>Ga0209091_10001903_pt1 | contig 17951 bp, 14 predicted proteins | sample ArcticOcean_MG_C_6_FD_187438 | JGI IMG/M metagenome (GOLD analysis project Ga0209091, IMG submission 187438) | Marine microbial communities from western Arctic Ocean - ArcticOcean_MG_CB8_128 (SPAdes) (version 2) | ecosystem: Environmental > Aquatic > Marine > Oceanic | place: Arctic Ocean...
TGCCCGGTCTACTAGGGACGGCTGAGAGCTTTAATGAGAACTACAGAAATCCCATTGAGAAAGATCATAGTGAGGCGAAGCGTAATCTTCTGAATGCTAAAGTAGGCCCGCTAATCCTACGTAGAACCAAGCATGGTGTCGCGAAGGAACTGCCTCCTAAAACAGAAATTATGCATAGTATAGAGCTCCACACCGAGCAGAAAGACCTCTACGAGACGGTGCGCTCTACGATGGATAAGCAAGTCCGTCAGGCGATCGTCGCGCGCGGCGGGCAGGCGCAGATTGTATTTTTAGATGCACTGCTCAAACTCCGTCAGATCTGCTGTCACCCTACTTTATTAAAGCAAAACCATAATGCTACGGAGTCTGCGAAGTTTGATTATTTAGTCGATCTGTTAGAGACGCTACGCAGGGAGAACCATCGCGTGCTTATCTTTTCGCAGTTCACCTCTATGTTGAGTCTGATAGAAGCTCATCTTATCGCGGAGGAGATGAGTTATCTCATCTTAACAGGCGCCACTAAGGACAGGCAATCACTCGTGGAAAGATTCCAAGGCGGTGAGGGTGAGGTATTTCTCATTTCACTCAAGGCTGGCGGAACTGGGCTCACACTAACAGGCGCGGACACCGTGATCCATTATGACCCATGGTGGAATCCTGCCGCGGAAAATCAGGCTACGGATAGGGCTTACCGGATCGGTCAAGATAAGCCGGTCATGGTACATAAGCTAATCTGTCAAGCTACGGTGGAAGAGCGTATCCAGCAAATGCAGAAGAGGAAAAATATTCTAGCAGATAATATTCTGGATGGTAGCACGCAGAATATTGATCTGAACGAGGATACGATGCGAAAGTTGTTAGAGTGATCTGGGGCTATACCTGAAAAAAGACAACGGTGAATAGTAAGATAATGACCATCGTAATACGAAATAAATAAGGCTCTTCGTAAAGTTTAGTGGAAGTAAAAGCTAATTGCCTATTGGTCTGGTGAATGTAAAGCTTGGGCAATGGAACTTACTTCAGCTCATTACGCATTACTATTAGGACTTCAGGAACCTTGGGAAGTAACCGAGGTCAGGCTTGATGTTGAACAATTAAAAGTGGACATCTTTGTCGAGTATATGGGGCAATCAAGTTGCTGTCCCGAGTGTGAGTCAGAATGCTTAACCTATGATCAATCACCCAGTCGCACTTGGAGGCACTTAGATACCATGCAGTTCGCTACTCACCTTCATTGCCAGACTCCACGGGTCAAATGCAGTAAGCACGGAGTTAAAACTATAGCTCTGCCTTGGGCTAACAAGCATTCTGGATTTACACTTATGTTTGAGGCGTTTGCTGTCAAGGTCCTGCAAGCGAGCCGTAGCACTCAGGATGCTGCTAGACTATTAAACTTAAATTGGCATCAGCTCCAAAGCATCATGGATAAAGCAGTTTCTAGAGGGCTAGCGAGAAGGACAGCAGATGAAATATCCTGGGTGGGGATGGATGAAAAATCCTTCAGAAAAGGACACAACTACATATCTGTCATCAATGATTTAGAGAATATGCGAGTGCTAGAAGTTGTTGAAGGACGAGAAGGCAAGGCTGCTAATGAGTTGATTACAAAAGCGCTAGATAAGAAGCAACAAGAGATGGTCTGTGGAGTATGTATCGACATGTCAGCTCCATACATCAAAGCGATAAGTGGGCTGTTGCCTCATGCAGATATCGTTCATGATAAATTTCATATCAGTAAACACCTCAACGACGCAGTGGATAAAACACGTCGTCAGGAGCATGCTAAATTACTTAAAAAGGGTGAGCAGACTTTAACGAAAACAAAGTATCTATGGCTGACCAATATGGATCATCTTAGCGAAGAATCCGCCAAGAAAATCAATCATCTGAAGACTTCTGATTTGGCAGTAGCAAAAGCTTGGTATTTGAAAGAGTTGTTCAGACACTTTTGGAATCGTAGAGATCGGACCTATGCCGAGCAATACTTTGAGTTCTGGCTATGTGAGGTAAAGAAAGCTGGAATACCCTCGATGAACAAAGTCGCTCGAATGCTACAAAAGCACATGGGTAACATTTTAACCTACTTTGAGACTTATCTGACGAATGCTTATTCAGAAGGAATCAACTCAAAGATCCAAGCTCTGAAAGCTAATGCTAGAGGCTTTAGAAACTTTGAAAACTACCGAACCAGAATACTATTCTTTTGCGGAAAGCTCAAACTGTCTCCATAAAACTTTACGAAGAACCATAATATTGTATATTTCCATTTTTTTAAAAGAAAAAACGTATACACCATCCTGACCCACATGCGGTCAGGTTAAATAGCTGCTTTTAAGTTAACATTCTATAGAAGAATCTGCTACACTGCATCATGTCTCACCTTAAAGTCCTCACCATCGCCGAGCAGATAGCTAAGCATCTGCATCAGGAAATCATGCATGGTCGATGGCAGGAACTCATTCCTGGACGCAATGAGCTGGCTAAGGAGCTAGGTGTGAATAGCAAGACAGTGGAATCAGCATTGCGGCAGCTTGAGAAAGAAGGGGTGCTCATCGCGCAGGGGGCTGGCAAGCGGAGGCGCATTAAAGCTTCTTCGAAAATGAAGCAGGTGTCTAAACTCAGGGTGGCGTTGTTGCTGTTGGATAAGATGGATGCCTCAAATGTCTGTACCATCGAGCTCTACCACCAGCTTGAGGAGGCTGGTTTCACCCCCTTTTACTCGGAGAAATGTATGTCTGAACTTGGCACGGATACCAATCGTCTTGCCAAGTACGTCAAACAAACCGGGGCGGATGGCTGGGTCATCATTTCCGGTTCACGCTCGATTCTGGAATGGTTCTCCGCGCATGAAGTACCGGCGTTCGCCATGTTCGGGCGCCGTGGTAGCTTGCCCATCGCTGCAGTGGGTCCTGATAAAGTAGGCGCCATCACTAATGCCACGGATCGCTTACTTGAACTCGGTCATCGGCGGATTTCACTGCTCTGCCGTGAGCAACGGCGTATTCCTGAGCCAGGCTTATCCGAGCGCGCCTTTCTTGGGAAGCTAACGGATGCTGGTATAGAAACTGGTAAATTTAACATGCCCGACTGGGAGGAGAGCAAGGATGGTTTTAATAAAATACTAGATTCCCTTTTTGGACCTACTCCACCTACGGCACTGATCGTTGACGAAGTCTTTTTGTTTAATGCAGCATATTATTACCTCACTTCCCGTGGGATGAGGATACCCGAGGACGTGTCACTCATCTGCACAGATAATGACCCAACATTTGCGTGGTGTTGTCCTTCTGTTTCATGTGTTATCTGGGACTATAGCCCGGTTGTAAGGCGGGTAGTCAGATGGGTTAGCAACATCAGCCATGGGAAAAAAGATTTACGGCAGACCCTTACCAAAAGCGAGTTCGTGGAGGGAGAGACTATCGGTCAGGCTAAGTAGCTAGGTAACTCGCTAGCAGAGCATTCAGGAATTTCATGGATTATTCCTCTTTCGTAAGTTAAACTGACCTCAGATGAAACACTCTTTCCTACTCAGCTTCCCACTCGCCATTGCTTTATTCTTTGCTGCATCCTTGATGGCGGAAGACTCCGCGCAAAGCAAAACTTCCGCAAAGAAACAACAGCCTTTTTCCTTTGTGCAGATGTGCGACACCCAGTTGGGCATGGGTGGCTATGAGCACGACGTCATGACCTTCAAGCTGGCAGTTAAACAGATCAACTCGATGAAACCAGATTTCGTCGTCATCTGTGGAGACCTCGTGGGAAAAGCTAACGACAAGACCTTCGCTGACTTCAAAGCCATTAAAGCCGGCTTCAAGATACCCTGCCACTGTGCCGCTGGAAATCACGATGTGGGCAACAAACCAACTCCCGAGTCACTCAAGCGCTACCGTGAAACCATCGGTAAGGATTACTACTCATTCGAAAATAAAGGATACACCTTTGTGGTTGCCAATACCCAGCTATGGAAAGCGCCGCTTGCGGGAGAATCCGAAAAGCACGATGCCTGGTTCAAAAAAACACTGGAAACCGCCAAAGCAAAAAACTCGCCGGCAGTCATCGTCGTTCACTACCCGCTCTTCCTGAAGGAGCCAAATGAAAAGGAAAACTACTACAATATCGCTCAACCTAAACGACAAGAAATCCTAGATTTATGTGAGATAAACGGCGTCGTGGCCTTCCTCGCCGGACACACCCACAAGCAAATCACCAATGAATACAAAGGGATTCAAATGGTGAACGGTGAAACCACCAGCAGGAACAATGACGGCCGCCCCATGGGTTTCCGCCTCTGGAATGTCGATGACAAGCAAGGGATGCGGCACGAATTTGTAGAATTGGAAGGCATGCCAGAGAAAGAAAAAAACCCGAAGTGATCTAGCTGCTAGCGGTTATTTTTTCTCTTTCTTATATGACTCAAATAATTCTGTAGGTCGGGCCTGGTCGAGTTTGCTGATGACACCAAGTAAGGTTTCGTAACTGGCCTTTGCTTTTCCCTCTAATTGGTCGATTGTTAACGCTTTCGGACCGTAACGAGCTGAGTAGTCGATAAACTCTATCTTTCCTTTCGTCTTCATCCGGCGAATCATGTGCGTCCGAGTGCGGGCTAACACCTTGCCTTCCCACCAGACGTAGGTCCACGGTTTCACTCGACCTGGCTTCCCCTGAAGAGTGCTCCAGAAGCTAACGCCATCGATGTCTAGGTCAGTCGGGATCGTAATACCACTGACCTCACAAATGGTGGGGAAGATATCAGAAAAATCAACTAGGACATCACTGACGATACCGCTCTGGATTTTTCCAGGATAACTGACGATGAGTGGGACGCGCGTGCCATTGTCGTTCATCTGTCCCTTGCCGAACTTGATTTTTTTCCCATTGAGCGATGTGATGATGGGCCTGTCAGTTCCGTTGTCGCCGGTGAAGATGACAATGGTATTTTCCCGCAGCTTGTGTTCCTCAAGCTTAGCGATAATACGGCCGACCACCTTGTCCATGTGGTGGACCATCGCCCCAAAGTGTTTAGGATCACCTTTGTAGGTTTTTGAGCCCTCGGATTTAGGATCCCAGCCCTTGCTGTCCGGAGTTGGGGTGAACGGGCAGTGGGTCAGTAGCATCGGGTAGTAGGCGAGGAAGGGTTTCGCTTTGTTTGTTTCGATAAAATCGCAGATGAAGTCGGCACAGACATCGGGTCCGTATTCGCCTCGGTTATAATCTTTAGGCTCGCCGTTGATCTCAACCCTTGGATTGCTAAAACGGGTGTCGTGAGCTTGTCCCACGCGGGTGCGTTTGCGCGTGTGCTGCCAGAGGCACGACTGGTCGAAACCAAAATGTTGTGCGGAATCCTTCTCGCTACCGAGCTGCCACTTGCCGGCGATGCAGGTAATGTATCCCGCTGCCTGGAAGGTGTGGGCAAAGGTCTTTTGTCTTCGGTCCAATAACCCGAAGCGCACATAATTGCGGACATTGAACATCCCCGTCATGATCTTCACCCGGCTAGGAGTGCAAATCGGATTCGAGAAGCAGTTGGTGAAACGGACTCCGCTGGCAGCGAGTTTATCCAGCACTGGAGTTTGGTAGTCATCACACCCGTTGGCACCGATACACTCGTAACCCAGATCATCGGCCATGATCAGGATAACATTGGGTTTATCTGTTGCGGCGAAGGCTGACGAACTAGCCAGAAGCGGCATCATCCACAAACCCAGCCATTTTATGAGAGATTTTTTCATACATTTGGAAGTATGCACCGTCTCATTTTGCGCACCAGAAAAAAACTACCTAGCGGCCTTGTCCTCAGGGCAGCTGGTTGGCTATTTTCTGAGATTTATTATTCGCTATGGTATAAAAAATGACTTTAGAAGAGATGTTCCCCACAAACGTTTTTATGTGGGCATTTTCTAAGTAAGTTGCTAATAATGGATAGATTACAGCTAGAATTTAAGTTCGGCGCTATGTTTGAGTCTGCGTGTGGCCGTGGCGTATAGCTCTTTATATCTGATTCTCGCGTAATTGTAGATGATATGGTTTATGTCTCCTGCTGACATCAGTACTGCCTCTGCGTAAGCTTTGGGGCGGTAGTCTTTATCGAGGAGTTCTATGCCAACAATAGTGTAGATTCTTTCTTCGAGTGACGCATGGAGCTTTTCCTGATCATCCAGAGGTGCGGTGATTGGAGCCGCAGTGTTATTCGCTTCGGGACTTGGAGTAGATGTTTTTTCAGCCATAATGTTTAAGACATTCTAATTTGGAATAATGGGGAAAGTCGAGGATGATATTTTTGTCTAACCATAGATACTATGGCCTAATGTAGCGGCATGACAAGGATTTATAATTGAACTGTGCTCAGGACGCATGCCTTTATTGAGGCGGAGTAAATAGCTCTTCACTCCAGGAGTCAAGTGAAGGGTCACTGACTTTGTGGTAGAGGTCTTCTATGTCCTTTGGGTTCCGTTTTAGCCTGAGGTAGAGAAGATAAGAGGCCAGAGTGTCTTGCTCCTTATCGGTAAAGTGAGTAAGCTCTTTTTTGAGTTCATCAATTTCCATGATAGTTGATAATTTTGAGTGGTATGAGTGAGTCTTCGTAGTAGCTGAAGAATATGTATTAAAATGGGAGGTGATGCTTCTAAGTTCAAGCCGTAAAGCAGCCTATTGATTTGTGGTATTCTATCTGGGTAATGGATAAAAGGATCATCCGTAAATTTAAAAAGCACCGAACAGAGTAATCTCTGTCGTTGCTTAGGCTTGGTGATTATCTCTGTTACTTACTGCCCGCAGGATTGATTTCTGCTTCTAGGTTTGCGTCTAGCAGCTCGCGGCGTAGGTTGATACCTCTAAATTTACTGAAGAGGTAAACGATCGGTGATGCGATGAAGATCGATGAATAGGTTCCTACTACAACTCCGATCATGATGGTAAGTGAGAAGTCTGAGAGAGCCTGGCCACCAAAGATGAAGAGCACTAGCACTGCCATGAAGGTAGTGACCGAGGTAAGGATAGTTCTTGAGAGAGTGGCGTTGATCGCCTGATTCATCACGTCCTTCACTTCGCCACGTTGGGTTTGTAAGCTCTCGCGGATGCGGTCGAATACTACGATGGTGTCATTGATCGAGTAACCAGCGATGGTGAGGAAGGCACCGATGTGGATCAGCGCTAATTCATCACCCACCATGAACAGCACACCGAGGCAGATCAGGATATCGTGAAGTAGTGCGAAGAATGCTCCGACGGCGAATGAAAACTCGAATCTAACAGTGATGTAAATCATCACCGCGATGAGTCCAAAGCCGAGAGCGTAAATAGCGTTCATGAGGAATTCACCACCCATCGAGGCACTGACAGATTCTGAGTTTGCTTGAATCACAAACCTCGTCTGGGTATCACCATTCCCATCTAGGTATTCCTCTTTGTCATTGTATTGAGGTAGTGTTTCCCTGAGTTTATTAATGATGTTCTGAGTGTCTGCTGGGTCGCTCTTAATAGAGATGATTTTACCTGAACCGGCAGGATCCTCTACTTGGAGGGAGGCGTTCTTGCTCGGCTTGGCGCTTGAGATGATTTCATTTAGCTTTGCTTGATCCACTTCCTGACCTGCAGGAACCGAGAAGCGGGTGATGTTTCCGCCAGTGAAGTCGATACCGAGGTTGCCTTTGCCTTCGACGCCTACGAAGGTGAGTCCACCTACGATCATGATTGCTGAGAGGGTAAAGGCATATTTGCGCTTGCTGAGAAAATCAATCATTCGCTTAGGGACGAGGTCCATAAATTTAATCTTCTTGAGGATGCCAAGGTCTGCGCTCCACCAGAATAGCACGCGGGTGCAGAGCAGTGAGGCGAGGAGTGTGCCGAGGATACCGATGGTGAGTGTTACGGCGAATCCTTTCACTGATCCAGATGCCTGCCAGAAGAGAATCACCGCTGTAATAAGCGTGGTGACGTTCGCATCAAAGATGGCTACGAAGGCCTTTTCATACGCGGCTCCGATGGCGGTTCTGACAGATTTTCCTCGCGCTAGCTCTTCTCTCATGCGCTCGTAGATGAGCACGTTCGCATCCACTGCCACACCGATGGTGAGGATGATACCTGCGATTCCTGGTAGGGTGAATGATGCGCCGAAGGCTGCCATAGCACCGAAGAGGATGATGATGTTTACCATGAGTCCGATGAGGGCGATGATACCTGCGAAACGGTAATAAAGGAGAATGAACAGGATAGTGAATGCGAGACCTACGATACCGGCATTGATGCCCTGCCTTACGGTAGCTTCACCTAGTGAAGCAGAAATGGAACGCTGCTCCATGACCTCGATATCGTTTTCGAGTGGATTCTGGAGCGCTTTGGTGAGGTCGTCAGCTTCTTTCTTGGAGTCTAGTCCGGTGATGACGAATCTCTTGCCGAGAGTATCAGCGTTTAAGGTAGCGTAGTTGACCACTTTGCCATCGAGAACGGTAGCGATCATGTCGATGTTCTTAGTAAGTGTGCCGGTGAATTCTTCCATCCGGTCTCCGCCTTGACCAGTGAGCTCGATGTTAACGATAGAGAAGTCGCGCGCATCCACGAAGGCCGCTTTCACGTATTTACCTGTGAGCGCTTCTCTACGTTTAATGAGAACATTTTCAAACGTTATTTCTTGTGTGTCTTCATTCACTACTTTGTGAGGGAGGACGGTATAGCCCGGGATGATCTCTCCCGCTGCTACTTGATCAGCGAGTTGTCTGGATTCTCTATGAACACTGTGGATAGTGAGTTTAGCAGAAGTAGTGAGGAGCTTGATGAGTTCGTCTGCCTCTTGGGGTGAGAGTTTAGGGATCTGGATCTCTAAACGGCGACCCACGATGTTTACGCGGGCGTCGAGTGTGCCTTTGGAATTGATACGTTTCTCTAGGATGGTCTTCGCAGAGTCCATCGCTTCTGGAGTGATCGGTAGCTCTTCAAGATTGAGTGGGTCGATGTTTGGCTTAACCTCTAGGATGACAGATGTTCCACCCACGATCTCGATGCCGCCGTTGAGGTTATTGGCTTCGGTAAATGTCATTTTACCGCTGAGAACTTTGCCGAGGTTACCAGGGCTAATAATGGCGAAGAATGAGCAGATCGTGATGGTGGCTACGATGATGGTTCCGATGTTGCGCTTGTGCTTGAGTTTCTCAGTAGCGAGATACCAGAAGAGCAGGATGAGCACGGTGACGCCGATCATGAGAACGGTAGTTCCAGATTCAGCATTAGTGGCTGCGAGCAGTGTAGCGAGTGTTGTCATAAAATGTGATTGTTAAAAATACGAGTATGGGTGCACCATCTTTCAATGAGCGGTAAGTTTCATAACGCTATTTCAGCCAAGGTCAATCCCTAGTTACTCTAAGTAGTAGTTTTAAATGGTCACTTTAGTAATAATGGGGCTTTATGGAGTTGAACCACGTGCAGATAGCGACACCTGGGGAGCGCTTGTCCTAGATGTCGCGGCTGCTATTTCTTGTCTTCTGATAATGCCTGAATCAATAGTTTGGCAGTGGCTGCACTGGATGCTGGATTCTGGCCGGTGATTAAATTTCCATCCCGCACTGCATGCACCGCGAAGTTATCCCGTGTTTCCAACTTTGCCCCTAGCTTGCGCAGTCTGGTTTCGAGCAAGAAAGGCATGTCTTTAACTAATTTCACTGCACGTTCTTCTGAATCTGTAAACGCGGCTACCTTCCTACCTTTAACGAGAGGAGTACCATCTTTTTTTACGACGTTCACCAGTGCTGCTGGCCCGTGGCAAACAGCTGCGATAGGTTTGGCTTGTTCGTCAAACTCTTGGATAAGTTTTGTGGCGGCAGGGTCTCCAGCCAGATCAAACATCACACCATGCCCACCGGAAATAAAAATGGCAGAAAAATTCTCTGTAGTCACCGTCGCTAGAGCTTTGGTTTTCGCTAAACGCTGAGCCGCCACCTTCCAGGCTGCAGCCTGTTCCGCGGTTGGCTTACTGCGTGGGTCTATCGGTGCAGCGCCACCTTTCGGCGTGATTACTTCCACTTGATAACCTGCATCGGTAAATGCTAGATAGGGAACGGCAAATTCTTCAAGCCAAAGTCCCGTAGGCTTTCCGTTCTCCATTTTTGCAGCCCCGGTAACCAGTATTAAAATTGTTTTTCCTGCTACAGCTTCTTTTGCTGTGAGCGAGCTGATGCCAGCGCATAGGATGAACAGCATACTGATCCAATTTCTGAGAGATGTTTTTGTTTTAGTCATAGGATACCATTGAGATGTTATTAGTTAATAGCAATTTATTTTGATCCTAATCCTATGAAGCCAGGTTAATTAGATGCTTGAATCCACCTTATTTACCTCGTCTGGGCAGGTTGTCAATTCACAGCCACTATTCAAAACTAACCATTCCCAGAGTAAAGCCGGGTTATTTTTGATGATGGAGGATCAACGCGACGGCTTTTTTCGCGAAGCGTTGGCCGAGGATCTTGTATCCCTCGGGGGTGTAGTGCAAGTCGTGGCTGATTTTGCCGTCTGCTTGCTTTTTGTCGTTTAAATCGTCGGTATCTATCCAGCCGCCGCGTGGGGATGATTCGGCGAATTCGACCTGGGTTTTGCGGATGTATTTTCTTCCTGCCAGTCTCTTTTCTACATCGAGCCCTGCGTCACTGATGCGACCGATGACCAGATTGATATCCTTGAAGGCGAGGTCTGTCTGTAACTGTTTGAGCAGTTCCTTGAGATAAGCGTCGTAGGCGGTGTTATTGAGATCTGACTCACCTTGCATCCAGACGAAGGTGATCGTCTTGATTATCTCCCCTTTGATGGCGGCCTTCACTGAGGTGATCAGCGGATCGTAAAGATTACCTCTGACCTTGGGAACCCGCCCTGTGGTTGGCGGTGGGGTTTCGTGGTTCGTCTTAGCCCAGCTACGGATCGATTGTCCGCTGTGGGCTTTCTTAACGACAATGATGTTTTCTTTGCCAAACTGCTTTGTAACAGCCGGGGTGAATGACACTTCCGGCTTCATCCCGACCATGTTCGACTGGCCCGAGAGAATAAACAGGTGCTTGCCACTGGCCATCGCGATGCTGACAGAGCAGATCTGGAGAATGGCTACGATACAGATGACAGATTTCATCGCTTTACTTAATGGTATTACGTGATGCTATTACTTAATAGGAGTAAGCGTGAAGCTCCTGATACTCAGACCTTTGTTGGGCGCTTTTAGAGTGAGTTGAAGTTTGTTTCTTCCTGCGTTTAGCTCCATGGGCACTGGCTCGGTCTCCATCCAGTCACCTATGGTAAACGGGACGGTAACTTCGTGCATGTTGCGTCTGTTTGCGCGGATAGTGAAGGATCTATCTACAGTAACTGTTACCACATTAGCGGTGAAATTGTATGTTCCAGCCTCGGGGATTTTGACAGTATAGGACCGCAGTTCAGGGCGGTTCCCAGCGAGGTTATAATGCAGTTGCACAAACGTATCACAATGACTTTTCATAAACCGGACTTTCTCGGTGCTCAACGGCTTAGAGCAGGCTGCAATGGGAATAGTGATGACCCCATTTTTATCGGTCGTGATAGTTTTGTCTGCCTCAGTCAGCTCCACCTGTGGAAATTCTTTCTCTTTCTCTTTTAGTGGGCCATCTAGTTCTTCAATCCAATCTGAATTGGGAGATACCGCAGCTTCATTTGATTCAGCAAACTCGGAACCGACGGCTGCGAGTGCCTTCAAATTAGCATCTTGCACGATGGCCAATTTTTTATAGTGAGCCAATGATTTCCACAGCCCGCCACCGACGCCGAATTGCCTGCGGGCAACGATGTCTTCAGCGAAGGCATCACCTAGCCAATTCATTCGGTGTACTTGGTGATATTCCTTTGGAATGCTGCGTCCTTTGGATTCTAATTCGAAGTCGAGACCACACTGCCCGCGGAAATGGTTGTGCGTCCAGTGTGCTCCAAAAACGGTAACCCATCCATCTGGCGTCCAGTGACTGATTGCGGCATGCCCAGTTTGCGGAGCGGGGCGTGAGGGAATACCAAAAGCGTGGGTAGCGGTTCTGCCGGTAAATGCCCGCGGACCACAGATGCCACCTACAAGGAAGAAGCTTTGCATCGAAGATAGGTTGTATTTCTCACGCCCAACTGCGCGCGCCCCGCCTGCATTTGACGTATAGGGGACATCGCTTTTGGTGATGCGGCAGTAGCGCCATTTATAATCTAATTTCATATGATCGGGCCGATAATTACGGATCATTTTTCTCATCCAAGTCACTGATTCAAGAGGTCTGAAAGCAAAAATGAAGCGACAATCCCAAGCCGTTAGAGTGGAGAAGGCGGGATCCAGCTCAGCATTGAGGAAGGCTTTTTCATAGCTCAAGTAATATTCCACTATGGCTTCTGGAGCGGTTTTCCCTTCTGGCACGTGGTTTCCATCGGGGTGCTCAAGCGAGCTAGCAAGTGCCCATAGGCGGAAAAAGTCCTTATCCGCCGCATTCTTGCTGGCGTCTTGGATGGCCTTGTAGTTACGGATCGACTGTCCATACTTGTTCTGGTAAGCACCGCCCAATTCCATGACATCGACAATTAGCTTGCCGTCGTTGAGTAGAAGATCGACATAGGATTTCTCCTTTTCGCCCAGGCTGGCAAAGGCAGCCATCTCTCGAGCACCGACGGTTAAGAGGGCGCATTTCGCAAGTTTTTCATGCATTTCGTTACCTTTGAAGAAAGGCTTCATCTCTTTGTGCACCGCTCTTGCAGCGAGCAAGGCATTGGCTTGGGCCTCGGCATACGCTGGGTTGCCTGCAGAAAACGTAACTGGTGCCATTTTTAGATCATTAGGGTTCGGCAATGTTGGCAGTTTAGCAATTTCCCCATGGGCCGCGAAATAAGCGGCACTCTTTTTCTCATCCATTTTAGGAAGGGAAGCCAAAATCTCTTTCTTGAGAGCATCGAGTGTGCCGGTATACGTGACCAGAAGCTTTTCGCCCTGCGGGGTAAGAGGATCGGGATTTTTAGCCGCCGCGGAAAAAGGACACAGGCCGATCAGGGCTACTGCCGCTAAATGAAATATGCTGATGTTTATTTGTTTTTTCATAACTTAAGATTCTCCTTATACGTTAATTTGGCAAGCACTCTTTCACTCTGTTGCGAAATACTTAGGAAGTAGTCGCTGGATGTGGAATGGCTAGATTCCACTATTGGACTAGAAAATTTCTCAATAAAAAACCCCATTCCCAAGTGATGGGAAGTGGGGCTAGAAATGTGGTTATTTATACCCGGTTCGGGATTATTTGCGGCGGCGGAGAATGAGAGCAAGTCCACCGAGGCCGAGAAGGGCGGTGGTGGTGGGTTCTGGCACGGCGGAAGTGTCGCCATTGAGGTGTGAATGCCTGGAGCGACTTGTGATGGCCAAAGCCGGTGCCACGTGCCTGCAAGGTGATCGTGTAGGTTTCGCTGCCGTCGAGCGCTGCGAAGCTGCTAAGATCGACTGAGCGTTGGTATACGTCGGAAGGGTATCCAATGTTACCGCCCAAATCGGCTGTTCCCAACACGCCGCTGATGCTGCCTGACAGCTCAACGAGCATCTGGCCGCTCTTGCTGTTCGTGACTTGGGCACCGCCGCTGCCGTTAGTTAGACGGAGGTCGATTACCATCGAGGTTAGGTCGATCGTGCTAGTCGTACCGTCCAAAACAAGATCAAACGAAGTATCCCAGCCGCCGGCCGTCATGTTGTTGTTCACGTCGATCTCGCCGTCGTTTACGTTGAAGAAGCTTGCCGCAGTGGTTGTCCCTCCGTCGAAAAACGCAAGCGAGGTGGCCGGGGTATCGATGCCATTTACTGTATCCCAAGCATCAAAGGTAGCGGTGTTGCCCGTCTTGTTGGCATCAAGGACGTCGTCAAAATTGTCGGCAAGGATTACCATTATTGCCGCATTAGATGAAGTAGCCGCTAGCGCGAGGGTTCCCATCACTGCCGCTAGGGACATGGTTTTTTTAGTTTTAAGTGTCATTTTTTTATCGTTGGATTTATCTAATCGGTTAATCGGTCAGAATACATGCGATATAAAGCAAATCAAAGAAGATTGCAGAACGTTACATTTTTTTGATTTTTATTTCTCCGGGCATTGAAGATGCTTCGGAGGAGGTGGATTTTATAGGACTTATAGTTCCTATGTGACCGATGAATAGCTCTGTAAGACTGAAGTAATTATGCCACCAGGCTATAACTACCTCCCGGATTGATCTAACACAGAGATACGGAGGGCGTTGAGGTAGAGGTATCCGGGGCTGGAGGTTTGGTTCGGTGTTATCTCGATGGCGAGTGGGTCACCGGGATGGACGCCATCGGGCAGGATGGAGGAATCCCAGGAGAAGCCGACGGTGGAGACGCTGTTACCTGGGCCAGGCGGGGTGTTGCTGGTGAGCTTGGCGAGCTCGGTGTCGCCGGAGCTCAGGCGGATGGTGTAGCCGGGGAAGCTGTTTTTTGCTTTGGCACTACTGGCACCCACACCGATAGTCGTGCTGACGGTGTAGCAGCTGTCTGCGGTGATGGTTCCGATCCCGCGACGGATGCCCTGGCGAATACCAACCATGCCATGGCTGCGCATTGATCCGATCAGCCCCCGAGTCGGACTGTCATCCTGCAAGCCCTCGTGGCTATAGCACTTTCCATCACCGCGCGGGTTGAGGAAGATGATGGGGGAGTTGGATTCCCAGCCGGCGAGCCAGCCCAGCTTTCGGCTACCGTCCTTGAGAACGGTTGGCGGGTTGATCGTCATTACCCGGCCGTCGACGGACAGTTGGCGGGAGCCAAAGACGAGCGTGCTTTCACTCCCATCGGTGACGTTTTTGATAAACATCCTGCCGGGGTTTAACTTGATAGGCTCATTGAAGAGCATCTTCAGCTGTCCGCCCGGATCAGTTTTATTCGAGTTGTCGGCGGGGTGTAAGGCGATGAGAACCGGCGGTGAGTCCTCGCGATCACTTGTGGCTTGGGTAGGGTCGTTGGCTGAATTGGTTTTTGACGGGTCGCCTAAAATAGGAACGCCGATAGGGGCGTGGAGAGCGGGCGAGGATGCGGAGACGGTGGCAATGAAACCTTTGAGTTCAAAGTTCTTGAGAGACTTATGGTGGCCACTGCCGGTGCCGCGTGCTTTCAGATGGAGGGTGTAAGTCTCGCTGCCATCGAGCGTGGGAAGGCTGGAGAGGTCGAGTGTGCTTGTGTAAACGCCTGTTGGACAGGCTCTGTTTCCTGGCTCGATCTTACCTAGCGAGCCGCTGATATTGCCAACGAGTTCGACGGTTACTCTGCTGCTCTTGCCGCTCGTTTGGGCGTTACCGGTATTACTTGTCAAGCGGAGATCGACCGCTATCGAGCTTAGTTTGATTAAAGCGGTTGAGTCCTTCAGATCCAGCAAAAATGAGGTATCCCAGCCGCCGGCTGTCATGTTGTTATTTACGTCGATCTCACCGGCTGTCACGTTGTGAAACTTAGCGGCGGTAGTAGTGCCTCCTTTAAAAAACGCAAGCGAAGTGGCCGGGGTATCGATGCCATTTACTGTATCCCAAGCAACCAGAGAGGCGGTGTTATCCACTTTGACTACGTCGGAAAAATTATCTGCCAGAATGGTTGTGGCATAGGTTGAGAATGCTGGAGAGCTATTAAAATTCCAGGTCGTATCGTCATCGATTCCTTGGAAGTTATTACCCGCGAGGTCGCTGATTATTGTTGGGTCCATGCGGATGATGTAGTTCTGGCCATTGGGGATACCGTGGTCGAATTCTTCATTGAGGAGCATGTCGATTTTTGATGGTAGCTGGCGCAGGAAGCCCAGAGATGGTGGGGCGATCTCTCGCTGTATTTTTTTGCCGGCGAGTAGGACTGAGCGATTGGCTTTGATGATTTCTCCCTTGTCTCCCTCATTGGTATCGATCCTCACACTGCCTTTCAGAACGTGGAGTTCGATTTTGTCGCTACCTTGTTGAGAATCGATACCAAACGCAGTGCCGAGGTCGACGATACGTTGGTGAGGAGTCACAACAGTGAACCCGCGTCCGGCTTCCGATTTGACCTGGAACAAGGCACGACCGTAGCTGACTTCGAGTGTCCGGTCATCGCGCAGTATCATTTCTGCCGGAGCCTCGATAACGGCTCGCACGTCATGCGGGAATTTTAGTTCGACTACTCCATGCCGGACCACGAGCCGGGAACCTTCCGCCATGGTGTCACCGACGGGTGACTTGCTCTCATCGGAGTGGCTGAGGGTGAAGTCGCTGCCTGGTGCCACTTGAAATCTGGCCAGTGACGGTTGATGGTCAGTGGTTTGCAAGAAGAACATTATCACCGCGGATAGGAGTATGGTTGCTGCGGCACCCAGCAGGGATGCTTTGATGACAAATTTTCTTTGTAAGGAAAGGACGCGATCGATAGGAACGACCTGCGGGCTCTTGATCATCTGCTGAATATCGCAGTGTCTATGTAGTCCGCAGTGAAGTCGAGCGTATGCGCGATAGGTTTCTAATGCTCCAGGGTTTTCCAGCAGCTCAGTTTCAAGCACGGCAAATTCATCGGTGGAGATTTCATCGTCGAGGAGTAACTGGATGTGGTGCTGAAGAGCGGATTGGGTCATCTTGATTATTCTGACAGGGTGTTTTCGACACAGAGTTTCAGTGAATTACGGATACGGTGAAGGCTGGTTCGTAGGCTTCCGGCACTACATCCGAGGTCTGTAGCGTGCTGTTCGAGCGATTGCCCGTGGGTGTAGCGTGCCTGTACAGTCTTCCGTTGGTCACTACTGAGTTTTGTCATACAGTATTCCAGAGCATCTAGTAAACGGGATTTAGGCACCTCAGTGGGTGTTGAATCGGCGATACGCTCCAGCAGGTGATCGGAAAAAACAAGTTTACCGTCGCGTTTGTTTCTGCCGTGTTGGTGTTTGACTTGGTAGCGTGCAATATTGAATGCCCAGGCGAGAAAATTAGTGCCAAGTTTAAATTGGTTCTGTTTCTGCCAGAGCACGGCATTGGTATTCTGCAGCACGTCGTCGATGTCCGGACTACCAGGCAGCAAGGTATAGATATACGCCCGCAACCTGTCCTGGTGCTCGACCAGTAAGGTGACGTAGACCTGTAAGTCCGCTGGATTTTTATTTTTGCCCATTCTACTCGTTACTCCATTAGCTTATCCATCAGAATAGGGGAATGTTACAGCTTTTTTAACATTTTTGGAGCTTGGCCAGTTTTAACCGTGAGAGATAGAAGGATGATTTCCTTTTAAGCCATGAGGTTAGCGAGCAGCAGGACTTTGAAAATAGCCTGCTTTAACTTGGAGTTTAAAACTTATGGGTTTCCAAGCTTTACCCAAGTAACCTCTGAGATGGTGGGATGTTTTCCCGATCGATACTGTGGTGTCCCTGAGGCTTATTGAGGAGATCGGAGAGGGGAGAGGGGGGCTTGATAACTTAGTGAATAGTTTCATCAGTGGATGGTGTGCTACAACAGTGAGAAAACATCAAGCCACGATAGGTAACAATTTCTATTCGGTAAAATAGAGTTTCTCTTGATTAGACAAATGATAATTTCTGGATCAGTTATTTAAGTAATCGAGTCTTTGATCAGGTCTCGCATGCTGTATAATGGTTCACCATCATCATTGGACATAGCTTTCATTTTGCGTGCTCCTGTTTCTCGTTTTTCATACTGACCTTTGTAACGAGGTTCTTTTTGTGTGTCAGATTTCAATCGTTGATAAAATTCATTCACAAATGCCTTACTCCCTAGCACCACGCCATCACTAAAGTGGCGAACTCGGCATCGTAATAGCTCCGGTCTGCTTAGCTTGCCGCCATCCTGTAGTATCCGCTCAGATTCTTCTCTGCTGAACCCTTTGTGTTTCTTGTGTCGTTGAGATTTTCTCTCTCCTTGTATAGGGGCGACCTCTGCCTTTAATACTGAATCAGCCATGACCTCATCCACTGCTA
>Ga0209091_10001910_pt1 | contig 17920 bp, 11 predicted proteins | sample ArcticOcean_MG_C_6_FD_187438 | JGI IMG/M metagenome (GOLD analysis project Ga0209091, IMG submission 187438) | Marine microbial communities from western Arctic Ocean - ArcticOcean_MG_CB8_128 (SPAdes) (version 2) | ecosystem: Environmental > Aquatic > Marine > Oceanic | place: Arctic Ocean...
TTCTTTCTCCTTCCTCTTCTTCCTCTTCTGCGCTCCAGAGAGTTGCTTCTTCCCCATGATGATGATGATTATAGTATTCTGATCTGATGAATTTGCTTTCTTTTTTGTCTCGACATGTTCATTATTTTTGGGCACATTTTTGCACACAAGGAGAAAACTCTTGACAAATTTACTTCTCTTTCGCGCTCTCTCTCTCTCTGCATATATATATAATCACATCGACGACGATGAAAAGCAGAACGCGAACGACAGAAACGATGCGTGGCCACTGCCGGGGACGCTCTTCTCGTTGTTTTTCTTCTTCTTCGTTTTTTATCTTTTTATTCATCTTCTACTTCTCTTTGATGATGATGACGATGAGAAAAACGACGGAAGCGAGACGGTCGTTTTTCGGTAAAACGCCGCCGGAGACAAAATCTTCCTCAACGACAACAAACTCTTTGCGGAAAGATCATTCTTTCGGCGGCGACGTGGAGACACACGACAACGATGATGAGTACGACGACGAGCACAACCGCTGGGAAAACGACGACCGTGAGGAAGATTTCGACGGAGACTATCACGATTACGACCGGTACCACGACTTTAACGTCACCAAACGATTGGAAGAAATCTTCCCTTTGATCGATTTGGACCAAAACGGAGTCGTCTCGCGAGAAGAGCTCAGAATTTGGCACTACGCGCAGGCGAGGAACCACTCGGAAAATCGAGCCGAACACGAATTCGACGTCACGGATAACGACCACGACGGGTTCGTTACCTTGAAAGAATATTTGGAGGATGATTTCGATGTCGACGTGACCGGGAACGGGACCGAGAAGGAAATGGAGGAGTACAACGTTCGATGGATACGCAACGCGAGGAAAGTGTTCGAGTTGACGGATACCGATAAAGATGGGAAGTTGAACAGGACGGAATTTTTTTACTTCATACATCCAGAGGAAGGGAAAAGAGGGTCGGAGATTGGAAAGCATCTGGTCGCGGAGACGATTCGGGATCACGACACGAACGCGGACGAGAAGTTGAATTTCACGGAATTCTATGAAAGTTTGTTTCACCAAGTGGACGAAGTCGAAGAGGAACATGTTGGGAGCGATGATAAAACGAATAGCAACGAAGATGGTAGCAACAACAACGACGCGTACGATGAAAGCGTTATGCGCGTGCGAGCCTTAGCGCTGTTCGCTCGATTAGATAAAGATAAAGACGGCTTAGTCACCTCGCACGAGTTACACGCGGACGAGGCGAGTTACAAAAAATTACATCCGACCAACGACGATCACGCGAGAGACCATAGCGGGAGCTTAGTCGACGACGCGGACGAGAATAAAGACGGCGGGTTGAGTTTGGTGGAAATTTTAAAGAATAAGATGATGTTTTACTCCACAGCGATGACGAGCGAGGACGATTATCACGATTATCACGACGAGTTTTAATTTTTACACGACGATGTGAGATACAAACAACATATTTTGATCGCTCTGCTCTACTTTACATTTTACACGGCGCTAAAAAACTATATTATACTATTGTTTGTACAGATCGAACCGTTCTCCGATGGCTTTTACGGCAAACGCGCACGCCTTCTTCGCGTACGATTTGAAAATCGGTTCCAACTGTTTTCTTTTTCTCGTCGACTCGTCTTCCTCCATTTTTTGGGGTTGCCACAACGTCTTCTCGTTCACGCCGGACGAGCAATACCACATCGCGCTTTGAGCGAGTTCTCGAGCTCTGAATAAATCAATGGCGCCTTCTTCATTTTTGAACGACGTATTTAATACCGCTTTCCGTATGTTTTGAAACTCCTCGCTGGAGATATCGGAGACGCAGTGTTCGATGATATCCGAAAGGTGAAAGTCAATCGCTTCCAACGGGATGTCAAATTTCACAAACGGATGCGCGGACATCTCTTTGAGAAGCGTCGAATCTAATCGCGGACTGTTGCTTTTGATTTTATCCATCCAAAGGAACGAATCCATAGATTCGAATCTTCGCACCCAAACGCGAATAAAGTTCTTGAGCATTTTCACGTCGCCTTCCATGCCGCCAAACTGCGCGCGTACGATCAAGGACGCAATCAAAAGCGTTTCTTCGCTGTTCGAGCCAAACTTTTCTTGGATGGAGGAAAGGGACGGTAAAATGTCGACATCGTCTGAATCGTCGTTGTTTTTCACCTCCTCCACTTCTTTTCCTTTTTCTCTTTCATAATCTACGAGTGTTGTTCCATCGTCGCGAAACTCCTGCGCGGCGAGCTCGCTCGCTATTCGGCACACCTCCTCTTTGATTCTCGTCGAAGCGACAAAATTTTTCGACAGCGCAATCATCAACCACGCTAAGAACGGTAAATCCGGATGTAAAGTTCCATCTTCTATGGATATAATCATCAATCTTCTCACGCACTGCATGAACGTATCGTTCCTCCGCGACATAGCTTTGGCCACTCGATACGTCGGACCGACGCGTTTTCTTCTCACATTTTTTTGCAAAGCCGACGCCAACACGGATTGTGATAACCGATGGTTGGTATACGTCGCACGAATAGTTGTGGTGGTGTTGTTTTTATCCTCGTCGTCGATAAAAGTGCGATTATTATCAATTCCGAGCGAAACCGTCAAAGTAGTCTTGCATTTGATCCCGCCTCGCTCGATTTCTTTCAGCGCGGTTGCGCCGGTGAAAGCTTTGTCGATAAAAACATTCTTTTCAAACGTCACGTTCCATTTTCCTTCTTCATCGAAACTCAGAACCAAATGCTTCTTACACTCGGACAATCGCTGATTCTGTATGAGCGTCGTAAACGCGTTATTATTGCAGTCGTCGTCGTTGATCTTCTTCTTCTTCTTTTCCGACTCAAAACTCGTCTCCTTCTCTTCTTCTTCTTTGTCTTCTTCTTTCGATGAACGACTAAAACTGCTCTTCTTTGTCTTCTCAAAAGCATCATCATCGTCGAGATCGAAATCTCCTCCTCCAACGCACTCCGACGCGTGCACTTCGATTTGGCTCCAGTGAAAATCCTTCGAACATATTGGACATGTTTTCAACGCGCTTTCGTTCTTCTTCAATTTTTTACCTGACCTTTCTTTCTCGTCTTTGTTTCTTTTATTCTTAGTACTCTTCTTTGAAGGAAAGAAGTCTCCGATGGTCGTCGCGCTTTTAGCGCTCTTCTTTCCGCTTCCGCTGCTTTTCATGAAGTGATTTTTGAATTTTTACTCTCGAGAAAACGACTCGAGAGTAAATTCCCCAAGAAGTAGTCTCTTCAGTCTGTAGATTCGCCCTTTCTTGCTGCTCTGGATGAAATCTCAAACTCGAAACGCGAAAACGAACAGTTCCAACGCGTTCGTCGTGGAAGTAGTTCCCGCACGACGCGCAGTTTTTGGAGGATCAACACTACTACGAGTAACAGTAAGAAGTGTTTTATTATGAGTCAATTGATTTTTGAATTTTAGGGGGAAAACGACTCTCGAGTCATTGCCTCACAAAGAAAGAGAGTGTATCAGAGATGAAGAGAGACGATGCGACGACTCAGGCGAAGAATCAAAACCAAGAACAGAAGTCGCCAGAAACGACGACGATGATGTCTGACGTGCTAAAAAAACTGGACTTTTTATACCTGTTGGATGCGTTCGAAGTGCGAGATGTGATGACTGTTTTGGATTTGGAAAACGTGACGATGGGAAAGTTGATGATGTCTTCTTCGGTAAAAGAAGACGAAGAAGACAACGAAGAAGACAAAAACAACGACAAAGAATACGCGCAAAAAGAAGTCATAATCGAGTTCATCGCGAACGAGTTCTGCTTCGGAGAGAAGAAATACGCGGAAAAGATACTCGAGGAAACAACGAAAGATTTGAGGATGAGAAAACGGACCAACAACGAGATGGAAAAGGAAAAAGATACGAGAACGATGACATCCGGCCGGATGTATTCAAAAACGTTCCTCGCAAAAACGAAGAGTTTATACGACACGCACATGGGCGCGGAGAATATGGGGCCGTTTTTGTACCAGTTTTGTAGGTTTACGAAACCAGAGAACGTGTTAGAGATTGGCGCCGGGTATACGTCCGTGTATTTGATGCAAGCGTTGAGAGATAACAAAAAGGAGATTGAGGTGTACGAGCGCATGCGGGATGAACAATCGTGCGTCGTGAGAAACGAGGATCCGAACGGTAAGGATACGCCGTGGTCGAACGAGTCATATTTTAGCAGAAAGAGTGATGGAAGGAAAACCAGGGAGACGTACGAGCCGCAGTTGCACGTCGTGGACAACATGGCGCACGCTCATACGACGGCGCACTTGGTCAAAGAGTGCTCGGAAGAGTTGAACGACGAGAACGAGAACGAGAACGACTTCTTAGTCGTACACGAAGTCGACGCTTTCAATCCAGACTTATCCGCCACGTTAGCCCCGGGTGTTCAGTTTGATTTCTTATGGATAGATTTAGGCGCGGCGAATAGAATAGAGACGTTTTTGAAAAACTTTTGGTTTCGCGTGAAACCGGGCGGGTACGTCGCGGTGCACTCGACGCTGACGAATAGTTTATCCAGAGAGTGGTTGGAAAAAATGCGCGCGTTGGCTCGAAACGGAGGTAAAAAAGCAGACGGAACCACATCTGAATACGGCGTGTTCGAAATCATGTCATTTTTAGAACCGCACAAACTGTTTCAGAACTCGTTCACCATTTTCCAACGAAGAGATGCGCATCCGATCGATTCGAGCGAGTACGCAGAACCAGTATTGACGAAGTTTCCGTAAACGCTTCTTTGTATTTTTATATTATTATTAGTTAAAATACTACGGTATTAAAATATTTCAATTATCTTTTCACAACATCGGGCAGCCTGGCGTTTCTTCTTCTTCTTACAGCGCGCGCTTTTGCATACATTTTCGTTGTATTTGTTGTTGTTGTTGTTTTCCTCTTCTTTTGTTTGTTGTGAAATATTTTGCAGCAATACATGACGTGTTGTTTCTTTCGCTTTTTCTCTCTTCTCTTTGCTCTTTCTTTTGACGATGACTCTTACTCTCTCATACGATGATAATAAATAACCCTTCTCTCTCACTCTCTCTTTCCGTGACTCAAACTCAAAAGTATTAACGACTACGGAACCTCGACGACTTTCATCAACGGATCGCCGTGTAATCGATGGACGCCGACGACTAAATCTCCAGTTTTTACAATCCTCATGTGATCTCTGGCGTACAAAATCGCATTCGATAACACCTCTCCCGGACCCGCCGTCTCTCCTCTCCATTCCATCTTCTCCATGATCGGAACGACGCCGCGGGAAAGCAACAAACGCCGAGCGCTGTTGCCGTGATCGTGGTTCGGTCGACAAATCGCCACGGCCACGATTGGACAGTTTGGTCGGTATTTCGCGATTAATCGCGTGGTGTTCCCGGATTTCGATAACGTGATGATGACTTTCGCGCCGATTTCATCCGCAGTTTGCGCGCTCGCCGCGGCGACGGATTCCAACGAAGGCACGTGCCACGAGAATCGCAGAAAAGGTTTCGAGGACGTGTGCATGCCGAAACCCAACGGTTGCGGTGAACGACTCCCATCAACCGCCCCGTTCGCCTCGAACGCTTCTGCTTCGCCACAAATATCTGCCATGGCAGATACCGCGTCCAACGGGTACTTCCCCGCCGCAGTTTCCCCGGACAACATGACGCAATCGGTGCCGTCGATGACGGCGTTGGCGACGTCCGTCGCTTCCGCTCTCGTCGGTCTCGGCGCGCCCGTCATGGACTCTAACATTTGCGTCGCGGTAATGACTGGTTTCCCGGCTTCGTTACACCTTCGAATCATTCTTTTTTGCGCCAAGAAAATTTGCTCCATGCGAATCTCCATCCCCAAATCCCCTCGAGCGACCATCACGCCGTCCGATTTGTTCACGATGTCCTCAAAATTATCTAAACCTTCCATGTTTTCCACTTTCGCGATGATTCCGATTTTCCTCCCCGGCGTTTCCCCAACCACGTCACGTATGACGTCGATGTCCGATCCTTTTCTAACGAAGGAAGCGGCGATGAAATCTACGTTATTCTTCACCCCCCAATTCAAAATGTCGTCTTTATCTTTTTCCGTTATCGTCGGTAAGTTTACGTTCACTCTCGGTAAATTCATGTTTTTCCGTTCGCCAAGCATGGCTGAGTTTTCGCACCTGCACACAACCTCTCCTTTCTTCACGTCCGTGTCGAGAACTTTCAAAGTAATCGACCCGTCCGCGCACAAAATCTTACTCCCTCGTTTCACGTCCTTGGCGAGATCCGGGTAGGACACCGCGATCTTCTTCGCGTTTCCTTTCACCTCGTAATCGGTGGTTAAAACCAACTCCTCCCCTTGATGCAACTGCACCGGTTCTCCGTTTTCTAACATCCCCGTACGAATCTCCGGTCCTTTCGTGTCGAGAAAAACCGCGCACATCAACCCGGTATTCTCCGTCGCTTTCTTCAAATTGTCCAACGTTTCCTGATGGTACTCGTGCGTGCCGTGCGAAAAGTTAAAGCGGGCCACCGACATCCCGGTTTGTAACAAATTCTCCAACTGCTCAACCGTCCTCGACGAAGGGCCTAACGTGCATATAATTTTCGTCTTAAAATCCAACGTCGTTCGACAATTGTCCAACACGTGTTTCTTCGCCACTAAAGAGCCGTCGCGGTTCGATCGCATGGAGGAGTTGTCCTCTGGACCATTTTGCTCATCGTACGAGCCGGAAATACTTGTCCTCGGACCATTTTGCTCATCGTACGAGCCGGAAATATCGCACCAGAATCCACCTTTGTAGGAGATTTCATCGTCGTCTTCGTCATCACTTTCATCACGAGTCCTGTTATCTTCTTGATCTGGTCGACGAATCGCGCGTAATAAAGGCGTTGTTGAGCGTTTTTGTTCCCGATGTTGATATTTAACGCGTGCGCTCTGAGCCCCGTTTTTAGGGGTATAATGTTGCCTTTGCCTTTGTTTTTGTGATGATGATGACGATGATGATGATGATGCACACACAAAAACGCGTATATCGACTCGAAGAGACGACGACATCACTCAAACACTACGAATAAAAATCGTCCTCTCGATGACGACGATGAGATCCAATCGTATATTACTCGTCTAATCGTCTTTAGAGAAGTAGTATTCTATAGAAAAGCCTTCGTAAAAATGGGGATAAAAAAGTGCTTTTCAAACAGCTTTTTAGTGGGATCACGTTCGCAGTGTTTAGGGTATTGGGCATAATTTGAAAAAAACGCCTGCTTTTTTTTTTTGTTCTTCTTCTGGTTGAAAAAGGATGTAAAATGCGTTAAAATGTATGTTCAGAGAGATATAGATACGTTTTAGAAGAGAGAGAGAGTTTAAGTCATCATGGGAGGAGAAGACAAAGAAGGGTTATTTGTTTCTTCTTTGTCTTCTTTGTCTTCTTCTTCTTCGAACGACGACGGAGATGATACGTTTGCGTTTCCAGAGCGAGATTCGGACGAGGAAAATTGCGAGGAAAAAAAAGAAGATGAGAAGACGCGTTTAATTAAGACGAGAGTTTCAAAGGAAGAAGAAGAAGAAGAGAGCGAGGAGAGATTTGTTGAAGTGGACGATTCAGACGACGATTCTTCGATTTCAGAGGAATTGGAAGAGTAAGAGAAGTTGGACGACACCTTGAACACCGATTCAAAAGGTGGTGGTCAAAGTGGTGATTTTGTGAGATCATCATCGTCCGATTCGAACGACCAAAGCCGGCAACATGAACATCAACATGAACACGATAAAGAGTACTACCCAAACTCCGGTCCGAAAACAAAAGACGAACACGAGAGACAAACCAAACTCCGTCTGATGATTATTCGCCAACGCGATAAGGAGTTTAAATCTGATCAAAAGTTTAAATCGAAATCAATCGTCAAATTGAACAACGAAGCCGTCGAAGCGTTGAAAAAAGGCGACGACATCGAAGCGATTGCAAAGTACGCGAAAGTGTTTCGAAAGGCACACGAGAATAACTTAACGCACGAGTTGATGCACGTGTGTCACTCAAATCGAGCGGTTGCGTATTTGAACTTGGGTTTGTTCGAAGAGGCGTTGTGGGACGCGAATAAATCGCAAGATTTAGCGAACGAGAGATACTATCGAACGCAATCCGCCGGCGGTCAAGTCTTGAACGTGTTCGTCAAAGGGTACGCTAGAAAAGGGTTCGCGTTGATGGGTTTGCGCATGCACCGATTAGCAAAATCAGTCTTCGAAACCGGGCTCGAATTTTCCCCTAAAGACGAGGAGTTGAAAAGAGGTTTGGAAGAAGCCGTCGTCGCCGTCTTGGCGGATTTGCACAACGGGAAAGGCTTTGTCAAAAATCGAGAGACGTTCCAGTGCTTACCAGCGCCAGAAAAGAAACATCAACAAGAGCGACTGACGAATTTACCGTACGCGAGTCCGTTACACAGAGTGCATCCGAAAGATATGCTCCTGACGCAGCTTTTAACGCCGTTCCAAGCGGAAAATGATTACCATTTGAAAGATACGTATAATTACATGACGGTTCAAGCCGATATCGCGATACCGAAGAGACATTTCAAATACTTGGAAGATACGGTGAGACGCAAACAATACTCTAAAGCCATCGAGATTGCGATCAAAAAACTCCAAAATGAAAATAAAGACGTTCGAGCGTTACATCTCGGATGCGGTGCCGGGTTGATGACCATGCACTTACTCGACAAAGGCGCGCACCACGTCACCGCGTGCGAGAGATGGTTGTACCAAGCCATGGCGTGTAAAGAAAACTTGTTGAACAACGGATTCTGCGACGATCAAGTGAAAGTGGTTTATAAAAGGCCAACCGATTTATCTTTACTCGCGGACGTTCCGGTGTATTGCAACTTGTTTTTGAACGATATCATCGACGACGGATTACTCTCCTCCGGTTTAATCCCGTCGACGAAGCACTGTTTGCAAAATTTACTCTTGCCGGACGCTCTCGTCTTACCGTCGTCCGCGACCGTGTTCGCGCGAGCGATTGAGATTAAATCAAAAAATATTTGCGGGTTAGACGTTTCCGCGATGGATTTGTACCGTTCGCACCCGACGTACTCGAGCGGTGTCCCGATTGATCCGGACTCCTACAGAGCGCTTTCGAAACCGAAGGAAATTTGGCATTTCGATCTCGGAAATCCGCCCGAGGCGAGCGATCAAAAGTTTGTCGATTTCGAGTTTACGATAGACGGGACGTTTAACGCCGTTTTGTTCTGGTACGAATTACACTTGATCGAGGACGTGAAGATATCGACCAGAGGAGTTACGAATGAGGAGTTTGCCGACGCTGATGATGATGATGAGAACATCGTCGTATCGAGTTTAACGCCTTCACTTTTCTACCTCGACGGCGAGATCAAATCGTACGCGAACCACGTCGTTCCGATCAAATGTTCGCACAACACGGTCGCCATGCAATTTACCGTCGAAGACGCGGATTACATGCACATGATGAAGAAAGATGCGAGTTTTCCAAAGTATCAGTTTTCGATTTTAGCGGACGAACGAAGAGCGGCGGCGTACGACGCGGCGATTCAACGACAGATAAATTTCTTAAAAAATCGCGAAGGCTTTGCGAACGTTCTCGATATCGGTTCCGGATCTGGTTTATTAACGATGATGGCTGCTCGCGCGGACGCGGACACGGTGATTGCCTGCGAAATGCTTCCATCCCTCGCCACGTGCACTCGCCGAAACGTGGCCCAAAACAACCTCTCGCGAAACGTCAACGTGATTTGCAAAGACGCCGCTTTACTCGAACGCGGCATTCACGGTCCGCACGAAGGGTGCAACATGATCGTCGTCGACTTGTTCGATTGCGGCTTAACCGGCGAACACGTGTTGTATATGATCGAAGAAGCGCGACGTAAAGTCGCGAACGTCGGATCCGTCGTCGTGCCCGCCGCGGCGACGATATACGCCATGGGCGTCGAGGCGTACACGACTGAAATCGACGGGTTCGACATGTCCGCGCAAAACAAATACCGCTGGGATTCGAAATACGAACCGGTTGAAATGGAAAACGTGAAACACCGAAGGTTGATGAAACCGAAAAAAGTTTTCGAATTCTTCTTCGATAACTCGATGAAACAGAAAGGTCGCGAAACCGTGATCAAGTTAGAAACCGTCGCGAGCGGCTACTTGAACGCCGTCGTCTTTTGGTTCGATTTGCACATGGACGAAGAAGAAACGATCACGACTGCACCAAAAGGAATTGGAAAAGGTGGAAGAGTCCAAGACGAGGCAAAGTTAATGCGAGATTTAGACGGGAAGAAGACGAAGAAAGTGATGGAGGAGAGTTTACGAAGAGTACGCGAGAAGCTCGCGAGAAATCCGAGGGCGAAGGAGTACGAAGGAGTTTCTTCTTCAATCGCCGACGCCGACGCCGATGCCGATGCCGTTGGAGCTCATAATAAAGTAAAGGAGAAAAACACGGAAGAAATTGGTGGTGCACTCGCGACGACGACATCTTATACCACCGACGAAGACAGCGACAGCGACGATTCAGACGACGGAGGAAATAACCACTACTGGGGCCAAGCGATGCAATACCTCGAACGCGCCGTGCAAATAAAAGGCGGTAAAAAAATAGCCGTTTTGGCGAAACGAGAAGCCGATGTGATACGTTTCTCTTTAAAAGAAGGCGTCGGCTCGTGGGTCGGGAAACCACCGTGGAAAATCGAATGGGGCGGTGGCACCTCGGTCGAATCCCCGCACTTCCAAAGAGTGCATTACTGTCAACTCCTCGTGAATGACTTTTTAATGCGCTTGCGTTCGAAGCGGTTCGCGCCGATCGAGAAAGACATGCGGATGGTTTTAGCGCACTGCGGGAGTTTGTTTTTGGACCCAGAAGCGTTGACGGACGTGTATCACAGATTAGTCGCGTTGGAGTTGTTGCACGGCGCGCCGGAGTTTTCGCCCGGGGCGAGCATGGAGGCGTTGACGAAGCCGACGTTTCGTTTGCACTGATGGATGATGTTTCGTCGGTAGCGTTCAGAGAAAGCAGAGACAAAGAAGATTTTTTAAGTACTTACTACTACATTTACGGACACATGATGATACTGGTACTCACGTATTATACGCTACTATGCTACTACAACTACTACTTAAGAACCAAACGTTGCTTATTGTGCCAATCAATCACGTCCGCGTACTTCAAACTCCCTCCGAAACAATCCAAGGCGGAACCGATGGTCACGTCCACTCGATTCTGTCCGTACGTTTTCACGAGCTCTAAATCCTCGATCGATCTCGCCCCTCCGGCGTAAGTGACTGGAATTTGGCAATACTTCCCCAACAACTCCACTAAATCTAAATCCAAACCCATTTTTTTCCCTTCCACGTCCACGCCGTGGACGAGAAACTCGTCGCACTTCTCGCTCAGCCGCGCTAAAGTCCTCTCGTCGACGCACACGTCCGTCCATTTTTGCCATCGATCGGTGACGACTTTATACTTGTTCCCATCTTTTTCGTCCCGTCGACAGCTCAAATCTAACACCAACCGTTTCTTCCCGACCACTTTTAACAATTTCTCCAATCTCTCCTCGTCTAACTTGCCGTCGTGAAACACGTAACTCGTCACGATCACGTGACTCGCTCCGTTCTCGAGATACTCCAACGCCGTTTCCGCGGTGACGCCGCCGCCAATCTGTAACCCGCCGGGAAACGCTCGGGTCGCTTCTAAAGCCGCTTCTTTCGTCTCCAAATCTTTGCTCAGTAAAATCGCGTGTCCGCCGTAGATGTTATCCCGTTTGTACATTTCCGCAAATTCGCTCGATTTCACGTCGGTTTCAAAGTTCGTCTCAGGTTTCTCCTTGTCGACGGAGACTTCGTCTCGTAAACTCGAGCCGACGATTTGTTTCACCTTTCCGAGGTGGATGTCGATGCACGGGCGGAAAGATACGATATTTTTACTCTCAGTATTATTACTCTCGCTTTTATCGTCACTTTGAGGGGTTCTCGTCGTCGCTTCTTGCGTACAAAGAAGAATCGTACTCCTGTTCCGCTTAACGGTATTCCTTCCCCGTTCCGTGATGAGAAAATGATGATTTCGAAATCGGAAACAGGAACAGCACTGCGACATTTTCTTGGGTATAAACGACGCAAATTTCGACGATACTTTTAATTTCGACGCCGTTGCTCTCGTATTAAAGCTTTTAGCCGTCGTTTGAGTCGTAATCATCATCGTAATCTTTGTTTTGAGATATGAATTTTGCGCGTAAAAATGGAGCAAATTGCTTCATTTCATTCGCGTTTACTATCATCATAAAGAATAAGATGGAGGAACCAAACGATGGTCAAAGTCATCAGCGGAGGCATGAAAACGATCTGTTCCTCCACTGCCCGGAAAAGTTCTACCTCTGCTCGGCGTTTTCTGACCACCCGCCCCCAAAAGCTAAAGGCATCACCGAAGATTCCAGACTTTTACTCTACGCGTTGCACGAACAAGCGACCCGATCTGGAGGATTAAGAGAGAAGGAGGCATTACTAAAACCCACGTTTTGGCAAAGACTCGTCGACCCGGAAAGCGTTTTACGATACGAGGCGTGGAAAATGGTCTCAAACATGCCTGCAATCGTCGCCATGGAGAAGTATTGCGAAGAGGTTGAAAACTTCAACCAAAACTGGTGGCAGTTGATGACGGAAAACGCGAGTTACGAAGAGAAGGCGAAGATGTTATCGATGGCGGATGAGTCCTCGGAGGAGTATTATTTACAGGTTGGGATGCGGTTGCTAGTACCTCCGACGGAGACAGAGACGATGACGTCATCGTCGTCTTCGGAGAGGGAGGGAATACGGACGTTTGGATCGGTGATATTTAGCGGCGGCGAGAGGAGCGTAGGTAGTCCGCGGAAAGGAAGAGGAGACAGAGGGAAGAGTAGGTTCGCGTTGGAGAGTAAGATGCCGGAAAAGAACGAATGGAGGACGATTGTCGCGCAACCGATGAAGAAAACAACCGTGGCGGCGAACGATAACGATAGGAGTAATAATAATAATAACAACAATAGCAGAGAAAAGAAGTTAGAAACGACCACGCGCCAACGATTCCCGCAGAAAAGATTCGGACACATAGCGCATGAAGTAGGCGAAGAGTTGATTATTTCGCACGGAAATAAAGACGGACGATTGTTGAGCGATTGTTGGGCGTTGGATTTGATGGAGTTGCGGTGGAAGAGGAAAGAGTTGAAGTGGCCGGGGTCGCCGTGCGCGGACGCGGCTTCGATTGCCACCGCGGATGGAGAGATTTACTTGTTTCGAGGCATCGGCACGAAGAGCGACGAAGACGCGCTGTTGGTGACGACGAATACGACGAATAGTGATAGCAACAACAGTAAACGTACTAATATGGTCGAGAAGAAGATGATGATGACGGTTTCCAAGTTGGATTTATCGGACATCGGAGGAAAGCTGAACGAGTTAAAATGGCAACACGTCGCGGCGGTTGGATCTGGCGGATCTTCCGATTTACCGTGCGCGAGAACGGGACACACGGCGACGTTATTTGAAACTGACGACGTGGTGTACGTCTTCGGAGGCATGTCCGTGGGAGACGCGAAGAAGAACGTGAAATCTGTTCCTTTGAACGATTTGTGGGAGTTTTCGTTGATTACGAAAACGTGGCGACAGATACTCACTACTACTACTACTACTAAAACGGAAGGAGAGGAGAGCGAAAAATCGTCTTGTTCAAAATCATACGTTCCGTGCGCATCACCTACGGCGAGAGGATCTCACGTCGCGGGAAGATGCGGGCGTTTCCTTCTTCTATTCGGTGGCGCAGCCGGGAACGTCTTGAGCGATACGGACGTGCACTGTTTCGATACGCGCGCGTACCAATGGATAAAAGTCGCCTCTGAAATCCCCGACGACGACGATAAAAAGCTCATTAAAATAGCCCCACGAGCTGGTCACTGCGCGACTATGTCCGAAGACGGCACCAAAATGTTCATCTGCGGCGGCGGCGATAATCAATCCGCGTTGCTCGAAACGCTTTCGCTGGATTGCTCCGAGCTCTTATCCGAGTTCTCCGAGAAGAAGAAGAAAACGAAGAAGAACGACGACGACCACGACGACAATAACGACAACAGAAACAATAACTCCTCCTCTTCTCCGCCAAAACTCTCCTGGTCTCTCCTCGTCGAATCCTCCTCGTTGACCGGTAAAGAAGGCATGACGTTAACCACGATCCCGTGCCAATCCGGAGAATACTTGCTCGCCTTTGGCGGGTTGACCGGTACCTCGGATTGCGAGGTCTCTTGTTTGCGCACCGCGTAAGAGCGAGCGATAGTTCTTAAAGCAAAACAGCGGCAGTAGTATTAGCAGCTTTTAGTAAGTGTGTGTTCGTTGTAATAAATTTTGTCTCCCCTCTTTCATTTTGTGATCTTCTGCACCAAAAAAAAAAACAAAAATTCGTCTCCACCACAAAAATTTTACCACACATTTTAGCGGCATTTCTTTTCGCGCTTTTAAGCGAGAAGCAGACGACGAGACCAAGACAAACTCTCTCTCGAATTATTCAAGCGCTGCCGTGAACGCAGATTTGAATTCTCGATTGGTTTTGAGAATATATCTTTCGCATATTTACGAGCGCACTTGTCACGAGAAATCATTTCATCAATTCGCGCGCATAGTTGACCTTCTAACGAGAACAGAAGCAAAAAAATCGTAACGAGAATCATCGAAGATGTCGAGCGCGACGCAACGGCAACACGCCGTCGGCTCGCCGACGGCAAAATCAGATAAGAGCCAAAATTCCAGCTCGGATAGCGCGAGCGTGGCGAGAAGGTAAATAATGTTTCGCGCGAGAAACGTTTCGTCCCGTTTCCGAGAGAAAGCGCGGAGCAAATGCTTCTTTCCCGTAAAGTGGTTGGTTTTCTCGGTTTTTTGTTATCTTTTTTTTGCTTTGTTTACCCCTTTTGGATGAAATACAACAAAAGTATGGAAAACCTTTAAAAACGCCAGACTAAACTCTGCTTTCAACTCTTTTAATAATAAAACTATCGCAGATTACAAACGGAGCTGATGTCCTTGATGACCTCCTCGGACAGCGGCATCTCGGCCTTTCCGGACGGGGACAACATCTTCTCCTGGGTCGGGACGATCGAAGGCGCCAAAGGGACGGTGTACGAAAACATGAAGTACTCTTTAACGTTATCGTTCGCGAACGAGTACCCGTTCAAAGCGCCGGTGGTGAAATTTTCCACCCCTTGTTTCCATCCGAACGTCGATCAGTTCGGGAACATTTGCTTGGATATTTTGAAAGAGCAGTGGTCGCCGGCGTATAACGTGATGACGATTTTGTTGTCCATTCAGAGTTTGTTGGGGGAGCCGAATAACGATTCGCCGCTGAATACGCACGCGGCGGGGTTGTGGTCGAATCAAGAAGAGTATCGAAAGTTGTTGCAGAAGAAGTATAAGGAAGACGGGGCAAAGAATTAGAGGAGAGAAAAAGAAAGAGAGAGATGATGATGATGATGATGCGCGAAAAGCGAATCATACACACATAGAATTTGAACAACAAAACTTTGAGAATTGCCGAGCGAGAGAGGAGAACGACGCATTAGAATTAAACTTGTAACATTAGATAAACGATTAATCATAGTATATAAATAATCAATCATCATCTTTTTCGTCGTCTGCGAGCGCTAATAATAATGTCTTCTTCTATCGCGGCTAAATTTAGCTATAAAAAATTCTTCTAAACGCGTAGTACTAACGTTACTTTGTCTTCTTGGACTTCTTCTTGGACGAGGACTTCTTCTTTTCGACTTTGTCCTCGTCTCTCGTTTTACTCTTGTTCTTTTCTTTCTTATTCCCTTTCTTCTCACTCTTCGATGATTTCTTCTTTATCTTCTTCTCCTCCTTCTTCTTTTTCTTCTCGACTTCTTTTAATTCTTCCTCGTCGAAACTTCTCTTGGTCCCCGCAAACTCCTTCCCAAGCTTGGCCTTATCGCCTAAACCGCGTCTAGACCCTTTCGCCGAGGCCATTTTGTGCGCCTGGTTGAATATATCCTCCTGCTTATCCTCCGTGAACCCATTATTATTATTCTCTTTGTGATTATCCTCGTTGATATCAACGTCTCGATCTAACTCTCGTTTACTCCCGACTAAACCGCCCCAGGAAAATCCGGCGTTGCGCCACCACGAAAATTTTTCCGTCGTTTCCGACGGTTTTCCTTCGTACGCCTCGCCTTTCTTCTTCTCTTCAAAATTTTTTCGTCTCTTCTTCTTCGTGTTCTCTTCTTGTTCTTTTTGTTCTTCGTCGTCGTCTTTCTCCTCTGCTTTTCTAATTTCCCTAATCTCTAAATTCGTGTTCATGATCGTCTCTTCTCGGCTAAAACCGCGTTTCTTCAACAAAGCGTTCATCTGCTCTTCTTCGAAACCGGCGATGCGTTTCAACTTTCCTTTCCTCCCTCGAAACGAACTCTGTTCTCTCGCGATTTCCCTCGCGACTTCCAGCTCTTTCTGGCACCCGTTGTATTTCACGCCGTCGTCGCCTTTTTCTTTAAGTTCTTCTTTCGTCATCAAAACATCACCACCGGAGGTTATTTCGCGAACGTTTCGTTCGAACTCATCGCTTTCGCTCTCCGACGACGACGATGATGATGATGTGTTCCCTTTTCCCTTCTTTTTCTCGTCGTCTTTTCCTCCTCCTTTGACGACTGCCAACGCGAATTTCTCCGCCGCGGATTTAAAGTGCCCCTCCCACCACTTCTCCTCCCAGTTATACCTCTCCTTTTTCTCTTTCCCGACACCTTCGCGGTCGTTTTTTGCATCCACGGAAATGGCTTCTTTCAAGCCTTTCGATGGGTTTACACCTAACGCGTCTCCGTTTTTCCACCCCATCTTTTGGAGCATCAGATTTCCAAATCCGGAGTACGCTTTTTTTCCTGGATTTTGATCGTGCGTTGGCATCTTCATCTCGTCTCACACTGCGATATACTAAGAGCTCTCGTCTTCGTAGTAAGAGTTGTTGTTCTTCTCGATGCGTATGCTTTTGTTGTTGTTCTCGCACTGATGCAAATTTATATCGAGGGGGTCGATGTGTGTATTACGCCGCCAACAATTCCCAAACAACTAGTTGTGATCTCTCTTTCCAATTTTTCTGCGCGTATGTATAAAATACGCACTCACAGTTTTATTACGCGATACTATGCGCTCAAATCGTGCTCAAAGCGTCGCGTTAAGAGTTGTTATTCCTCTCGAGTGAGAAGAATATCTCTCGATTGCTTTCGCACACATTTTTGACGAATTACTCCACACTTTAGTCTCTCGTTTCCCCACAAATAGCATTCACAGTTCCGTTGCTTTATAGTTTTACCGAAGAAAAAGAAGCGCTCGCTCGGGAGTTTCGAGAACACGGAGTACTACCCTGCGCGTTGCGGGGCAAACGAGAAGGATCGTAAGCGTTGCATCCAACGTACATTAGAGGAAACAATTTACTCACAAATCACAAAAATTCACATTTAATCATGAAAAAAACGCGCTTCTTTCTCCCATTATCAGTGCTTTTTATGTGCGCCTTGATCCTCCAACGACCGCTCCCACTGGTACACTCGAGAAGTGTACCATCTGCGATGACGATGACGACGCAAAATGATCTCGACGTGGATTTTTCAGCGGTGAGATTGGCAACATCATCATCAAAGCATTATTCGTCAACGAACTGGCAATCAGATTCAGAAAACTACTCGAAGTTCCTACCGGTCAATCTCGTCTTCCCAGGCACGCACGATAGCGGCTCGTATTACTTAACCTCGAAATTCCAACCGGATTCCAGCGGCAGAGGCATACCGGAATGGCTACAAAGTATTTCGAAAATCATCAAAACAGTTGGGATTCCGATCGACGAGCTCGTCGCTCGGTGGGCGAAAACGCAGAAACAGACGATATTCGAACAACTGAGAACG
>Ga0209091_10001911_pt1 | contig 17917 bp, 17 predicted proteins | sample ArcticOcean_MG_C_6_FD_187438 | JGI IMG/M metagenome (GOLD analysis project Ga0209091, IMG submission 187438) | Marine microbial communities from western Arctic Ocean - ArcticOcean_MG_CB8_128 (SPAdes) (version 2) | ecosystem: Environmental > Aquatic > Marine > Oceanic | place: Arctic Ocean...
CTCAGAGACGAGAGGGTGAATGCCATTGAGGTTTTCTGAAATCAGAAAAGCTGCTTGGTTATATTCCTGTAGGCGGTCATCGTCTGCCCAGCCGCGGATTAGTGCTGCCAGTGAGTTTAGCTCGTAGTTATGGAGGTTAGGCATCGATGGGCAGGCCAGATGCGCTTGCTTCATAATGAATGCTACCTTTGGAGCCTTCTGTCCCACAGCTTGTAAATTTCTGCAATAGAGCAGGTACTTAGAAACAAACCGGCAAGCGTCGAGCGGCTTATTTGGGAGTTGCGGAGATTCTGCGTAGGTCTTCCACTTTGCGAAAACATCACTTCCTCTATCCACTCGTAGGCCGAACCCCATATCAAAAGTGATCACCACATCGAACCTAGGCAATAAGGTCTCTAAAATGAAATCTGTTAGATTTCCCAAAGTTGCATCATCTTTAGGGGGAGAAACGAGAAGCCTGTCGTTGACATTTCCATGCAGTAAAAAACATCCGGCAGACTCGCTCTCGTAGGATGCGATTACTTCCTTCGCCCATGTTGGTAAATGATTCATGAGAGATTATTAGCACTTGATGACTGCCGAGGGTAGTATAAAGAAACGGAAATTTTCTAACAACTCAGATTCTTAGCGTTTGAGTGAATAATTAAACACTGCGCTCATCACTATCAATCCAGTATAACTGTGAGGATGGTATTAATTCTGGATTGCAGCGGCCAATCTACCCTCCTGTGGTAAATGAGGCCTATTTCATGTGGTGGGTGAAGTGACTAAAGATTGACGAATATCAAGAGGGGTAAGTTTGAAGGGAGGTTTATGCTAAAGTTCGGTAGGTTTTAGATGGCTGAAAATCATTAGAATCTAGAAGCGGAGAGGTCCTCCACCCACCGATATTAGTGAGTGATTTCCCTTGATATTTATACTGTCCAAACCCACAACCATTGATCAATAAGACACAAGATAGAAGACAAATGAAGTTTAATCTGCAATCCTACACACAAAAAATAGACGCCATCCTGCGTAGCGCGGGTGCGGCCTGCGAGGTGTATGGTGAGATCGATGGTCACCAACTGCTCGGCTATGACCTCCTGAGGGAAAACTTACCTGTAGTCTATCTTTCCACCGGAATACATGGCGATGAGCCAGGTGGTCCAGAGTCTCTACTTCATCTGCTAGAGCGTGGACTTTTAGATAGACAGCTATCCTTCCATATCTGCCCGATGCTGAATCCAACAGGGTTTGAGCTAGGCACTCGTGAAAATGCTAATGGTGTAGATATGAACCGTGACTACTTTCACCTTCAAAATCTAGAAGTGCAAGGGCATGTGAAGTGGTTAGAGAAAAGAAATCCTGAGCTTTTTATCTCGCTGCATGAGGACTGGGAGAGCGAGGGGTTTTACTATTACGAGATCAATACAACTGGCGATGCAACCAAGAGATACGAATACATGGCAGAGCGGATCTCAGAAGTGATGCCTTTAGAAACAGGGCAAATCATCGATGATCACGAAGTGCGGCTTAAAGGGTGGATCTATCATGCTGCGGAGGCTGATATGATGGAGCACTGGCCTGAGGCTATCTATATGGTTAAAAAAGGCTGCGCACTATCCTTTACCTTCGAGTCACCCAGCGCGCTAGCCATGCGACATCGAGTAGCCTCTCATTCAGCCGCTGTGAATAGCTTGTTAGATTATATGTACGAAGAGTCATAAAGTAACTAATGGTCACTTTAAAATAGTGCATAGGCTATGCCTTAGTGGATTCTCTAGCCTTAGCTGATGAGTGAAATTAGATTAATCGAAATAATCTAGCTAATAAAACGATAGATCCACAAGCAAACGGAACAGATTGCTAGTGTGAGGAACACAAAGAACACTCCATTCTTTGCTTGGTGTCTGTGTTCATTCTTGAGTTCGCCTCTGCTGAGGCGATCAAAAAACGCTTTTTCACGGCGTACGGTCACAATCTCATCTGGAGCAGGAAGAGTCTGCATTCGCTCTATTTCAGCGGCACGACGTTTGGTGGGCTCATTCTCGATAAAATCTCTGAGTGACTCGATCTCGCTTTTAACCTCCTCGTTGACCTGAGTGAGGTTATCTAGTTCTGGAATTGTGAGTTGTTTAGCCACTAGCTAGTAGAAATGATGGTAATCGCTTATTTAGTAAAGAAAAGTATCAGTGCGATCGTGCCAAGGATCACGATCGGTAAGTTGAATGCCATGCCTTGCTTTAACATGGTGATGAATTCACTTTGGTCGTTATGCATTTTGCTGGAGATCTTAGAAACTTTTTTACCGTTACCGAAAATAGTTGAATGGGGGCCCTTGGCAAAATACAAGATGGCTTCATCGTATTCGTCTTCGGCATGATCTAACAAGGAAATGGATTTGTTGAGCTCTTGCTGCAGTTGCTCGCGTGACCATGAATCTGGATTGATACTATCAATCTTTTGTTGGTGCTCAGCGAAACATTTACGTGTCTGCTCCAGATCCTCCAGATCCTGACGCATCTCATAAAGTGAGCGGTCGATCGAATTAAGGCAAGAGGATAGTCTTTCATTCATGTTGACCTGTCCATCTAGGAAATCTTCTTTGCGCTTGGTTAGCTCTTCTAGCTCGGCCTTCTGCTGCTCTATAAGTAATTGCTGATGCTGAAGCTGTTCTAGCTTATGCTGGGCTGCCACGAGCTTACCTTCAAAGTCATCAGTGATGGGAGCAGACCGGCTAAGTGAGCTGCTCGTCATTTCCATTTGCTTGTTGTTCACCTTTAACTGTTGTTTGCGTGGTTCTTTTAATATAGGCATGATTTTGTTTATTTCGGTTGAAAACTAAGTACTTTTACCGTATTTCAAGCTGACTGTGAAGCATTATTTAATATTTCTTGACTATTTACTACCTCTTATCAAATAAGCGCTCAGGGCGCTTACAGAAAAAAGCGATAAAAAAGTCACTTGCTGAGTAAAGAATTAGGCCTATACTAGTTTCATGTCATTACAATGCACCGAAAATCCAGTCAAAAAACTAGCAAGTCCTCCACACGATTATTTAAGTGATGAAATCATGATGAATCCTGAGAAACGTGAGTTTCCAGCATTCGATGTGGTTCGCCTCTTAGGAACTGTCTTTGAGCCCACTCAAGGTTGTCGTGTTTGTATTCTAACAGATTTTAAAGATCCTAAAAAGTGGATGAAAGATTTCGCCTTTCTGGAAACTGAAGATAAGCTTTTTGGGGTGCAAAAAAATGCGGTAAAGCACTTCTATCAGCCCTTCATTGAAGGTGTGATGGATGAGCTAGGCATGTATGGAGGAGAGATGTTTGCTTATTACAGCACGAATGGATCAAACTTAGATATGAAAGATGATGTGTTCGATTCTGCTGGAAATCACCTTTCGCTCGATAAAGATATTTATTCAGAATATGACATCGTTCTCTGTATTACAGACTGGAGTGCTACAGCGCCGCTCACAGCCAAGTGCAAGGAGTTTGATTTCCGGGGCGCAACAATGCACGGCATGAACGATGTTATTCTAAACTCTGGCCTCGCGGTGGACTACAATTTAGTAGCGGCCGATGCAGAAAAGATGAGGGCTGCGATGACCAAGGCTGACTCCATCGAAGTGGACTTCACATTAGAGGACGGCAAAGTGCTTACAGCATGGCTTGGTTTAGATGGCCAGGAAGCTCAGAAGTCTCAGGGGCTCTGTAAAGGGATGAAGCCTGATGTTGCAAATTTACCAGCAGGTGAAGTCTACTTTGTGCCCACGGATGCAAGGGGAGAATTCCCGATGAAATACGAGGACGGAACGCTTGGATTGCTAACAGTTAAAGATAGGAGCATTATAAAGTCTTCCTTAATTGAAGGAAACCAAAAAACCATAGATAATCATAATGCGAGGCTTGGAGATGATGCTATGACGGGAACTATCGGTGAATTAGGATTTGGGACTCAGATTTTGCCAGTCTCATTTTCAGATATTCAGGATGAAAAAGTAATCGGGACTTGTCATTTAGCCACAGGCAGAGATGATCATTTAGGTGGAGACATAATCCCTGAGATGTTCAAAATACACGAGAACAGCACTCACGACGATATACTGTTCGCCCCTCATAAAACTCCTAATTTCAACATAAGCGAAGTGAGGATGTATAGAGGCGGAAAGACAGAAGTCATCATCGAAAATTTCAGACCAAGTGAGTTCGTTAAGAAGGCGCTTCGGTCATAAAGATTGTTCATTGGGGGATGAACTAGCTCCGGTGCTTACAAAGGTTTTATCCTTGTAGCGCCGGAGCGATTTTTTCTAAATGGGGCATGTTTAACATACAATCAATTATGGGGCTAAATTTGAAACCGCTCTCGTCTACTATTTTGTCGTCTACTATTTCTTCTGCAGTTCTCTCAACGCTAGTTTGTCTTTGTTCTTCTGCCGCTCTAGCCTTAGGTCAGAGTGCGCCAGCTATCATCAATGACGCGGAACTCATCAAAGGGTTAGATGCGAAAATAGGTGAACTCTGTGCAGATAAGAAAGCGCTATCCAGTAAAGAGTTGGCTCCTCAGCTAAATCGCAAGAGCACGGCTCTGACACTCCCCAGCATTAATAAGGTAAACCTAGGAGACATCTACGCATCCTCAGTCGATAGCGTTGGAATTATCACCTCAGTCTATAAATGTAAAAAATGCCCAAAATGGCACAGCTCTGGCTACGCCACCTGCTGGATACTCACCGCTGATGGCGTAATGGTGACGAACTACCATGTGTTTAACGGGAAAGACTTAGCGGGGTTCGGCGTTCTAACGCGAGATGGTAGAGTAGCTCCGGTAGTTGAAATTCTAGCTGCTGATAAGGACCACGACGTTTTGATCTTTAGGGTCGAAGCGGATAAAGCTAGCTACAAACCCCTGCCGTTAGGAAAAGCCCAGCGAGTCGGTGGAAATGCCCATATCATCGCGCATCCAGATAGTAGGTTTTTCACCTACACTGAGGGTAAAGTTTCTCGCTACTATGCTAGCCGTGACAAGAGAAAATCCTATTGGATGGGAGTCACCGCCGAGTATTGCAGAGGCTCAAGTGGTGGGCCTGTTATGGATGATGCTGGAAATGTGATCGGCATGGTCTCCAGCACTAACTCCATTTACTACCCATCTAAAGACCCGAAAAAAAATCCTCGAGGTTCATTCCAGATGGTGATTAGAAATTGCGTCCCAGTCGATGCTATACTTAAACTTATTACAAAGCCTTAGTCTAAGATTTAGACGAACTAAATTATAAATTATGAATTATGAATCTGATAAAGTCCTTAGCGACTATATTCTAATGCACTTCGGTGAGCACGATCAGCGGATGCCATGGGGTATTGGCAAGTTAGCAGCGCTAGACTTCCCTCTGCAAACAGTAAGTTATTTTACCCAGAAACGCGTGGACTTGAGCCTCGATCTGGGTTGCGCCGTTGGAGCCTCTGCTTTTCATCTGAGCAAGACATCAGCGAAAGTGATCGGAATCGACTTCTCTAAACTCTTTATCGATACGGCAAATCAACTCAGGGAACATGGTGAAATAGACTACAGTTACCAGGAAGAGGGGAATCGCTTTATCCCCACCACTGCAAAAATCCCTGAGGGATCAGTACCAGAAAATATTAGCTTTGCCGAGGGTGACGCGATGAATTTACCAGAAGGATTCAAAGGGTTTGATTGCGTCCATGCCGCAAATTTGATCTGTAGATTGCCAGATCCGATGATGCTGTTAGACCGCCTGCCAAGCTTGGTGAAGCAAGGTGGGGAGCTTGTGCTCGCCACCCCATTTTCGTGGTCAGAGGAATTCACGGCTAAGGAAAACATCCCTAAAGGTGACAGCTGGGAGTGGCTCCAGGCTGCGCTTGAGAAGCACTTCGAATGTATCAACCACGCCGATGAGGTCTTTACTATCCGTGATCATGTCCGTAAGTTTCAGCTTGGCGTTTCCAAGGTGAGTCACTGGAGACGGTTGTAAATTACCCATTATTCATGAGCGAGGAAACTAAAGAGCCAAAACATCGAGCTGGTCAGGAACAAAAACCCCAAGGTTTAAAGCATAAAATTTGGGAGATTATCTTTGAAGCAGAGACCCCTACGGGGAAAGCGTTTGATGTGGTCCTTCTATGGGCTATTTTCTTTAGTGTTCTCGCTGTTATGTTAGAAACGGTTGCCCCATTTAAGAGCCAGCATGGGACATTGCTAACCATCGTGGAGTGGTTCTTTACTATCTTCTTCACCGTCGAGTACCTCACCCGTCTCTGGGTGTCGAGAAGGCCGCTCAAGTATGCCACGAGTTTCTTCGGAATTATCGATCTTCTATCTTGTTTGCCTACCTATCTCACCTTGCTTTTTACTGGCACGCATGGTTTCGCAGTCATCAGGGTGTTGAGATTACTGAGGATTTTTAGAGTTCTTAAAATGGTGCAGCACGTCAAAGGTGCGCAAATTATAGCCACTGGCTTACGTAACTCTAAGGCTAAAATCACAGTCTTCTTTTTCGCGGTCTTCGTCTTCTCGGTGATAGCGGGTACTTTAATGTATTTCGTGGAGGGTAATCAGCCGAATACAGATTTTACTAGTATCCCAGCGAGTATTTATTACGCTATCGTGTCTATCACCACCGTTGGATATGGCGATATCACGGTCTCTACTAATTTAGGTAGGTTTCTAACAACCTTGATGATCCTGGGCGGATACGCAATTATTGCTGTGCCTACTGGTATTGTCAGTAGTGCCATGATGCATGCTGAAAACCGTGCTGACGTCACCTCTGACGCTTGTCCTGGATGCGGGGTAAACGGTCACCTAGCAGATGCTACATTTTGCCGTAAGTGTGGTGAGAAGATGCACTAGCGCTAGAGATTCGCCTGTAGTCATTCCAATGCTAGATTTTAACGCCGGGTCAAGGCAGATTGAGCAATCTAGCCGTAATTCAGCGTTATTTGTCACGCTGCTGGCTGGACACTAGCGAAATCTATGACTTTAATGCAGCCATGCATCTGGTAGAACCAATCAACGGACATATTTCAACTTGGGGCGAAGGCCCAATCTGGCACAACGGCACACTTCTCTACGTGGATATTGAAGGTCACAACGTCATCCAACTTAGCCCTGAAACTGGCGAAGAAAAAATCTGGCCAGTAGGTGAGCGCGTCGGAACCGTAGTCCCTAGGGCATCAGGAGGTATGGTGATAGCAGGGGACAATGGCTTCTCATTTCTCTCAGAAACTGGCGATCTAACAAAAATTGCTGACCCAGAACCAGCCAAGCCGAATAACCGATTCAACGATGGTAAGTGCTCACCCGATGGACATTTTTTCGCAGGCACTATCAGCTTAGTAAAAGAAAAAGGTGATGCCAGCCTCTACCGCCTCAGCAAAGATGGTGATGTCAAAGAAGTCTACCCAGGGGTGACAAACTCTAACGGGATCACATGGTCGGCTGACGGCAAAACCATGTTCTACATCGATACTCCCTCACTCTCAGTTCTGGCGTTTGACTACCAAGACGGCGAAATTTCTAAGCCTAGGAAAGTAGTAGACACCTCAGCTACCAGCGCGTCACCAGACGGTATGGCCATCGATGAAGACGACAACCTGTGGGTCGCCTTCTGCCACGGAGCCTGTGTCATCTGCTATCATAGCAAGACTGGCGAGGAGCTCCGTAGAATAGATATCCCATGCCTAGAGACCACCGCATGTGCCTTCGGGGGAGAGAACTTAGACACACTCTACGTCACCACCGGGATTCATAAATCCGAGCTTGAAGAACACGCCGGTAAGGTTTTCAAGGTCACAGGGCTAGGAGTCAAAGGACAAAAATCTTACCTCTACCAGGGCTAACCCAACGATAAATATAGATGAAAAACACACCTTTAATCATAGCAGGTAGAGAATTTAACTCACGCCTGATGGCGGGCACTGGCAAGTTCGCATCAAACGAAATCATGCGTGATACCCTCGTGGCCTGCGGTACAGAGATCGTCACAGTGGCGCTCCGTAGGGCTGACTTGAGTGGCGATAAAGATCCCTTCGCTAATATCCTAGAATTCATTGATCCCGAAAAATACCTGCTTCTGCCAAATACAAGCGGAGCGATGAATGCCGAGGAAGCTGTCAGGCTCGCCAGGCTTGCTGAGGCAGCTGGTCTTCCGAAGTGGATCAAACTAGAAATCCACCCTGACCCCACCTATCTTTTACCGGACCCGATCGAGACACTTCAGGCGGCAGAAATTCTCGTCAAAGAAGGATTCACTGTCCTGCCTTATATTAACGCAGACCCCGTCCTCGCCAAGCGTCTCCAGGAAGTAGGCACCGCCGCAGTGATGCCTCTCGGTGCTCCCATCGGATCTAACAAAGGCGTAGTGACTAGGGATTTAATCCGGATCATCATCGACCAAGCCATCGTCCCGGTAGTTATCGACGCCGGCCTGGGCGCACCAAGCCATGCCGCAGAGGCGATGGAGCTAGGAGCAGATGCCGTGCTAATCAACACCGCCATGGCCATTCCCCGTGACCCAGTCCGCATGGGTGAAGCCTTCAAGTTAGCCGTAGAGGCCGGCAGAGCCGCCTATGAAATAGGCCTTCCGCAGCAACAACAAAGGGCCTCGGCCACCAGCCCACTGACTGGGTTTTTAAATAGCTAGCTCACCGAGCACTGCTTCTAAATGTGGGGTCACTGCTTCGGCAAATTCTCTGGTGTTGATGTCTTTGCCGGCTTCGGCGGATACGGTGGTCATGGCGACTCCCTGGATTCCGCAGGGGGTGATGTGCTTGAAGCCTGTTAGAGACTCGGGGGTGATGTTGATTGCGAAACCATGCATCGAAATCCATTTCCTGACTCCTACTCCGATGGAGGCGAGCTTTTTTTCTCCTGCCCAGACTCCTGTGAGTCCCTCTTTGATGCTGGCATCGACTCCGAAATCTCTGCACGTCAGCACCAGCGCGTGCTCGATAGCGTGAATGTAAGTGTGCAGGTCTTTGCCTAGATTCCTCAGATCTAGAATAGGGTATCCCACTAGCTGACCAGGGCCGTGATAGGTGGCTTGACCACCGCGATTGATCTCCACATGCGGATGCGGAAGCTGGTCTGGTTCCAGTAGCGAACTCCTATCTCTAGTTCTACCGATAGTATAAATTGGCGCGTGCTCCAGAGTGAAGAAAGTATCAGGTGATTCACCACTGAGCACCTCGGCTAGCTTAGCCTCTTGCACTGCAAGCGCGTCTGCGTAGCTGATCTGTGTGCCGAGCCAATGTGGTGTGAGCTTCATGGGCTTAAATTGGAAGTTGTTATCGAAATTTGCAATCTAAATATCGAGTTGTAATTATACTTTACTGATGGGTGTTAGAAGTTATCTTCAGCCTTGTTGGCATTAATCATCGTGTTTGGCCATCGTGTTTTTTAATGCCTAGAAATGATATAGAAGTTCTGGATACCCGGCAGAGTGTGGAGCTCGGTGAGGGGGTAGAGATTCATCTGCGGATAGCGGGACCCTTTCCGCGTGCGCTGGCACTCCTGTTAGATATGTTGATCATTGCTGGGATTATGCTGGTGGTGACTATTATCGTTGGTATTATTTCTACTGGTAGTGGAATGGTTGGGCAGGGGGTTTTTCTCATCGTAGGGTTCTTTCTCTCATGGGGGTATTTCACCTACTTCGAGGCTGGCAAAAGGGGGGCGACGATTGGTAAGCGCGCGCTGGGGCTGCGAGTCATTGATCGTTCAGGAAATAACATCACTAAGGGCCAGGCATTTATTAGAAACATTCTACGCCTGGTGGACATGCTGCCAGGGATGCCTAGCACTGCGGCGGGAGTTCTCATCGGGAGCTTTGGTCTAGGTTTTTTCTGCTGCTTGTTTACTAAGAAATTTCAGCGAGTGGGAGATCTGGTGGCGAATACTTTGGTCGTTTACACTCAGCCTGAGCTGATGATGACGGGGCAGGAACCCACCGTGGATTCATTGGCTCCAACAGTGGCACTGGCAAGGGAAGAGCAAGTGGCTCTGGCTGATTATTATAGCAGAGCTAGTATGTGGAGTGAGGCGCGCAGGATAGAGCTCTCTGATCACGCCTCTGAACTGACTCAGAAGCGTGGCATGGAAGGAATGATCAGGCTATTAGGTATGGCAAAGTGGATCAAAGAAAAGAAATGATAGGATGAAAGAGCAAGACTTCGAAGCAAAAAACCTACCTGAATGGCGCAAGTATGATGCGACTATGGAGATTCTAGAGAAGGGTGATGTGAGTGCTGTAGATATCTCTAAAGTGCCTGCTCAAGTGCGCTCACGATGCCTGGACTTATCACTTGCTCGGCATCGACTCTATGGTTCAAGGATGTGTGAGTATTTAAATTTTCAAGTCACGCGTGGTCATAATTTAGTGGCGAAGACTGAGGGTGGTGTGAGAGAGAAAATGGTCCATTTTTTCGTGGCAGGATTTCCGCAGGCAATGCGCCGCGAGTGGAGGTTGTTAGTGATTTGCTGGTTGTTTTTCCTGGTGCCGTTCTTTGGCATGTGGCTGAGCTATGATCATGATCAAGAATGGGTGCATAGCCTGCTGGGTGAGGCTGAGCGGGAGAGTATGGATGAATGGTATGGCAAGGATAGCACTGGTTCAATGAGGGATGAATTCGGCTCTAATTTTGCGATGTTTGGTCATTATATTAATAATAATATTGGAATTGATCTGCTGATTATCGCAGGTGGTGCGCTGGCTGGTGTGGGGAGCTTGTTTATCTTGCTTTCAAATGGGCTGCAAATGGGGGCGGCGATGGCTTATGTGATGAATGAAGGTTCGCCGGAGCGCTTACTGTCATTTGTGTCGGGCCATGCTCCTTATGAACTGCTGGGAATGATTGTGGCTGGAATGGCTGGGATGAGGATTGGTCTGGCGCTGATTAAGCCCGGGCAACTATCCAGAGGGAAGGCGCTGATGGAAAGTGGTAAGCTAGGGCTACCTCTGATCATGGGAGCATGCGCGCTAACATTTATCGCAGCCATTATCGAAGGCTTCTGGTCCGCTGAGCAAAATCCACCAGAATTAAAATACTGGGTCGGGTACATCGGTTGGTTTCTATTGGCGGTTTACTTTATTTTTGTGGGTCGGAATAATCAATCAAGGAGGATTGTCATTAAGAAATGAGGCTAGAAAATGTCACCGCAAAGATCCGCCCCAGAGCGCGTTGGGAAAGCATCGACCTAGGCTGCGCCATGGCGAGACGCAGCTACGGCACGATCTTGCTAGCATGGCTAGTCTGTATCTGGCCACTGTGGATCGCTGGGGTCATCGGCTTTGGCATGATTTCTGAAGCTGGCTGGCATATATGGTGGTCTTCACTATGGATCTGGATCACGCTGGGGATTGCGGGTAAAGTACCGCTACACATCATTAGTCGCGAGCTATTCGGCGAAAAGGTAACGGCCTGGAGCTTGATCAAACTTTGGCCGAAAATGTTAGTTACTGATGTCTGGCGCGGAATCACCGGCAGGTTTTCAGTGAGCCGTGGCTTATCGATGCCAGTGTCTCAGCTAGAGGGGCTAACGGGTAAGGCGTATAAGTCGAGAGTGAATTTACTCCTCAGAAATGGTGGTGATGGGGCGACTCAGGCAGTGCTGGTGAGTTATCTAATGGTGCTTGTGACGACCCTTGCGTGCTGGTTTTTTATTATGATGGTGTATCAGTTTTATGGTGAGAATGATCTCTTTGAGAGATTGTTTGAGGATTTGTATGCTCATGGAGATGATTACTCAACGAGTTGGCTTTTTCTGCTGTTTTATTGTATTTCAGTGACCCTAATTGAACCATTATTTGTGGGCGCGGGCTTTGCGATGTATGTGAATAGCCGCACACTAACAGAAGGCTGGGATATTGAGCTTTCCTTTAAGAGACTTTCAGAGCGATTAAGTGGTGGATTCAAACAAAAGGGTAAGCAGCTACTCCTCGTGTTCTGTGGTCTTTCTTTCTTTGTGATGTCAGATGCATCGGCAGAGACAGCCAAGGAAACTTCGAGAGAAAAAGCCGAGCGGATCACTAGTGCTGAAGAATACATCCTTCAGAAAAGACAAGAAAAAAGGGATGAAAAGAAGTCCAGTAGCTCAAGTAGCTCAGCCTCATGGTTTTCTTCTGGTGGTGGAGCTGGTGGTTTCTTTCAGGGTCTTTCGCTGCTAGTATTCTGGGCGATTTTGATGATGGTGGTCGGGCTGGTGATTTGGGTGATTATCAAAAACAAACATGCGATCAATCACACCAACAGCCTAGATGAAGTCAGTGATCTCCCAGTTGTTAGATCTGTGATGGGGATGGATGTGACTCCAGAAAGCCTGCCAAAAGCATTATCAGAAGAAGCCAGAGAAGCCTGGCTACGTGGTGATCAGCAGCTAGCCATGAGCCTACTTTACCGTGGTGCTATTTCCTGGATGGTGAATCAGGGGCGCGTCCCAATAGTAGAGAGTGACACCGAGAATGACTGCGTGCGTCGTGTCACTGAGAAACAAATTCCCGAGGATAAAGATCAATTTTTTAGTAACCTAACAGAATGCTGGGTAGGGCTAGCCTACGGGAAAAACTTACCCCAAGATTCTGAGGTGATGTCCATCTGTGACCGCTGGCCATTCAGTAAGGAAGGCGGTTCCCGATGAATAAATATCTAAATGTATTATTACTGCTTTCAGTGTGCTTGCTCTCAGGATGCGGGGAGAAAAACTATGTGACGATTGACCATAACGATGGCTACAAGGGAACTGCAAAAATGAACCCATACCTCGCCGCACAGACATTTCTGAGAGAGGCTCATGATGCAGAGGTGAAGGTGAAAAATGGCTTCGTGAAATACGACTACGAAACCGGCATGGTAATTTCCCCAGCATCCACGATCAGCTCAGAAATGATGGTGGATAAAATGCTCCGTTGGGTCAGCAATGGTGGTGTCTATGTTTGTCTCTTAGAGCGTGGTGAGAGACGCTGGGTCGATGTTGGTGAGAGCTGTAATCACGAGACTAGTGACTGGAGTAGGAGCTGGGACTATAGTGAGAGAGACGATAAATCATTGAACTACTTGTTAGAGCAAATGAACATCGATCTAATCGATGAGCCATCTGGCAAAACAACAGGAGGAAAAAGCTATTATGGCGACCCTAAACACCCCGTAGTTCTGGGTGAGGAACTCCCGCTGGTGGAGAAGGTGAAGGTGGAGATGTTTGCAGATGTTGAGGATTTGTTAGAGCTACAGATCGGGGGTACTAAGGTGATGAAATACAACAATCCGCTAGGCTATGCTGATCTTTTTGATGAAGGTGAATACCATCGATTTTTAGGTTTGAGTCATGGCGCGGGGAGGATTTATTTTATCACTGATGGGCGCTTATTTAGAAATCCTTATTTACCGATGGGTGATCATGCTGAGCTACTAGAGAGTATGCGCAGCGATGTGGATGGCGATATCGTCTTTGCTTACGGAAACCGCCGGGGGTTTTGGTCGCTGATGACCAATTACGCTGGACCTGCTCTGCTTGGCGTGTTTGTGCTGTTAGTCTTGTGGCTGTGGAAAAGTATCCCGCGATTTGGCCCGCTGTTAGAGATCCCAGAGAGCCATTCGCGTGACTATGCGCAATCAGTTTCTAATACGGGGAGATTCCTCTGGAAGTATAAGAGTAGTGGAGTGCTGCTCACCTCGATGAGGGAGAATTTACTCAGGAGCTGCGGGATGTATGATGCCGGTGGGCAAACGCAAGAATCAATGATCGAGACCTTCGCCGAGAAGAGCGGGCTCGATGTGGAAGAGGTCATCGAGGCTCTCACCAGAGATAATGTTAACGAGGCTGGCGACATGGTCAGAATCACTAGAAATTTACAAACCATACTGAAATCATTATGAACGAATACCAAGAAATTAACCCAGAAAATAACCACTCATTAGCTCCGCCAGCTCCAGAAGATCCTGTGAAGGAAATGATCAGTAAGATTAGAATAGAGCTGAAGAGGGTGTTCTTCGGGCAAGATAAAGTGGTGGACCAAGTGTTAGCCACATTTCTTGCTGGCGGCCATGTACTGCTGGAGGGTAAACCTGGTCTTGGGAAAACGCACCTTGTGGTAGCTCTTGCGAATACCTTCGGGGGCGATTTCCGGAGAATTCAATTCACCCCAGATCTGATGCCGAGCGATGTCACGGGCTTCACACTTTACGATATGCAGAGCCAGACATTCCAGGTCAGAAAGGGGCCGGTGTTTACGAACTTGCTCTTAGCCGATGAGATCAACCGTGCTCCCGCTAAGACTCAGGCTGCTCTGTTAGAGGTGATGCAGGAGCAGCAGGTCACGATCGACGGCACTAGCCACGAGCTCGGCTCACCCTTCATGACGCTCGCCACGCAAAACCCTATCGAGCAAGAGGGAACCTACCCGCTGCCAGAGGCGCAGCTGGATAGATTCCTGATGAAGATCATCATCGATTATCCAGAAAATGCTGATGAAACCACGGTAGTGCATCAGGTCACGAGTGGTAATGGGCTAGACCCTTCTGAGGTAGAAACAGTTTGTGACCCACAGACGATCGTGGAGGCGCAGCGCAGAGTTTCTTCTGTCCGTTGTGTCGAAGAAGTGGTGCAGTATGCGGTGAATATCGCCAGAGCCACACGAAGTGCACAGGGGATCAGCCTCGGCGCTGGGACACGAGGTGCGATTAGTCTCATCAAGGTAGCTAAGGCGATCGCAGTGATGGCAGGTAGAGAATTTGTCACTCCAGACGATGTGAAATACGCCGCACTTCCTGTTCTCAGACACCGTATCCAGCTGGCGCCTGAGCTAGCCATCAGTGGGCAGAATGTGGACGATGCTCTCAACGCAATCATTGCCGGAGTCGAGGCTCCTAGAATATAGTTTTGTTAGATCATATTTCAACCATGTTAGCCGCCGTGTATTTTGAGTTCCTGATGAACTTAGGTCTCTACATCGTCGCGCCGATTTTAATCTGCACGATCTTGTGGAGTCAGCTCAAGGTGCGGCCATCGAAGAAGATTATCTGGGGTGTTTCAGGATGGGTTATCGCATGGATAGGCTGGAAGGTGATTGGTTACGTAGATACGGGCTGGGGAGAAATGTTAGAGAAATTCCTCGGCTATATTTGGCAATACGGATTGCTGTTTTTTATCGGGCTATTGGTGTTAGATTTCTGGGTGTTGCTAGTGCTGCCATCGCCTAGTTCATCACGGAAGATCCCGACTAGATTCGCCAGTGGGGTGAGTAGTGAGGTGGAGGTGAAGATCTCTAACCGTTCCGCATTCTCGATGAACGTGATGTTCCATGATGGTCTGCCAATGGAAGCCATCTGCCAGGCATTACCGTGGAGCGGTCCATTGCCACCGCGGGGTTACCATAAGATAGCCTATCCGCTGGAGTTTATTGAGAGAGGGGACACGCTGATCGAGAAATCTTATCTAGAGTACCGGACACTTTTGGGCATGTGGTCACGCCAGGTTAGAACAGGTGAGGAGGCTGAGACCAAAGTTTACCCGAACTACGAACCAATTGTCAGATACGCGCTGCTGACGATGGAGAGTAGCCCTGAGCAGATGGGGATCGTGATGAAGAACCGTATTGGGATGAGTAAGGAATTTCACCAGCTCAGAGACTATCATCTAGGCGACATGCTTTCTCAGATCGATTGGAAAGCATCATCAAAGCATCGGTCATTGATCAGCCGAGACTATCAGGAGCAGAAAGATCAGAACGTCATTTTAGTGATTGATTGCGGCAGAAGAATGCGCGCCATCGATGACGGTATCCCGCAGTTCGACCATTGCCTCAACGCCATGCTGCTGCTTTCCTACGTGGCGCTTAAACAGGGGGATCACGTTGGTGTGCTGAGCTTTGGTGGCACTGAACGCTGGCTGCCACCGGTAAAAGGTATTCAGTCCATGACCACCTTGTTGAACCATCTCTACGATTACAAAACCAGCCCTAGCCCGAGCGATTTCTCAGAAGCTGCCGAGCGCCTGCTCACCCGCCAGCGCAGACGCTCCCTAGTCATTGTGCTGACCAATGTGCGTGGTGAAGACGGACAAGAACTCATCGAGCCACTCCGCAAGATCCGTCAGAAGCACGTTGTGATGGTGGCGAACCTGCAAGAAAAAGAAGTGATGGATCGCTACAAAAAAGAAGTCACCGGGCTCGATGACGCACTGACGCTAGGTGCCACACAAATGTATCTCGACGAGCGCAAAGCCATCATGACCCAGCTAGAAAGCCACGGCATCAGCACTGTAGATGCCCCCGCACAAAACTTACCTGTAGCCCTAGCAAACCGCTATTTAGCGGAGCGGGAGGGAGTTTAGTTGTCCACCTCAAGTGTTCCAAGCAGCAAGGAGGGATAAGGTAGCAAAAAACATGATGCCGGAGTGCAGGGGCAGATCATGTGGCGCGGAGGCTGCGGGGTGTGGAGTGCGTTGCGGAGCTGTGTTACGTGTGATTTTTGAAAGAAGAAAACCTTCAATCCCATATTTCATATAGAAAACCTATTCTAAAATTCTAAATTATAAGACCCTTTGCTTTTCACAGCATGTGCTAACGGCTACGGGGATTTTAAATTATAGGACTTTTTTAGTTTATAGTGCGCTACAACAGTGAGAAAATATCAAGCCACGATAGGTGATAATCTCTATTCGGTAAAATAGAGTTTCTCTTGATTAGACAAATGATAATTTCTGGATCAGTTATTTAAGTAATCGAGTCTTTGATCAGGTCTCGCATGCTGTATAATGATTCACCATCATCATTGGACATAGCTTTCATTTTGCGTGCTCCTGTTTCTCGTTTTTCATACTGACCTTTGTAACTAGGTTCTTTTTGTGTGTCAGATTTCAATCGTTGATAAAATTCATTCACAAATGCCTTACTCCCTAGCACCACGCCATCACTAAAGTGCCGAACTCGGCATCGTAATAGCTCCGGTCTGCTTAGCTTGCCGCCATCCTGTAGTATCTGCTCAGATTCTTCTCTGCTGAACCCTTTGTGTTTCTTGTGTCGTTGAGATTTTCTCTCTCCTTGTATAGGGGCGACCTCTGCCTTTAATACTGAATCAGCCATGACCCCATCCACTGCTAGGACCATCCTGTAGGCACTCATCACTTCTTTCCAGCTCTGTGATAGTTCTCCGAGTAGTTCTACATTGGGCACCATTTTTTCTACTCCCTGCATCACACTCAGAAGACCTAACTGAGCTTCTTTTTTCCCAGCTATTACCTCCGCGTAGCCACACCATCGATAGTCCTTTGGGTCTTGTACCATCCCAGCCCTGAGAGGATTCAGATCGATGTATGCAGCCACTGTCTGCGTTGCGTATCCACTCTGCACCAGTTCACTTTTAAATCTACTCTCCCACAGTGTTCCCTTCACTCCATTTTCCCGATTATACCACTGCGTGAAGCATTGTTTGATGGATTTCATAAACGCGCTCAGGTCACACATTCTCCGCGTGTAGGAACGTTTCATATCCCGGATATAAATATCAGATAGCTCGCCTGCTGAGCGGCCTTGATCATCGGTCACTCCCTGGGCATCTGCCTCTACTGCGTCCGCTCTGGATTTCTCTATCCGCTCTGCTATCTCAGTAACGTAACTTTCGCTATAAACGAACCGTAATCGCTCTAGAAACAATGCATCAGAAGCATCGAGGAGGAGTTCTGCATCCTGTTTCGGCGGCACTTCTACTAGGAGGTGGATGTGGTTACTCATTAGACAGTATGTGAGGATTCTTACCCCACAAAATCCCTCATACTTGCGCATAATCACCCGCATAAATTCCTTCCCTGCATCATCCATCAAGTAGGATTTGAGAACAAACCGACTCACACAATGATAAATACCAGCCCGCTGCTCATGGTCTGGTATTAATTGATGCTGTCTCTTCATTCTCAT
>Ga0209091_10001921_pt1 | contig 17855 bp, 22 predicted proteins | sample ArcticOcean_MG_C_6_FD_187438 | JGI IMG/M metagenome (GOLD analysis project Ga0209091, IMG submission 187438) | Marine microbial communities from western Arctic Ocean - ArcticOcean_MG_CB8_128 (SPAdes) (version 2) | ecosystem: Environmental > Aquatic > Marine > Oceanic | place: Arctic Ocean...
CTATGATTAGTAGATTTGAGAATTCCGTTTGACCATCTTGAAAACATATCTGCCACGTTTAGCACTATAGAATTTTCCACTACTGGAACATCTTCCCATTCGTCCGTTTCTTTGTTCTCTACTTGTAATCCTCCTGTATCGTCAAACCTCCAAAGTAGAGTTATGCTTCCGTAATCTGTATGACTCCCTCCGCGGAGTTGACCTTCTTTTACTTCACCATCCCATTTTGGATAGTGTATCATTCTCATTGTTGCACTTCCATCTATGTGCTTCTCTACAAGAAACCCTTTTGGAAGAGAAAACATTTCTTCAAATTTATATAGGAATTCATATGAAAGTAATCGTGCAATACGTTCTATCTTCTGAGCCTGAGGTTTGAATCTTGGTTTTCCAAATTCTCTTGGCCAATATTTTTCTTGCATTCTATCTGGTGAAACCCAATTATAAGATTCTTTTAAATCGCCGGGCATGGTTGGAGTCAGACGCTCTTCCTCCAACCAATTATAACCAAGATTTTCTGTAACACCCGAATAGGCGTTAAGTTGTTTTGCGTCTGTTGGTAGTTGGAAAAACTCTTCCATGAGTATTTTCCATTTTGTAAAATCGTCAAGCCATTCATCATAGACATGAGTAAAAACTGCAAATCCAACTGAAGTGTATGCGTCATACATTTGGTTAACGCAATCTTTACTTCTAAAATCTATGATTGGAATCATTTTACAAAGTTCCTATTACGCCTTGAACGAAATAATTCATCGTATCAAGTTCTCCACGTTTAATAGAATTCGCTGGAACTTTTGTGCCATCACGTTTTGTAACACCTAAACTAAACGGATGAAATTGATCCATATTGTCATCGAGCCAAGATGTCTTGACTGTCTCAACAGCATTAACAACTTTGCCCGGAACATTCACGCCCCACGGAGATAAAGCAACACAATTTTGTTTGAGTCCCAAATTCATCCTACGATTTGGTTTCCAAGTTCCGGCTGCGACTTCATCAACCAATTGTTTGTATACTCCAGACCAATGAAACATCATTCCTGTGATGTATCTATCGGGGCCATTAATACCCATTGGTGCATCATTTCCCATACTCCAAACTTCTTTACCATCACGTTTCCACGCTTGTTGTGCAAGAGTAACTACACTAGGTGAATCAGTTGTTGTATACAGAATGTCATTTCCATCATCGAGAAGTGCTTTGGCAGCATCCAGATCTTTAGGTGGATCAAACCAAGAATTTATCCAAATCACAGTTACTTCAATGTCTGGATTTACACTTTGAGCTCCAAGAGTAAGTGCATTGATATTACGAACAATTTCTGGAATTGGATAAGAACCAACCACTCCAATTTTGTTTGTCTTGGTCATCATTCCTGCAGCAATCCCTGTGAGAAATCTGGCTTGATAACTCATACATCCATAGTTATCAAAGTTAGTATCATTACCCTTGTAACCTGTGGCGTGCATAAAAATTGTGTCAGGGTGTTTCTTTGCAGCCTTTGCCATACCATCCATGTAACCAAATGATGTTGCGAAAACAATATCATTCTTTCGTGCAAGTTTACCTAACAACTTTGCAGCTTCTGCTTCTGGAGCCATTTCAATTCCAGATACTTTGTAACCATATTTTGTCAATGACTGAAAACCCTGTTCGTGACGCATTGACCATCCACCATCATTTTTTGGGCCCACCAAGAGGTATCCAACTTTTACATTGTCTTTACCAACTAGTGTAATACTGGAAGCAATAAGGATTACTACTCCTACGACTAGTGCTATTAGTTTCTTCATATACAATCTCCTTCCGAGATTTAGGTTAAAAAAAGAGTTACCTTCTAGTAACTCTGTTAAACTGGCGCCTGCCAGAATTCTTCCCACGCAAAAGTGAGCCAAATATTCTCAGAATCTTTAGCCATCTCCTGTGCATAATAATGTGGTTCAAAATTATCTTCACACTCATTATTCCAAATTAAACTGGCGAACCGAACCTCACATTGAATTTCCATTGGATTTCCTTTTCTCGGCCCCTTAATATGTTGTTCTATTTTTCTGAATGTTTTACCTGAATCACATATGTCATCAACTATCAAAACTCTTTCATCTGTAGGTCTTGGCAGATAATTTTCCCACTCAGCAAAATCCCTGAGTGATGCCTGAACTGACTTAAATGGTTTATTGAACCAGTGGCTCATCATTACTCCTGGCACCAACCCTCCACGACTGAGCCCAACAATCACTTGTGGGTCAAACTTATCTAGAACAATTTCACGACACAACGAACCAACATCTCTTGTCATTTCTTCCCAGCTATACCATTGTTTTTTGCTCATGAAAACACCTCGTTTAATTGTCTATTTACTTTTACAAATGTAGTACACTTTGGTAATGATTTTATATTTCTGGCTCCGGCGTAAGTACACGCACTTCTTAGTCCACCCAAAATATCTTGTATTGTGTCTGCAACATTACCCCGATATGGAACTTGAACTTTTTTTCCTTCAGATGCACGATGAGATTGTTTTTCTCCGTAGTATTTTAGTTGGGCATCATCAGAGGACATACCATAGAATGTCATTGTACCTGTAACTTCTGGATCTTCCGCTTCATCATCCCATGCACATTCCCAATGACCTGCGAGCATTCCACCTAACATTACAAAGTCAGCACCAGCACCAAATGCTTTAGCAATGTCTCCTACCACCGTACATCCACCATCAGTAATAATGTGTCCACCCAAACCATGAGCCGCATCAGCACATTCTATCGTGGCTGAAAGTTGTGGATATCCTACCCCTGTCATTTTCCGAGTCGTACAAACACTTCCAGGCCCAATACCAATTTTCACAACATCTGCGCCAGCAAGAATTATCTGCTCTGTAGCTTCTGGTGTACATACATTTCCAGCTATGATTATTTTATCTTTGGTTGCTTCGTGTTCTCTCATCAAGGAAACATAATCATTAAATCGTTCTGTATATCCATTTGCTACATCAAGACAAATCCATGGCGCTGTGTCAGAATCATAGGCTAACTTGTCTAGATTTTGGTCTAATCCGATAGTTCTTATTATGTTCTTATTCCACCCCCACTCTGTAGATTCGACAAACTTACATAGAGCTGTAAGCATAGGGTATCCCATAAGAACATGAGCCATAGCATTAGTTCCTGTATGATCCATATTGGCGGCAATTATGGGAATACCACTCCATTTATGGTGTGAATGTTTAAAGGTAAATGATCTGGTGAGGTCTGCGTCTTTACGTGAGGTAAGTTGTGATCTTTTGGGGGATATTAGCACATCGCTAAAATCTAATTTGACATCATCTATAATTCGCATCTAACCCTTCTGGTTTGATATATTAAAATGTAAACACCAAGGAACCTTCCGCTCCTTATTACTATTTAGTAAATTAAAATTTCGACATAAACTTAGCAATTGGTTGAACGAATGGAAGTAACAGTATTGCCATCAACATATTCACTCCTGTATGAACCATCGCAATTTGTTTAGTGATACCTACGGGCATTCCATCGCTCACCAACATTCCTGCTAACCAGATAGTTCCTGTAGTTCCAATGTTTGCACCAAGTACAGCCGCAATCGCTGATGGTAGAGGGAGAGCACCAGATGCAACCAATCCAATAATTGCTGTTGTGGACAAGGATGAAGATTGCCACAGGAGAGTCATCACTATAGACCCCAAAAACATATAGTATGGATTACCAAGAAAAACCTCAAGGTGTTCCAGTTTGCCCATTGATTTCATTCCACCGCTGAACATCTTCAGACCGATATAAAAAATCACCAGACCTAATAGTGTCTGAAAAATAGGATTGTTGAACTCCATAAGATTTCCTTTTTTATATTTCCACGAATCGTAGAGTTTTCTATCTTTCTTTTTCAAGAGTCAACTTCTTCATTTTTTCGTTCTTGGAATGTTTTCTCTTTCCAATATTTACGGGGGTTTCCACACATATGACAACTACACATTGCTGGAGTATGTGCTTTTTTCCCTACCATTCTAGGAGACTCATCTCCCCACCACCATTTATCATGGTCTTTAACAACTTTTCGTTTCTTCTTTTCTTCTTGGTTTCTTCGATAATCTCTCGTTCTCATTCTGGATATTTTAATCCTTTTTCTTCTATCCGAAAATTTAGTTCATCTCTAACAAGTTGTAATACGCCATCTCTGTCTTGTTCATATTTGATCTTGTTTCGGATAAAATCGTCTATGTGCCATGCAACAAGAGCCCAATCCATTCCTTTTGAGGCTGTATCATACTCTTCTTTATCTTCTGGTAAATTAAATTCTAGTATTACTTTCATGTTATTCCTCCTTCAACTTCCATTTCCCCCCATAGTCTAATTCACAGTATCTAGTTATTTCACTAGATTTCATGTACTTTCTAGGACAATCGGCTGGAGTAGTTGAAAATATCCAAGTTAAGATAATAACTTGAACTATCATTATTGTGGTGGTTGTTATAATCATATTATATATTTTCTTAAGTAAAAAAGGGAATGCACAAGTTAATAGAACTTAAGGTCAAGCCTCGTATATTCTATACTATTAAGCGGATGACGACTCCCGCCGATCTGGTTAATGGTCAGTGGTCAACTGAACCGCCCCAGAGTCAACATCCCCACTTTCTTTTGGTTTTATTGATGAATATCCATCTTTATACCACCCGCTACCCTTGAGAATAAAGCTCATACTACCAGGCACAAGTTTATGTACTCCACCTTCTTTTTCACAACTTTTACAAACAGTAAGTGGATCATCAGAAAACTTTTGAATTTCTTCCCAAAGTCCATTACATAAGTTACATTTATATTCGTATATTGGCATCTTATATAGTGTTTCTCACATCTACTGGTCTTGGGGTTTTAGCCTTTTGTTTAGCTGCGCAAACTGTAGTGACATCGTATACATACTGAGAATTTTTGAGTGTAAGTATCTGCACATTTGCAAGATTGTCAAGAAACCATTGCCATGAATTATCCTCTTCGTATTTGTCCATAGTACACTTGACTATTTCAAATACATCCTCTGGTTTTATCGTCCGTTGAATGCCTGGGTGACTCGCCATTGTATGAAAGTATCGGGCATACCAATATTCTTTCCCATCTTGTGGCCAAGGTTTGTGTTTACTTTGTTCGGCTTGTTTCATCTCTATCTGATCGGGAACCTTTTTTTCAACTTGTTCCTGTGATGGTGCCATGTTTATTGTACATCCACCAAATAATACAATAATAAATATTAGTGATTTATACATTTTTTTTTTTTCAACTTGTTCCTGTGATGGTGCCATGTTTATTGTACACCCACCAAATAATACCATAATAAATATTAGTGATTTATACATTTTTACTCTAATCCGTATTTCTACATCTAAATTGTTACTTTAACCGTATGGTCTTTTTTCTGTATCTTGATGAGGAAAATTCTCATCCACACATTGTCTCATAGGTCTATTGTTATTTTGATTGTCTAACCTAGTGCCTCTCTTATGGCCTTCATTGTGAATCCAATAACCCCAGCATCCTGCCTTAACTTGTCTTACTGTTTCACATCCAACGAACATCCATGTCATCATCATCACAAAAATTAATACTGTTTTGTGCATATGTTTTTCCTTTATGAAAGATCTTATTACTACCTAATATTTATCTTTTTACTCTAGAAAAATTCTTATATTTCTCGAATTTAATCACATCTTTAAATTTATCAAAAAGTACATCTCCCTTGTGACTAATAATAAATGTATTCTGCTTACCTGTTAATTTATGTAAAATTTTTAGAAATTCCTCAGTACCATTTACATCTAATGAAGAATCAAATACTTCATCTAAAATTAGAAGATTGGTATTAACACTATTTTTCATTTTAGCAATTGTTCGCCAAGTAAAAAGAAGAGCTAGATCAATTCTCATTTTCTCACCCTCACTAAATGAATCATATGTAAATTCATCTCTAAATCGTGATTTTATTTTCTCTTCAAATTTTTCATTTAAATTAAAGGATACAAAAAATTCCATTGAAGACAGATACTTATTGATCAATTTGTTCATTATAGGAAGATACTGCTTAATAATACGAGTCTTAATTCCAGTATCTTTTAATAAAATATATGCGGTCTCATATAACTGCTTCTGTGATGATAAACTTTTCTGTTTCTCTATACACAATTTTAATTCTTCTTTTACCTCTTTTAGTTTGTGTACCCTTGTACCTATATCATCTTCTCTTCCTGCTATCTCTTCAATTTGATGTTTTAATTTTAAAATATAACTAGAAATTGCTTGTATTTGATTTTGATGAGTAGTAATTTCTGTTTGAACTTTTGTAACTGTATCTAATTGTGCTTGATATCCACGGACCTTATTACCTATTTTTAATAATGCTGTCCCACTTTCATGTAAACGCCCATGATGCTCTGATATCATCTTAGCTTTATGGTCTTCCTCTAGTTCTTGTTGACATGTAGAACAAACAGTGTTCTTTTCATAAAATTCTATTTCCTTCTCTAAGGATATCATATTACGCTCAATACCCATTTGAAAGCCTGTCAATTCATCAAAGTTTTTTTGTGAATCATCAGTTGATATTGAATCTATTAGTTGTTTTACTATTACATTTATTCGGTCAATATCTGCAGCATTGTCACTAATATCACGTTCATTTTTTTGTATTTGGTCTGATTTAGTTTTCTCTAAATCGGCAATCAACCCCTCAGTAGTATTAATATTACCAATAGATAATTCTCTTTTAATTTCATTAGAAGTAGTTATGTCTTTATTTTCAGATATCTTATTTTTCAATAAATTATTCATTATAGAAAAAATCTGAATATCAAGTAAGTCCTCAATAATATTTCTACGATCTACAGTTTTTAGCTGCATAAAGGGAGTAAAAGAGGCAGTTCCCAATAGAACTATTTGAGTAAATGATTTATAATTTAATTTAAGTACTGTTTTTTCAAGGTATTCTTGTTGGTCAACAGATTTAGCATCTTGATCTAATCGTTTATCATTTACATAAATCTCAAAGATATTCTTCTTAATCCCTCTACGAATTTTATAGTACCTACTTCCAATATCAAATTCTATTTCTACGAGTAATCCCCCATCGTTAACAGAATTTATTAATTGTGGTCTATTAATCTTTCTAAATGGTTTATTAAATAGACCAAAACACAATGCGTCTAGGATTGTAGATTTACCTGACCCATTATCACCAACAATTAATGTAGTAGAACTTTTATCTAATTGAATTTCTGTGAATTGATTCCCAGTACTTAACAGATTTTTCCAACGAATATTTTTAAAATATATCAAAACTTAATTTTACTCTCTTCTAAATAATTACAAAATACTATAGTGGATTTAATCAATTCTAGCTTAGCTTTTTCGATATTGTATTTCTTATCAATCATAGGTAAGGAACACCTTTCCTGAGCTTCTTCTAATGATATTATACGTTCTTTTACATCCTTGAAGTACAGGTTTAGATCTTCCATCAATATTCTTTTAATAACTGAGGCTTTGGTTCATGTTCAAATCTATATTCTGAAGAACGGGCGTGTAATTGTAACCCATCTTTCAATATGAGTCCCACCATCTTATTAAAAGTAATATCTCTTTCATGTGCCTGAAAAGCAACTTTTCTAAAATTATCATCTGAAATCTCTATATCAACTGAGGTGTGGGGTGTTTCATCTTTACCAATTTCAACTACTGACCTAACCTTTTCAATTGATCTGATCCCCCTACTTTTTCGTTCTCTTTCCTTCTGCCTCTCTATCTCGTCCATATCATAATTGCTCATAGCTTCTTTCTCCTTTTTGTTTAATAGTTCTGCATAGGTTTCCATCGTTATATTGTCTCCACAGTTAATGCTTCATTATATAAATTTCTCATTAATGTATTCAATCCTGTTTTGTTATCTACATTTAATGTATCAACATATTTACTCAAAATAGTTAAGGTATCTTGAGCTTCATCAATATTCTCATCTTCTTCTGTATATAAATCTGAAAAATCTTCAACTACTACCAAATTTGCTACATCTACCGCATAAAATTTATCTAGAACGGTATCAAACCAAAAGGGATTCGACTTTTTTTGTATTATAACCTTTACATACGTATTTTCATATTCACTATAATCCATATTGGTTAGCTCTTCCAGAGTAGTATCACTGTCATCATAATAATACTTTCTAAACATTCTATAGGGGTTTTCTATCCTCTCTAACTCTCTTGTCTCTGTATCAAAGATGTGGAACCCTCTAGGGTCTTTATAATCACTCCATGTTATTTCATACGGATTACCAAGATAATAAACTGTTCCATTATCTGATTTGTGATGAAAATGTCCACTCATTACCATATCAAACTTTTCAAATATAGATGCCTTAAGCCCTTCAAAATTTGTTTGACCTACTTGCATTATAAATCCTTGAACTTCTAAGTGTCCCATCAAAATTTGACAACTAGTGTTTTGAATCATCTTCATACACTCTCCGTAGTTACCTTCATTTATCCACGGCATCATTAATATACCAAGTCCACCAAAATCAACTTCCTTGGGGGAAGAATATATCCACGGCTCTACCTCACCTTCAGTAGTTGTGAAAATTTCTTCGATAGAATTCAATTCATTAGTATTTTTGAAGAACGTATCATGGTTTCCAATTATTATATGTGTATCTACACCCATTTTCCATAATCGCTCAACAAAATTTGTTCGTAGATCACTTAATGTCTTGAAGTTTATAAATTTTCGTCTATCTACGACATCACCAAGATGGATACAAGTCTTAATATTATGCTCTTCAAGATAAGGAAAGAAAACATTATCATAAAACTTTTTAAAATAGTTTTGAAAAATAGGACTATCACCACGCGCACCCCAGTGTGTGTCTGTTATAAGGGCTATCTTCATGCAGAAACTCTCATAAAAAGTTCTAAATTAGAAACATCTTTCTTAACAGCTTTTTTCTTTTTACTTTGTTCAAAATTATCTACAAAAGTATCAACCATTGTTTTAAAATCTGACTTGCTATAATCTCCTACGGGTGCACCATCTTCCACCCCCATGTAGTCCATATAATCAGGAGAAATCTCATAATTCTGCATACTTTTATATTTTATATATAATTGCTTTTTCTCTTTTTGAATTCTTCGTATAAAGGCATAAAAGATGATTTGTGTAAAATAAGCAAAAGGATTCTTTGATTTTTCTGGATTAAAATTATGGATATAATGTAAACAGTTTTCTATCCCATCAGAAATCATATCATTTTTAAAGGTATAATTTATAAAGTTTGGCCTGAAAGATAATCTTTGAGCTATTTTTAGAAATACAGATCCTAAATATTCTGAAATTTGTGGTGGAAGTTCATTGTTTTCAGTTGTAATTAAGAGTTCCTTTTTATACTCTATCATCGCTTCTAAAAATTGTGCATTATCTACATAATGCGCCTTGGCGACTTTTTTTCGCTTTGCCATATAATATACTCCAATAAATGATTGTTTTTAATCTATAATTCATTATATCATGGAATTCTAATAAGTCAAGGCTTGACAAATGGTAAAAGGGTGATATAATAAGCCTGTTGGGGCGGAAACATTAACAAAAGCAAATTAAAGAGAAACGTTAAAAATCTTATAAGGAAACTTCTCTTCTTCATATATTTTAAGTCTTTCTTCAAAATGTTGATAAGCAAAATTCTTTCTAGCTCCTGCACAGAAATCATCGCTAATATCATATAAAACGGTTTCTTGGTTATTTTCTGATATCCTTAGTCCTCTACCTATCGATTGTAGATTTCTGACCCTAGACTTAGAAGGACTAGCGAAAATAATGTTATGCAAATTCCTAATGTTGATGCCGGTACTGAATACCCCATAACTAGCCACGATGATCGCGTCATGTTCTGTTTCGGCAATTGCTCGTATTTGCTCTCTTGTATCTGTATCTGTTCCACCGTGAACAAAAAAAGTTTTTCTATTATCATCTGCTTCATCCTTTATCATATCATATAAAATACGTCCATGTTTTTTTACTAATCTAAAGAGAAGTAACGTATTACCCTTTAAGGATAATACCAAATTCTTTATATATTTATTTCTTTTAACGTCTCCTACTAAAAACTCTATCTCTTCCATATACTTAGTTCTTCTCATTGCCTGACATATTTCTTCAGGATATTTTAATATTATAATACTTATACGGAATTCTGCTAATTGTTTCCTATCAATTAATTTTTTAGTTGTTGTAACCTTATAAACCTTACCAAATAGACCTTCCAATACTAATTTATGTGTCTGTGTCCCATCTAAGGTTCCTGTTGTACCAATTCGATGTCTAGCATTTACACATTTAGTCATAATAGATGTAAGAGATTTTGATTTGAATCCATGAGCTTCATCTCCAATTACTAATTCGTATGGTTCAAAACTTTTCTTTTGGAGTTTATAAATGGATTGCCATGTAGAAATAACAACTTTCTTTTCTGATATCTTATCTTGACCCGCATAAACTTGATGGCAAAATTTTGCAGAATCCCATCCGTATTGTTGAAAATCTGTATATAATTGAGATACTAATGATGTGGTAGGAACGATTATTAAAGTCTTAACATTCAATGCTCGTACAATTAGATAGATTATTAAAGATTTTCCACTTGCGGTAGGAGAAACTAATAATGCTTTTTGGTATGACAGAGCATGATGAAACGCCTCTAGTTGGTAATCTCTAGGAATAAATGGTAGATTGAGACTATCAATAAAGTTTTGATTTTTTTCTATTTTGAGAGGTTTCCACCAATCCCCATCAGGAATTATCTTATAGTTTCTTTTGTCAGCGAATATAAAAACATATTCAAGAAGACCACTATAGAGATATCTAGTGTGAATATTGAATAGCCGTATTTTACCATCCCAAATTTTATTACGATATGAGGGCATAAACGTATATCCAGGAACAAAGAACGTAAAATAATCACATAGTTCTTGAGCAACAGATGGTTCACAATGGATTTTTAAGTATACCTCATCATGCTTAGATATACTAATATCCTCAATTCCCTGCTGTAAAACGTTTCCAGTCAATTGCATTTTTAATTAAATACCCCCTATTGGTAAGACTTCGAACTATAGCTTCTAAATAATTCACTTTTTCTTCTTGTACTGCAAGTAATTTTTTAGATTCTATTACATTCTCATCTGAATCTATATATTCTTGTATGTCTACTTTGAGTAATTTGAATTGAAATGGTTCCCAATCCACAGCTTCTAATTCTTCTTCAGTCATTCTTCCACTATAATAATCTCTTTTTCTTCTACGGAGACTAGTAAATATAAAACTCATATCCTTGAATTTTAATTTTTCATTGGAATATAGTATTAAATACTTGTTATGTAATTGGGGAATTTTTACTGCTTCTTGAGATAATTCAGTTTCATCAATATTACAATCACTTGACCATAATTTTTGTATTTCTTCAAATTTCATAATTTATTATTAATTATTTAATAGATTCTTAACAGTATATTCACTATAAGCAAAAGTAATGTTGGTTATTAAATTTGTTGTTTCCATTACTGTAGTATCAAATTGTATTTCTGATAAGTTAGTAGGGAACATATTTGCAAAATGAATCTCTAATGTAGGATTCATTGAACTACTTAATATAGTTAATACACCATCTGTATATTCAGGTTTACCAGTTATCCATGTAAATACTTCTTGCCAATTTTTTAAATATTCATCAACAAGAAATCCTACAATTAGTTGTTCATATTCTACTGAACCACCTGGCAACATAAGTCCTTCTCTTTGTGGGAGACCATAAGGCATTCCAGACATTGTTATTCCAGGTAAATTAACCGTTTGAACAAAAAATGTAGTCTTAGGCAAAGCCTGAAGTTCAAATTTAAATTGTACTTCGGTTAAGGGATTTATGTTTTCTGGTTGTGTACTTAATGCCATATATCCTTTTAGATGTTATAGTGTTCTCTACTATTTAGTAGGCGTAAAAAAAGGGGTAGACAAAAGCCCACCCCTTTCTCTGTATTCCTTAAAAAAGGATTACATCAAGTTTGCTACGATAACGTGGCGATAGTACCTGTTAAGGTTAGCTGTAAGTGAACCGTCACCAACACCGTTACCAGAGGCACCTGTGTCATTGGCAAAAGGATTAGAAACTAGACCATAACGAGTCTTGAAACCAATCTTTGGTTGGAAAGAGTTCTCACCAACTGCACGAACCATTTGCAAAGGAACGTAAGGACAATAGAAAAGTCCTGCGTCATATGCAGATGAACCTTTGTAACCAACAGTGAAGAAGTTAGTTGCAGAAGTAGGAGCATAAGGATCAACAAAAACTTTGTATCGACCATTAAGAGTACCGACCATTGTGGCACCAGTATCATCACCGTGAATATCATTTCCAGTTGGAACACCAGATAGTTGTCCCGCCATTGCTAATGCTGAAGCAACGTCTGAAGAAGTAATAAGAATATTACCTTTTCCTCTTCGTGTGTCTTTAGCAATTGCATTTGCTTCACGTTCAATTTGGAACATCAAGCCTTTGAATTTTTCAACTGACCAACGTCCGTTAGAATCAGTATCAAGATCAAAAGTACCAGCTGTTGCAACATTGTGTTGTGCACCAGGCTTAGAGTTTGTGTAAATGGTTCTCATAACTTCACGATTGATCTCAGCCAAAATTTCTCCGGAAAGAATATTTGACAATTCAGTTTCAGCATCCAAACCGTGAACGGCTTTAAGATCCTGAGCCAATTCCATTGTGTACTCAGCTTTGAGTGCACGTGATCCAGCGGTTACTGTTACTTTGTCAATTGCAAACGCCATCTCTGGAATAGTAACATCAGCTTCTTGAACTGCTGTCGTTACACTAGTACCAGTAGTCATACTTGCATCTGCTGGGTTACTGTTAGCAGAATGTGTTACTGCTCCACTAAAAGATGTGTCAGCTTCATCGTGACCAGCTTCTGCACCAGTTTGACTAGTGTAGTGTGATTTCATACAAAAAATCAATCCAGTAGGACCGTTCATTGGTTGAACACCACAAACATCATAAGCAATAAGATTAGGCATTGCCCTACGAACTAGTGAAATCAAAACAGGATCAACATAATCGATCCCACCTGTACCAGCTTCAGAACTACCCATTTTGTTTGCATGGGCGGCTTCTTGAATATTACCAAACATTCCACCGTCTTGTGACTGTTGTTCACGCATTGCTTTCTCTTGGTTTTCCAAAAGAACTGCAGTAACAGCGCGACGATAGCTGTCTTTAATTGGGGGAAGGTCTTCGTGTGAAAGAACCGGACCCCATTTTTTCTGAAGGTCTTCAGATAAATACATATTTTTCTCCTAAAAGAATTAAAAATTAATTGTTGTTGTAGCGACGTATCGCTGAAGTATATTTACTCATATTCTCATCAAGCTTTACTGGAGACTGTTCTTCAGATACTTGAAGGTTTTCATCTGTTTCACTAATTTCAGATGTGGTAGATTTAGTCTTAGGGAAATAACTCTCCTTTAAGACGGCTAATTTTTCTGTATATTGTTCAGCATTTTCATATTCGATGCCTTCTGCTAACTTTGCGATTTTCTCTGAATCGGTATCAGCTAGATCATTGGTTGTAGACTTTAAGACATCACTCTTTTGAAATTCTGCCAATTCTTTTTGAAGTTCTACTCCACGATTAATCTCTTCATCCAAAGAAGTTTCCAAGTCATCAACTTTTGTGAACAAGTCGTCAACCATGTCAACTTTTTCTTCTGGAATGTCGATGTAATGTTCTGAGAAGAGGGTTTTGAGTCCAGACATGAAATCTTCAACCAATTCGGAACGAATTCCTCTTTCGATTGCCAATTCATTTTCTTTCATCCATTCTTCTACAACATAAGTAAGATAACCATCAACCTTTTCTGTAAGACCTTTTTGGAAATCAGCAGAAACTACCTTTTGCTCTGTAACATGCTCATTTTCAAGTTCTGTCAGTTTTTTGTTAACTTCTTCGATAACTTTTGCTTGTACTGCAGCTTCAAAGATAACTGAGGCTTTTGATTTGAATGCTTCAGTAAGTCCATCTTCACCTTCTACCAATGCAGCAACGTCATCTTTAACATCGATAGTAAGGTCTTCAGCAGTTACTGCGGCCTTAGTACGTTTTGCTTCTGTAGTTGATTCTTCTTCATCATCATCATCTTCGTCTTCAGACTCAATGAGAGATGCAGCAGTTAGAATTTGTTCGTATTTCGTTGATAATTCATCCTTTTTCAACTTATTAAGAACTTCATAAACAGCTTTAAGCATACCATTTTTTGTTTTAGGTAATACTGCTTCAACTTTAATTTCTTTCTCTTTTCCTTCGTCACCTTTTTTCCATTTTGCTTTTTTATCAGCTTTACGCCCTTGGTCTCCGAAATCTTGAGATTCCTCAACTTCTTCTTCGTCTTCTTCTTCCCCATCAACTTCTTCATCTACTTCTTCTTCATCATCGCCTTTACCTTTTTTCTTGGCGTCAATGGCTTTTTGAAGAGCTGGAGGTAAAGTACCTTCTTCTACTTCATCTTCTTCTTCACCATCTGAAGAACCTTGCTCAGCAGCAACCTTCCGTTTTTCGAAAAGTGCTTTCTCCGTCATCTCTTCAGACTCTTGGTTTGTTAATTCTTCAGACATTTAAATCTCCTGTACTTTAATTATATGCATTTATTGTTGTTTGTAATTATATTTAGTAAATTCATAACTTTGACATAAAAGTTTCAAAAGCTTTAACTTCATTAATACTTTTATGTTGTATATCATGTTTAATTCGGGTAATTTCTCGCTCATCGAGTAATCCATTATCCCATATCCACTCTCTTCCTTCCATAATACCATTGACAAAAGCCGCTGGTGCAGAAGGATCAGCGACAATATCAGCAGCAGTAGCAAGATAAAAATCATCTTGTACTTGACTAACATTACGCCCTGCAGGCTTTAACGAGCCCATTCCTCTAGATGAGACGCCCAAACGAGCACCCTCATCAATTAAATTCTTTACAATTTTCCCATAAGGAGTATCCATAACCTTTGCTTTACCGATAAAATTGTTCCCCTCCATTTTTAGTGATTGTATTAAATGGGAAACTCTTTCAAGATTAACAGTAGGACCTTCTGGGTGTCCTAATTCACCAAACGCTCTGTTTTGGTTGATATAATTTTGTTCATATCTCTTAGCTTCTTTTTGTAATATATCTTTTGGATATATTCTGCCATTGCGATTCTTTACATTGGCTTGCATAAATACACCTTCAATGAAGTAATTCTTTCCACCTGTACTAGTGGATTCACATACAAATTCTACATCTTCAAGTGTTTCGCAAATAAGTCTCATTTTTTTCTCCTATCTATTACCTAATACAAAATCAACAGTGAATCCCAAACTAGCATTTAGTTCATATTGAGGAATGTCATATCCTGGTGCTTGTTTTTTACATTCCATTATAATCGTATAATCATCACCCGAACCAAATCCAACTGTGGAAAACTGAATATCACCTAAAACTCCAGCTGTATCACCGGTTGCATTACTTCCAATTCCTGGAAATTCTTGATATGGTAAATTGAGAACTCCATTACCACCAATACTTGCAACAACAGCCTCTGTACTTGATCCGTCCCACTCAATCTTAACGTTTTCTCCGTTTGTCATCCATTGTATTTTAGTAACTAAAACATTGTAATCTAATTCTGTAAGATTTCCACTATTTGAAACGGTTTCAGTGTGTGTTCCTGATACACCACCAACAATAGCATCTCCATTAGACATAGTAGTTAGAATAGTTGTTGCTGTTTTGTTTGTATTGTCCCATCCAACAACTTCTACAGTAGATGCTCCAGCCGTAAATCCAGTAACAAGAAAATGTTCCGTAGCGGCGGTTGTTATTACTTCACCAACTTTAAAGTTTTCTGTCGATGCAGCGGATAAAGTAAGAGTATGTTTAGCCCAATTAAGAGTTGATACATCTACTTTCTTGACATCTGTCTCTGCCACATTACTATAAAATTTATAAACTACTTTTTTTTCGGTATCAACTAATTTTTGTGTTTCAGCTGCCATCTATTATTCCCCTGAACTTTCCGGCCCTTTCGGGTCTGCCTCTGTTTTGGTTAAAAAAGTACTTGCTATATCTTTTCTTTTATCTTCTAATGCTACCAGTATCTTCTGCTGGAGCGCACTGTTAATTGCGGATTTTACTTCTCCTGCATCACCATTCACGGATAACGCTACAATATTTTCAACTGCAGACATTTCGGACATAATAACTAACTCCTATATACGTTTATTTATCTATTATATTTATACTATTTATAAACTCTAACTATTAATTACTTTCAAGTTAGGTTTATTTAATGATGGGTCAAATTCAGAAAATTGATCCTCTGATTCTCCCTCTGGAGGAGCTGCTTCTGCCTTCTCTCTCTCCATCTGATCTTTAATTTCATCTATTTCTGCTTGAGTCAATTTAAGAACCTTCTTATTAATGTACTCTTGAGAGAAAAATTTACCAACAACTTCATCTCTGTAACCCATATCAGTTACTAAAATACCCAATCGTTCTTTCATCATTTGAGCATCTTTTAGTTCAGCAAAATGTGAATCAGACTGCCATTCATAAACTAGTTGATCCCTTATAAGTTCCCAATCCTGAGCTGAAATTACACCAGTAAGAAGTAATTGTTTTTCAAGAATATCATCAAATAATATTTGAAATCTTGCACGTAGTCTTTCAACAAAACGTGTAAATTTTACTTCATCTCTTGAAATTTCTTCTGCTCGTCCTAGTATAAAGCCAGAATCTTGTTCTAAACGAGAGGGGGGAACATTAAGAGCTTTGTATAGTTTTGATTTGAAATATTCAACATCAGCTAGTTCTCCTAAGTTTTCCCCGCCCGGTAATGTAGTTATTTCTGTTCCTCTACCACCTTCTCTACGTGGAAGCCAGTAATCTTCAAGCATACTCATATGCTTGCGATCATCTTTGACATCACCTGTTTGAGAATCATATACAAGTTTATTCTTATACTTGTTCATGATATCACTAAGATATTGTTCTGCTTTTATTTTTGGTAAGTTACCCACATCAATATAGAAAATTCTTCGTTCAGGTGCTCTTGAAATACGGTAAATTACTACTGCATCCTCAATCATTCTAAGTTGATTTAATGGTTTAATTGCCTTATGAAGATGTCCCAATACAACTTTTCTATCTACATCCAATATACCAGAATGAACATACGAAACAGCATCAGCCGCTATTTGCATAGTTACTCCACCAGTTTGGGCTGTAATTCCAAATTCATTAAACAAATAATACTCTAGAAATTCATTAGTATCTACTTCTTTACCACTTGGTCCTTCTGTAAACTTAGGCTGTCTAACCTTCTTTATTTTTAGGGGATCTATTGAACGTAGTTCTAATATACCACGTTTGGGGTTTTTTTCATCAATAATAATATGAAAATATAATCTACCATCAACATACCATTTTCGGATTAACTCATAACCAACTTTTTTAAAATCAAGTAGACGAACTACTTCTTTAAATTCTTTATGTATACGTTCTTTTATTGGTTCTGACAGAGTAGATTTTTCAAGACTAAGACTAACAGGTGCCTCTTCTCTATTAGTGACGACTACTTCATTAATAACATCATCTATTGCTTGATCACATTCAGGAAAATTCGCCATATCACGATATTTCCGTATCATTTCCTCTTCATTTTTTGCTACACCCTCAAGATCTACATATGTACCATA
>Ga0209091_10001926_pt1 | contig 17841 bp, 20 predicted proteins | sample ArcticOcean_MG_C_6_FD_187438 | JGI IMG/M metagenome (GOLD analysis project Ga0209091, IMG submission 187438) | Marine microbial communities from western Arctic Ocean - ArcticOcean_MG_CB8_128 (SPAdes) (version 2) | ecosystem: Environmental > Aquatic > Marine > Oceanic | place: Arctic Ocean...
TTTATCAAAATCTAAAACTTTAGAAATCTCTCTATAGGATCTTTCTACCTTTGCTAAATTAGCCATATCAGCCATAGAGCACCCAGCTGAAAGATCTGGTAATACTGTTATCTGTTCTGGTCTTGATAGAATGTTAGAAACTTCGGCCATAAAATGAACACCAAGAAACACAATATATTTAGCATCTAGATTCTGAACGTACTGTGCAAGCTTAAGGGAGTCGCCAGAGTAATCCGCGTGTCTATAAACAGTTTCATTTTGATAGTGATGTCCTAAAATGACAATTTTATCACCTAAGAATTTTTTGGCTTTGATAATCCTATCTTGACAATCGTCATTCTTAAGGCTTTCAAAAGCATCGAACTTAATGGTGGCTGTATTCATAATATATATTTTAACTTGCTAATAACTTAATTTCATATAATTTTTCTAGTGCTTTAACATTGGTCCAGGAAAATACTGTTTGCTTAGCCTCTTCTAATGAGACCCATTTAAAATCAATATGTTCATTAGGGGAAAGAGATACAGGCACTTTTTTTGGCAACTCTAAGCCAAAAATATGTTCAGTATTATACTCAACGCCCGGAGCGTATCGGTATTGCCAATGAGAAAATATTTTATACTCATGACTTAAATTCCAATCTTGTAAGAGATAATTTTCGCAAATAATCCCAGTTTCTTCTAAAACTTCTCTTTTTGCAGTTTCTAATGGCGATTCATTCTGCTCCAAACTGCCAGTGACTGATTGCCAAAAATTACTCTTATCGGCGCGACTTAGTAATAAAATATCAAGTTGTTTTGTATAAATAACAACTAGCGCTGATGTTGGAATTTTATAATCAGATAGTTTCAAATTTTTGGAAGCTTAAAAATAGTGGTTTCTTGAATGCCTTTTATCTCTGAAATAGATACTTCCCTAATTTTTTTAATTTCTTGGATGAGACTTTGAACAAGAACTTCTGGTGCTGAAGCGCCAGCCGTAATACCTATACTTTTTTTGTTCTTTAGCCATTTAGATTGAAATTGTGCCATATCATCTATAAGGATAGCATCTATATTTTTGTCCTTGACCATATCCAAAAGTCTATTTGAATTCGAACTATTTTTTGACCCAACAATAAAAACAAGATCATGTCGGGCGAGCATTTTTTTAACAGCTTCTTGTCTATTTTGTGTTGCGTAACATATATCGTTGCTTTTTGGACCAACAATTAATGGATATTTATCTCTTAATGCATCAATTATTTTCCTAGTATCATCAATAGACAATGTGGTTTGGCTTACATAACTGAGTTTATCAGGATTCGAAACATTTAATTTGTTAACATCTTCTACATTTTCAACTAAATGTATTTGACTGCTTAAAGAATTTTTTTCGATTTGACCCATTGTGCCTTCTACTTCCGGGTGACCTTTATGACCAATCATAATAATTGTATATTTATCATTACTTAATTTATTGACTTCACGATGCACTTTAGTTACTAATGGACAGGTTGCATCTATTGAAATAAGATTTAATTTATCAGAATCTTTTACTATTGCCTTAGACACACCATGAGCACTAAAGATAACATGACTTGAATTTGGAATTTCTTTTAGGCTTTCAACAAAAATTACACCTTTTTCCTTTAGCCCATTAATTACAAATTTATTATGAACAACTTCATGGTGGACATATATTGGAGCTCCATACTTTTCTAATGTTTTTTCAACAATTAAGATTGCTCTTTCGACACCCGCACAAAAACCTCTGGGATTAGCTAACGATATATTAATCATCTCTTTTGACATAGTTAACTTAGGGTAATAGTTGTTCACCATTAATTAAATCAGCAAAATTTTCACGATTTCTTATTAGGTGTAATTTATCATCATCAACGAGTATTTCTGATGCTTTTGGACGTGAATTATAGTTTGAGCTCATTGACATTCCATATGCTCCTGCATCTAAAACGGCTAGGATATTACCTTCTTCTGCTGATAGTAAACGGTCCTTACCAAGGAAGTCACCTGTTTCACAAACAGGACCAACAATATCATAGTGATTTTTCTCAACGTTAGATGGAGATAAATTTATAATTTCGTGAAATGCGCCATAAAGTGCTGGTCTCATTAGATCGTTCATAGCGGCATTAATAATTATAAAATTTTTCTCTGAACTATTTTTAATATATTCCACTTCTGTTAATAAAATACCAGCCTTACCAATTAATGCTCGACCAGGCTCAAAAATAATTTTTAGATTACGGCCTTTAAGAGTATTTTTCACAGTTTTAGCATAATCAGAAAAAGTAGGTGGTACCTCATCAGAGTATTTGATACCAATTCCTCCTCCAATGTCAATATGCTGAATGAAAATGCCAATTGATTTTAGGTGATCTATTAGCACAAGGAGTTTTTTGATTGAGTCTTCAAAAGGTTTTAATTCTGTTATTTGAGATCCAATATGACAATCAATACCTTTAATCTCAATCGAATCTAGCTCATTGGCAATTTTATACATTGAAATTACATTTTGTTCATCAACACCAAATTTATTGTTTTTAAGCCCAGTTGAAATATAAGGATGTGTTTTAGGGTCAACATCTGGATTTACTCTGATTGATATACTGGCTACTTTGTTTAACTTTTTTGCAATACTTTGAATACGAAAAAGTTCTGCTTCTGATTCAACGTTAAATGTAAAGATGCCATGCTTAATAGCTAATTCAATATCTTCTTTAGATTTTCCAACACCAGAAAAAACAACTTTTTTTGGATTTCCTTTTGCAGCAATAACTCTTTGAAGCTCGCCTCCAGAAACAATGTCAAACCCAGCACCATTTTTTGCAAGCAAATTTAATATCCCTATATTTGGGTTAGATTTAACTGCAAAACAAATGAGATGATTTATATCATTAAATTGATTTTTAAAATCTGAATAATTATCAAGAATAATTTTCTTAGAATAGATGTATGAAGGAGTACCAAATTCTTTAGTAATATTCTCAACGAGAATATTCTCAATATAGAATTTTCCTTCCTTTATTTTTAAAATAGATTCAGACATTTTATATTTAAGCTATTCCTGACTTAGGATATGAAAAAATATTGTGTTGAATTTTTGCTTGAGGATATTTTTCTTCAGGAATATATAGTGGACCTTTTGTGCCGCAGTTATTTAATAATAGAGAGACGGTCAGTAAATAAAATATATAGTAGATTTTCATAATTAATTCCTCGTTTATCTTATTTTATCATTAATAAATATTATTTTTTAGGGTTTAATTGAAGAAGCTTGTTTGTAACTAGAGCATTAACTACTCCAAAAATAAACGCCGATACTATAAAGACTGGTAAAAGATAGAAAATCCCATTATGTGGAATTATCCAAAGTCTAACAATAATAAATTGACCAAAGATATGTGCCAATGAAGCAATTAAACTTAAACTAATAAGACTAAAATATCGGCTGTTTAAATTCCTAAAAATTACAAGTGAAAGAAGGCTGAATAGTGCACCACTTAAGCTAAGAAAAAATGTTGGACTTAAAAATGAGCCTAATATAATACTTGTTACAAAAACCCTAATTAGCGAGACCCATATTCCCATTCTTATATCAAATTTAAATATGGTGTATAAAATTATAATATTTGCTATTCCAGGCTTGACCCCAGGTATAGGGCTAGGGAAAAAGAATTCAACTAATGATAATGTAACAGCTATAGCAGATAACTTAGCTATCTGATGATCTCTATCTGTAATACTAATAGTTGATAGTGTCATATGCCCTCTTACCTCCTACGATATAAATAGATATTTGATTTGGAATGCAGACAATTGTTTGATTTGCTTTCTGTATCCATCCTTGATGGATACAGTATTTTTTTGGACAAGGCGATGAAGAAAATCTGACTTTTCCACTATTAATAATTACTTCTGTTACTCCTTTTGGCCCATGTATTTGTTTTTTTGTTTTTTGATTAAGACTATAGGTGGCTAATATTTCATTATTCTTATGTATTTCAAGGTATTGACCTTGCGGAAGATCCCATAGAACTTTGGCACTAATGACAATTAGCAAACAGAATAGAAAAATAATAAACCAATCGCCGGGCTTAATTAACCTAGAAGATTGTAATATTTTTTTTATCAAGCTCTTTTTCCCAGTTTATTTTATTATTTAAGGATTTACTTATAAATATTGAATCATCATCCATAACTATTAGAAAATCTTCAATATTTAATAATTTAGCTATCTTTATTTTATTTCTTGAACTGGCAATAAAGAGAGGTTTAGAAAACACATCTGAAAGAACACCTGAATTTCTAGAGGGAGGAATTAAAATTGTTGCTGATTGTGTTTTACTTTCAGGATATCCTGTTTTAGGGTTAATTAAGTGAGAATATCTTTGATCATTAATTATAATAAATCTTTGATAATCACCAGATGTACCAATAGCCCAGCCAGGTTTAAGGCTAACCGTAGCTATAGCATTAGGTTTTCTAGGATTTTGAATTCCAACAATCCATTCACGTTCGCCATGTTTACCAAACGCAAGTATATTTCCCCCAATATTTATTAGAGCATTTTTAACGTTATTTTTTGTTAGTATTTTCTTTGCTTGATCCAATGCATAACCTTTTGCATAACCACCTAAATCTATTTGTACATCTTGATTATTACTTCTTAAAACTTTCTTCTTAATTTTAATAGATTTCATTGAGGGGTTTGAAGATACTAAATTCCTAATAGTATCCTTATTTGGAATTCCTTCCTGAACGTATTCATTAGAGTGAAATCCCCATAGTTTAATTAGCTTTCCTATAGATGGATTAAATAGAGATTGAGTTTTAGCCTCGAGATATTTAGCATCAGTAAGAATAGTTATAACTTCATTATTGTTAATAACTATAGGTTTCTTTTTGGAGATTGCATCATTAATATTTGTAATGGGACTTTTTTCCCAAGGGTGCAGTAATCGATGTAGGCGATGAAATTCATTAAAGATTTCACCCGATACTTTATCAGCATTAATATCAGATTCACCATAAATTTTTATATCAATCATTGTTCCGAAAACAAAATCTTTTTTGTGGTAAATTTTGTTTTCACTGCAGCCTAGAAAAGTGGCCACCAGAAAAAAGATAAGAAAGTTATTTAAATGCATTAATAATATATTGTGCAGTTTTAAAGTTTGTTTGTTCTTCAATTTCGACAATTCCTGTAGGGCTTGTTATATTAATTTCAGTTAAGTAATTGCCAATAACATCTATGCCAACAAAATTAAGTTTGTTTTTGATTAAGAAGGCTTTAATACTTTTGACTATCTTTTTATCCCCCACTGTTAATTTTTGAGCCTTCCCTTTGCCACCTTTTGCTAAATTAGCTCTAATATCGTTCTTAGAAGGTATCCTTGCAAGAGAGTACGGAATTGCTTCCCCCTTAATTAAAATAATTCGTTTATCTCCTTTGCTAATTTCAGCTATGTACTTTTGAGCCATAATCATTTTTGTGCCATTTTTTGTAGCAGTCTCTAGGATGACATTTATATTTTTATCTTTAGGGGTAATCATAAATATCCCATTCCCTGCCATACCATCTAGAGGTTTTATTATTACCTTATCCTCTTTATTTATAAACTTCTTTATATCATCAGCTTTGGATGCAACAATTGTAGGGGGGATAAGGTCTTTAAAATTAAGTATTGATAATTTTTCATTATGGTTTCTAATTGAAGTTGGGTTATTTATAAAGTCAACATTAATATTCTGAGCGTGTTCGAGTAAAAATGTTAGATTTAAATAATTATCATCAAAAGGTGGATCTTTTCTTATAAATACTTTTGAAAAGTACTGAATTTTATTTTTTACTTTATGTTTATTTTTTAAGAGTGAGTCAATACAAGAGATATGACAACTATCAACAATTATATTTTGTTTTTTATCAATAGATAGTGCATTAATATTTGCATAATGGGCCTCTATACCCTGATTCAAACATTCTTTTATTAGCGCTATACTTGTGTCTTTATATAGGGTTAGTGTTTCTGGGTCATCAATGATAAATAAATATTTCATGATAGTTTAGCTTTGGAGTTCTTTGGCCGCAGCAAGCAAGGCCAATCTTGCTATAACACCATAAGCATAAAAACGATTAGCTTTGTCATCACAAGGTCTTCCTTGATCTGGCATAAGGCAGGATGTTTCGAAGGCTACAGGAACAAAATGCATTCCTGGTGAATTAAGGTTTTCATCTTTTTCCTTATTGGTATGCACTCGATAAAAACCACCAACAACGAAATGATCAATCATGTAGACAACGGGCTCAGCTACAGAGTCGTTAATAGTTTCTTCTGTATGAACTCCTTCTTGGATAATTACTTCTGTAACTTTTAATCCCTCCTTAACAACAGACATTTTTTTTCTCATTTTTCGATTAAGATTTATAACTTCTTTACTATTCTTAATTGTCATTATTCCCATACCATAAGTTCCTGCATCTGATTTGATTACAACATATGGTTCATGCTTTATATTATATTGCGAATATTTTTTTTTAATTTTTACTAATAATGTCTCAATATGTTCGGCTAGTTGAATTTCACCTTCTCGCTCAAGGAAATTTAAGCCACCTAACTTTTCAAAATATGGATTAATTAACCAAGGATCAATCTTGGTAAATTTAGAGAATTCTTCAACAACCCGATTGTAATAATCGAAGTGTGTTGATTTTCTTCTAGTTGACCAACCTGCTGAAAGAGGTGGAATGATGCTTTGATCAAGGTTTTTAAGTTTATCTGGAATCCCTCCAGAAAGATCATTATTTAAAATAATCGCGCATGGCCTAAAGGTTGTAGAATCCTCATTTTTTAAAAATAAGCGATTACTTTCTCTATGAATAGGCTCAATTTTTATCGAATGATTATCATCAATTTCAATTATTTGAATTTCATTTATATCTTCGTCAGCACTTCCGATTCTAACTTCAAGTCCAGAATTTTTTAACATTTCTGTTAATTCAAATATATTTTTTAAGTAAAATTTATTTCGTGTGTGGTTCTCAGGAATAATTAGAACTCGCCATGCATCCGGACAAACCTTTTCTATAGCAACAGAAATAGCTTGAATTGTGAGGGGCGCAAAATCAGGATTTAGATTATTGAAGCCTCCTGGGAAAAGATTAGTATCAACGGGTGTTAATTTAAATCCAGAATTTCTTAGATCCACGGAGGCATAAAAGGGTGCACTATGCTCTAACCATTGCGTTCTAAACCAATGCTCAATATCACAACTATGATTAATTATATAATTTTCTAATTTGAATAACTCAGAACTTAATTCAGTTTTTAAAATTGGGATCATTTACCTTAAGCCCTTTCAGCTTGTTTATCAGCATGATAACTACTTCTCACCATCGGGCCGCTTGCAACTGATGTAAACCCCAATTTTTCTGCTTCTTTTTTAAGACTAGCAAAATCAATTAACGGTACATACCTCTCAACAGGTAGGTGGTATGGAGTAGGTTGTAAATATTGACCTAGTGTCAACATATCTACATCATGGTTTCTTAAATCTCTCATAACATCTAATATCTCATCATTTGTTTCCCCTAAGCCAAGCATTAAGCCAGACTTAGTTGGAACCAAAGGCATTTGTTTTTTAAAGTCTTTTAAAAGTGAAAGAGAATGTTCATAGCGAGCTCCTGGCCTTGCTCTTTTATAAAGTCTGGGAATGGTTTCAAGATTATGATTAAAAATATTAGGCGGCTGTTTAGCTAGTATTTCCAAAGCTTTTTTTACCTTCCCTTTTCCTCGAAAGTCGGGTACAAGAATCTCAATTTTAATATTGTTATTATTTTTACGAATTTGTTTTATACACTCAGAAAAGTGTGTGGCTCCACCATCATTCATATCATCCCGATCTACGCTTGTGATTACAACATACCTTAGTTTAAGTTTTGCAATTGTAAGACCTAATTTCACAGGTTCATTTACATCTGGCTCAAGAGGAATACCACTTGCAACGTCACAAAAAGGGCAGCGCCGAGTACAAATATCTCCTAAAATCATAAAGGTCGCAGTGCCTTGACTGTAGCACTCTCCAATATTAGGGCAACTTGCTTCTTCACAAACTGTATTCAGTTGGTTGTCTTTAAGAAGTTGGCTTACTTCGTGAAATTTATCACTATTAGGAAGCTTCATTTTTATCCATGAAGGCTTCACTAGCTTATCTTTTTTAATAACTTTTATTGGCAATCGCGCAGTTTTCTCTCTGCCAACTTCCTTAATATTTATTATTTTGTTCATAGTGTAGGTTTAATTTTTTATTAATAATTATTGCAATCTCTTTTCCAGATTTTTCTACTGTACTTTTAATATTGAAGTCTGATAATTGTGCCATTTTTAGGCCAGGAAAGCCACAAGGATCAATTATTGTAAATGGCTTAGTATCCATATCAACATTAAAACTTAAGCCATGGTAAGCATAATTTTTTTTTATTCTTAAACCAATAGAGCATATTTTTTTTTCATCTATATAAACCCCAGGAGCTTCAATTTTAGAACAGGAGTTGATTTTGTTTTTTTTTAAAAAATCAATAATAGAATTCTCGAGAAGCGATACCAATTGTCTAATAGTTAAATTATTTTTTTTAATATTAATCAGCGTATAAATAATTAGTTGGCCTGGTCCGTGATAAGTAATTTTCCCTCCCCTATCCACAAACAAATGTGGAATAGAAGTTTTTGGAATTACAGATTTTTTTTTATTTACTCCCGTGGTAAAAATAGGGCGGTGTTCTGTAATCCATAATTCATCTTTTTTTGGCAATTGATCAACAAAGTACTTCATATCTCTCAAAGTGTCCTCGTAATCGGTAAGTCCCAGCTGCTTTATAGTTATTGGCATATGTTATAAAACAAAATTAGTCATTGGACTCGTTGATAGATCAATATACATTTTATCAAGTTGCTTCTGTGAGGTGACATAAACATTACAAGTTAAGCTAATATACTTTCCATTCCTACTTCCCTTCATTTCAATTTTTGAAACATTAAAATTTTCATCATGTTTTTTTATTATCTTAATAACAGATTCAGAGAAATCTTTATTTGCCTCTCCCATAACTTTTATGTCAAAGTCACAAGGAAATTCTATCAAGGATTTTTTCTCGTCTTTTCCCATCAGAAGTTATTAATTTGAAATAATAAAACTATTGAGTTGAATTTTTTTTAGAATTTTTTTTAATGATTTTTCTGCAATTTCTTTACTTTCATAAGGTCCAATAGTTACCAAATGAAGAGAATCTTTATTTACCTTCTTTAGACTTAACGAGTCTTTAAATTTTATTCTGGTTATTCGGTTCATTAAGTTAGTGGCATTCTCTTCACTTGAGAAAGCCCCTGCTTGAATATAGAAATATTTATTAGAGGTTAGAGTTAAAGAATCATTATGTATTTTTTTTAAATTTTCTTTTGTTGATGATGGGTTAATCATTTCTATTTTAACTAGCTCACTTCCATTCTTAATAATATCTAGCCGATGAGCGGCTGCATAGGATAAGTCGACGATTCTTTTATCAATAAAAGGCCCACGATCATTAACTCTTATAACTACTGAGCGTTGATTTTTTAGGTTGGTTACTTTGATGTAGCAAGGAAGAGGTAGGGTTTTGTGGGCACCAGTCATTTGATACATATCGTATGTTTCCCCAATCGATGTTTTTCTACCATGATATCTTTTACCATACCAAGATGCATAACCTTCCTCTTTGAAAGGAATAATTTTCTTCATCGGGGTATATCTTTTATCAAATGCAACATAGGGGCGATTAGCTGTTTTTGAAAGTGATTCATATTTTGGTTGCGCATCTTTAATTGTTTCAAGATTTTCTGGTGGATTTTTATCTGGCCCGTCATCTAGGTAGTAAGCTCCCGATTTTTTTACCTTAGACTCTCCTTTAAGGATGGGGTCAATTGATTGGCAGCTAGAAAGTAAAAGAGTAATTATCAATATAAATATATATTTTTTCATTAGTTAGCGATTAGAGATTTGTGTGAATGTAAGCTCATAATAATACCAATCATAGTTAAAGATACAACCATTGATGTCCCACCGTAACTAATAAATGGTAATGGCGCTCCGACAATAGGCAATAACCCACCAACCATTGCAATATTTACAAAGCTAGCAATAAATAAGGTAAATACCAATGACGCAGCTGTTAATCTAGAAAATGTATTTTGCATTTTTTGTGCCATATCAACACATCTATAAAGTATGAGGAAATAAATAACAAAAATTCCAACAATCCCAAGAAAACCAAATTCTTCTCCATAGACTGAAAAAATAAAATCAGTGGAAGTTTCAGGCAGGAAATCAAGTTGTGTTTGGCCTCCATAAGACCAACCTTTTCCTAAAAATCCACCAGAACCAATTGCAATCATCGATTGGATGCTGTGGTAACCTGTCCCCAGCGGGTCTCGACCAGGATCAATTAAGCTAAGAATTCTATTTTGTTGATACAAATGCAATGTTGACCATAGGTAAGGTAGTGCAATTAAAAAACTAAAACTACTAACTATCATAAATTTTAATGATAGCCCAGCCAGGAAAATAATTACCGATCCAGCAGACCCAATTAAAATAGTAGTTCCTAAATCAGGTTGCTTTAATATCATTACACAAGGAATAGCTAAAATAACAAATGCCATCGTGTGTATTTTATAATTTATATTATTTTGGAATCGATGATATAGCCAAGCAAGCGTTAGGGGGATAGTAATTTTAACTATTTCAGAAGGTTGTAAATTAAAAAATAATATATTTATCCAGCGTTTTGCCCCATGACTCTCAAATCCAAAATAAGCAACAAGCACTAATAAAGCTAAACTTGCTATATATAGGTATGGAGCATAAAAGAGGAAACGTTTCGGATCTATATTGCTTAAAAATATTAATAGAATCATTCCAACTAAAATATTGATTATTTGAGTTCCTAATAGGAGGGTATTTTGTTGGGATGCGCTAGCAAGTGTTATTAAGCCAATGAGAAGGAGAGATACGATAAGTGCTATTAAAATTCGATCAATATTTTTAAAAAAATTATCAAAACTAAGTTTATTCATTAGTTAATCCCATTTAGATAAGCATCAAAAACTTTTTTAGCGATTGGGCCAGCTGTAGATCCACCATGCCCACCATTTTCAACTACAATTGCTATAACAAGTCGCGGATTCTCAGAGGGAGCGAAGGCGATAAAAAGAGCATGATCTTTGAGTTTATCTGGAAGTTTAGATTCATCATAAATCTCATCTTTTTTTAAGCCGAATACTTGAGCCGTGCCTGTTTTTGCTGAGATATCATAGCTCGTGTTTCTACCAAGAAATGCTGCTGTACCACCTTCTTTAGTGACCAAAGACATTGCATTCTTTATTAATTCTAAATCATCTATTTGTTTTTCTATTAAATCAATTTGCTTGGATTTCATATGGCTTGAAGTATTTGATTCTTTTAAGAGATGAGGACGTAAATTATTATTTGGGTTAATTAGTTTTGCTGTAGCTAATGCTAACTGTATAGGTGTAGTTTGAGTATATCCTTGACCAATCGCAGTGATTGCAGTTTCACCTTGATACCATTTTTTCTTATATTTTTCTTTTTTCCATTCAGCTGAAGCAATAAGTCCACGCTTTTCATTAGGCATATCAATATTAGTTTTTTCTCCAAAACCAAATCTTTTTAATACATTATTTAATTTTGGTATGCCTAACTCAATTCCTAACCCATAAAAAAATGTGTCACATGAAACTATTATAGCTTTTATGAGATCGACTTCGCCGTGCCCGGTCTTTTTCCAATCTGAAAAAGTTTTAGATTGATTGGGCATGTTATAAAATCCTTTATCAATAATTGAAAATGGTGGGCGCCTTATATCATTTTCTAATGCAGCAAGTGCAACAAAGGGTTTAAGTGTAGAACCTGGCGGGTAAAGGCCCGAGACCACTCTATTGATTAAAGGCTTATGAATTGAATTATTCAGTCTTCTCCAATTAGTTTCGTCAATTCCATTTATGAATAAATTAGAATTAAAAGAAGGCTGGCTAACATAAGCCAATACTTCGCCATTATCTGGATCAAGAGCCACCATTGCCCCCTTGTATTTTCCGAAGGCCTTTTCAGCAATTTTTTGGATTTTATAATCAATATTTAGAAGTATATCTTCACCGTGTTTCGGCTCGATTGTTTTAACTGTTCTAATGACATGATTCTTAGCATTAACTTCTATTGTTTTATAACCAGGTTGGCCATGTAATCTATCCTCATAAAAATATTCAATTCCTGTTTTCCCTATGTGATCCAAGCCAATATAACTTCCAAACTTATCTAATTTTTTTAGTCTACGTATATCTGTTTGATTGATTCGGTTCAAGTAGCCAATAAAATGTGCACCTGATTTTCCTTTAGGATAAGACCTAGAGAATTTTTGTTTTAAGTAGATATCAGGATATTTGTATTGGTTAGCTATAAAATTTGATAATTGAATATCTGTTATATTTGTTTTGATCGGAAGAGTTGAAGAATAATAGCTCTCAGAGAGAGTTTTTTTATATCTCTTGATATCATATTTTGTTATTTTAACAATATTACTTAATTGTTGTTTTACCTTATTTAGGTCCATCTTCTTTTTCGGGTCTATTTCTAAGGTATAAATTAATTTATTTTCTGCCAGTATCTCTCCATGACGATCTAAGATTTGGCCTCTAATTGGTGCAATTGGAATAATTTTTAGACTATTACTTTTGGCAAGGGAAGAATAATTATCAAATCTTATTACTTGTAAATAAAAAAACTTTATTAATAAAAGAAAAAAAAGAAATATAAGCCCACTAAAGATAAAATTTAATCTATTCTTAAATGTGTATTTAAATTTATATAGATCCATAATGACTTATAAATTATCTTAAAAAATTTTTTTAATGAAGAAGTTAAGAATTAAGCATAAGATAAAAGTTAAAATAGTTTGCAAGAATATTATCTTAGGACTTATAAATATACCGTGACTTAGAGACGATCCACATAAAGCAATGAAGCTAATTAAAGTTAGGAGAGAGATTAAAGTTATTACCTGTTTTTCATTTTTTATAAATAGAGCTTTTTTAATAATATAATCTCCAAGAGAAATACATATAAAGATAAATCCATATTGTCCTAACAGCTGCCCAACAAATAAATCGATTATCAGCCCAAAGATTACTAATTTATATAAATTTAAATTTCCAAGTCTATTTAAAATCAAAGTGATAATAAGTGCTATAAAGTAATTAGGCATAATAGTTGAATCTGCCATACCAGGAATCCCTAAATTTGAAAGAACTAGTGCTAAAAGGAAAAGAATGATTAATGAGACTCTTTCTCTCTTTTGTTCAGTTATCGTTTTTTTAATCATTTTTTTTATTAACAATTGTTATTTGAGAGAATGTGGCAGGCTGTGAAAAAGGTGTTATCACGATGAAATTAAATTTCGGGGATTTAGTTCGGTTTATTTCAGTGACCTTCCCTATATTTAGTCCTTTGGGATACAAATCATCCACACCAGATGTCATAAAAGTATCATTAATTTTAATTGATGAGCTTGCTGGAAAAAGTGGAATTTCTAGCTCGCCATTACCATTTCCATAAAGAATAACATTTTCTCTACCATTACTCATAATTGCTGGAACAGCATACGCTTCTGCTGTGATTGGCCTTACCTCGCTAAAATTTGCAAAAGTATTTGTTATTTGGCCAACCAATCCTGTATTGTTAATAACTGCTGAACCATCTTTAATATTATGCTTAAGCCCTTTGTTAATTGTAATTATTGAGTATCCATTTTTAACAGTAGGCAATATTATTTCAGCGATAACTCCTTTGATTCGAAAATCTCTCCTAATCTTTAATGTATTTCTGAGTATTTTATTTTCTGATTTAATTAGTTCATTTTCTTGAATTTGAATAGATAAACTGTAATTGGTTTGTTCAAGGGTTTTAATTTTTTCTGTTAGAGAAGTTTGTGTTGCGAAAATAATCTTTGAATTATTAAATATATTTGTTGGTAAATTGATTAAATACGCGACTGGGGACGTTAGTATTGAAATTTCTGATTTAATTTTTTTTAAAAATTGATGTCGGAAATCAACCCCCATTATTATTAAAGATACAATAAATAATAAATAAAAGGAAGATAGAGAAAATGCACCTCTATGAAAAAGTTTTAAGTTACTCCTACTTGATTTTTGCGCCATTTTTAATCATTAGCAAAAGCATTTTTAAAATTATCAAGATTGTCTAGTGTCATGCCACATCCTCGAACAACGCAAGTAAGAGGCTCTTCAGCTATTATTACTGGAACCCCTGTTTCCTCCATTAATAATCGATCCAGATTATTTAGAAGAGCCCCACCCCCTGTAAGCACCATACCATTCTCCGCTATATCAGCTGCAAGTTCTGGAGGAGTTTGCTCAAGTGCAGTTTTAACTGCTCCAACTATTGCATGTAACGGATCAGAGAGTGATTCAAGAATTTCATTACTACTAATACTTATTTTCCTTGGAAGGCCTTCAGCTAAATTTCTTCCAGTTACCTCCATTTCTATAAGGTCTGCCATAGGAAACGCACTGCCTATTTGATTTTTAATTTTTTCAGCAGTTGGTTCTGATATTAATGTCCCATAATTTCTTCTCATATAGTCAATTATTGCTTGATCAATTTTATCACCCCCCACTCTAGCTGAGCTTGCATATACAATACCTCCAAGAGATAAAACACCAACCTCCGTTGTCCCCCCACCAATATCAATAACCATAGATCCAACAGCCTCATTGACTGGGAGTCCTGAACCAATTGCGGCAGCCATAGGCTCTTCAATTAAATAAACTTGTTTCGCACCAGCTCTTTCAGCCGATTCTCGAATAGCTCTTCTTTCAACTTGAGTGGCTCCATAAGGAACACAAATTACAATGCGTGGGTTAGGAGTAAACCAATTTACAGTGTGTACTCTGTTTATAAAAAACTTTATCATTTCTTCTGTGATATTAAAGTCAGCAATTACACCATCTTTCATAGGCCTTATTGCTTCTATGTTCTGTGGTGAGCGCCCAAGCATCGTTTTTGCTTCCTTTCCTACAGCAAGGAGTGCCAATTTTGAAAAAGGCCCATTCGGTCCATTTTCTCTTCTCATTGCAACAACTGAGGGCTCATCTAATACAATACCTTTTCCCTTTAGGTAGATCAATGTGTTAGCTGTGCCTAAATCTATAGCAATGTCATTATCAACAAATTTATCAAAAAGATTTTTTAGCATTATAAGTAGTCTTCAACTTTAAAATATAAAATTAATTTATTGTTCGTAGCCATTAAAACTGACTCTAAACCCATGTATAATAACTGATTATAAGAAATTAAACTAAAAAAAAATACTGATTTTATATAAATATGAGCATAAATAAAGAAGAAATAAGCAAAATTGCACATTTAGCTCGCATAAATGTATCTCAGGAGGAAGCGGATCAGGTTGAAAAAAAACTTGTTGGTATCTTAGCTTTGATTGAAAAAATGCAGGAGGTAGACACAGACTTAATTGAGCCAATGTCACATGCTCTTAATATAAATCAGCGATTAAGGGAAGACAATGTTACTGAGAAAGATATTCGAGGTAAATCACTCCCTTTAGCCCCGCATGCAGAAAATTCTCTTTTCATTGTTCCTCAAGTTATAGAATAAAAAATGCTTAATTTGTCTTTAAAAGAAATTTCTCAGGCGTTAGAGAGAAAAAAGTTTACCAGTGTTGAGTTAACTCAATTTTTTCTTAATCGGGTAAAAAAACATAACCCATCACTTAATGCGTTTATTACAATTGATGAGGCCAGAAGTCTAGCAATGGCAGAAAAGTCTGATCAATTAATACAATCAGGAAAAAAGTCAATTTTAACAGGTATACCAATAGCTCAAAAAGATATTTTCTGCGCAGACGAATGGAGAACTACTTGCGGCTCAAAAATGCTAGAAAATTTCATATCTCCATATGATGCGACAGTAATTCAAAAATTCAATGAAGTAGGGGCGGTGAATTTGGGTAAAACTAATATGGATGAATTTGCTATGGGATCATCTAATGAAACTTCTTATTTTGGACCCGTTAAAAATCCTTGGAACTTGGATTGTGTTCCAGGAGGAAGTTCGGGAGGGAGTGCATCTGCAGTGGCGGCCAGATTGGCCCCAGCTGCTACTGGAACTGATACTGGAGGTTCCATTAGACAACCCGCTTCGCTATGCGGATTTACTGGGCTTAAACCAACTTACGGTCTTGTATCTCGCTATGGAATGATTGCATTTGCTTCTAGTCTCGATCAAGCTGGCCCTATGGCAATAAGTGCTGAAGATTGTGGATTAATGCTAGAAGTGATGACAGGACATGACAATAAAGATTCTACAAGTATAGAAAGAAAGAAAGAAAATTATACAGACTCTCTTAACGATGAAATTAAGGGCCTTAGAATTGGAGTGCCAAAGGAATTTTTTGAAGATGGGTTGAACGCTGATGTTCAGAAAGTAATTGAAGAAGCATTAATACAATATGAAAAATTGGGGGCAAAAATTGTTAATATTTCATTACCAAATAATCATTTAGCTATTCCCGCATATTACGTAATAGCTCCAGCAGAGGCATCTAGTAATTTATCAAGGTACGATGGAGTACGATATGGATATAGGACTAAAGAGTACGACGATTTGACGGAGATGTATTTTAAGACTCGACAAGAAGGTTTTGGAGACGAGGTAAAAAGAAGAATATTAATAGGTACTTATGTTTTGAGCGCTGGGTATTTTGATGCTTATTACCTTAAAGCTCAAAAAATTAGACGATTAATATCTGATGATTTTAAAGTTGCTTATGAAAAATGTGATGTAATTATGGGCCCTTCAGCACCATCTACAGCATTTAAGTCCGGAGAAAAACAAGAGAATCCCCTGGCAATGTATATGCAAGATATTTTTACAATTTCAACAAACCTTGCAGGATTGCCCGCTATGAGTATTCCAGCAGGATTCGTTGACGGACTTCCTGTTGGACTTCAACTGATAGGAAATCATTTTGAAGAAGCTAAGATTCTTAATGCTGCTCATATTTTTCAAAAAAATACAGACTGGCACTTGCACAGCCCAAAAGGAATAGATTAATGGATTGGGACATTGTAATTGGAATTGAAACACATGTTCAGTTGAGAACAAACACAAAGCAGTTTTCAGGAGCCTCTACAAAATATGGAAGTGAGCCTAATTCACAAGCTTGTTTAGTTAGTATGGCTTATCCAGGAGTTCTCCCAGTGCTTAATAAAGAATCAGTAAGTAGTGCAATTCGATTTGGTTTAGCAATAAATGCTGAAATTTCACCAAGATCTATATTTGCTAGAAAGAATTATTTTTACCCAGACTTGCCAAAAGGTTATCAAATTAGTCAGTTTGAATTGCCAGTAGTAGGTAGGGGAAAATTATCAATTGATATTGGCGGTGATTCGAAAGATATAAGAATATTGAGGGCTCATTTAGAAGAAGACGCGGGTAAGTCTACCCATGGCAGAATTGAAGGAAAGTCTGGTATTGATTTAAATCGTGCAGGCACCCCTTTGCTTGAAATTGTAACTGAACCAGATTTGAGTTCGGCTGAAGAAGCAGTTACTTATGCAAAAAAACTTCATAATTTAGTTCAGTGGATAGGTATTTGTGATGGCAATATGCAGGAAGGAAGTTTTCGTTGTGATGTAAATGTATCAGTTAAAAAGAAGGGCAGCTCTGAACTTGGAACAAGAAGAGAAA
>Ga0209091_10001927_pt1 | contig 17841 bp, 13 predicted proteins | sample ArcticOcean_MG_C_6_FD_187438 | JGI IMG/M metagenome (GOLD analysis project Ga0209091, IMG submission 187438) | Marine microbial communities from western Arctic Ocean - ArcticOcean_MG_CB8_128 (SPAdes) (version 2) | ecosystem: Environmental > Aquatic > Marine > Oceanic | place: Arctic Ocean...
CGGTTTCTTCGACTGCTGCCTCATCGGCAACAACATCGGTTTCTTCAGCAACTACCTCGTCGGTAGCTGCTTCGGTTTCTTCGGCTGCTGCAGCAGGCTCTTCGGCTGGTACGCCTTCGGCGAGCACGCCCTTGTCGGCGAGCTCCTCCATGGCATACACAAACTCGCGGAGCTTGTTTTCGAGCAGTCCAGCAAAGTCCTGGTAGAAGGACTCACCAGCACCAACGAACTCGGCGTAAAGCTGAGCGCGTGGCGGCGTCTTGGCCAACAACTTGATGGCATCGATATCAAGAATTTCGCCGTCGAGCATGCCGCCCTTAAGGACAAGCAGGTCGTTCGACTTCGAGAAGTCGGCAAGTGCCTTAGCCAACGCAACAGGATCGCCAGGATTGCCATCGGCATCCTTCATGGCAAAACCAATTGCGGTGGGTCCAGTGAGCAAATCGCCAAAGTCGAGGCCGAGGCTCTCGGCGGCGAAGCGCACCAGGGTGTTCTTGTAAATCTTGTATTCGGCGCCAGCGTCGGTGACAGCTTTGCGAAGCTCAGCCATCGTCGGTACGTCGATCCCGCGGTATTCGGTTAAGACGACACCGTCTGAGGCTTCAAGCTTAGCTTTGACCTCATCGACGACAGCGACTTTTTCGGAACGTGGGTTCTCCATTTGGGCACCTCCCTTGTGTGTGGTTGTAGTGACAGAAAAAACGAAAGAGCGTCTGCCGGAAGACAGACGCTCAACGAATCGCCGCACCTGGCAAACCAGGCAAAGTAAAGGTTGGGAATCTACCTAGTCGGGCTGATCAGATGATCATTTGAGCTGCAAGCAGCGCCGGGGGTCTTGGGCAGAGAAAGAAATGCTGTGCGACTATTGCCACACAGGAGCATCAACGTTAGCGGGACAAACCCACGAACGCGCTGCTTACTTGTTGTACGGGTTGGTATCGACTTTGACGCCAGGGCCCATGGTCGAAGAGATCGACACCGACTGGACGTAACGGCCCTTGGCGGAAGCAGGCTTTACACGAGCGATCTCGTCCATGATGGTGGTGAGGTTGGCAGTAAGTGCCTCGAGTTCGAAGCTCGCCTTGCCGACCAGAATGTGCACATTGGCGAACCGGTCGGTGCGGTATTCGACCTTGCCGCCCTTGAACTCGGCAACAGCCTTGGCAACATCGGGAGTAACCGTGCCGGTCTTGGGGTTCGGCATGAGGCCACGAGGACCGAGCACGCGGCCCAACTTACCGACGACAGGCATCATGTCAGGAGCAGCGATAACGACATCAAAGTCGAGCATGCCGCCCTCGACCTCTTTGGCGAGATCTTCGGCACCGACAAATTCGGCGCCAGCATCACGAGCAGCGGTAGCGTTTTCGCCCTGCGCAAATACCGCAACGCGAACGTCCTTACCGGACCCTGATGGCAGTGAAACCGTGCCTCGGAGCATTTCTTCGGCCTTACGAGGATCGACATTTAGCCGAACCGCTAGGTCGATGCTTTCGTCAAAGGTGGCTGAAGCCAAGCTCTTAACGAGCTCAAGTGCAGCGATGGCATCGTGACGGTGTTCGTGGTCGTAACGCTTGGCTGCGTCGTTGTACTTTTTACCGGCCATTACAGACCCCTTTCGGGTCCCTCAATTAGTTACGTCGGACAAGGTGAGGTGGTCCCTGTTCACAACGGCAGCCGAAGCGGCAAGAAAGTCTGAGTGTTAACCCTTAACGGCGATGCCCATGGAGCGTGCCGTACCAGCTACCTGCAACTTGGCCGCAACCAGGTCGTCGGTGTTGAGATCAGGCAACTTGATGGTGGCGATCTCGGCGACCTGAGCATCGGTAACCGAGCCACCCTCTTCGCGACCCGGCTCGCTGGACGCTTTTTCGACGCCAGCAGCCTGGCGCAAAAGCACCGAAGCGGGTGGAGTCTTAAGCACGAAGGTGAACGAACGGTCTTCGTAGATCGAGATCTCGACGGGCACGATAGTGCCACGCTGGTTCTCGGTCTTGGCGTTGTACGCCTTACAGAAATCCATAATGGCCACGCCGTGCGGACCAAGCGCGGTACCAACCGGTGGCGCAGGCGAAGCCTGGCCAGCGGGGATCTGGATCTTTACTACAGAAAGGACTTGTTTCTTTGCCATGGGGCTTTATCTCAAATGTCTAAAATTAGGGACGGAATAGTTTGCCGTATTAGCTAGAGCTTTGCTACCTGAGCAAACTCAAGTTCGACAGGAGTCTCACGGCCGAAGATGTTTACTAACACCTTGACCTTGAGTTGATCTTCATTGATTTCGATGACTTCACCAGAGAAGTCGGCGAATGGGCCTTCCTTTACGCGAACGCTTTCGCCCACGTCGTACTGCAAACGAGGCCGGCTCTTCTTGGAAGGAGCGGACTCGTCAGAGTCGTCTTTAACCGCAAGGAAAGTTTCGACATCGTGGCGGCGAAGCGGAGAAGGCTTGTTGGCCGCTCCAACGAAACCGGTAACACCCGGAGTGTTCCGAATGACGTACCACGCATCGTCATCAAGAAACGCACGAAGCAACAGATAACCGGGAAAGACCTTCTTCGGGACAACAACTTTTTTGCCCTGCCGGAACTCGACGACGTCTTCCATAGGAATCACGACTTCGAAGATGCGATCATCGACCTCCATTGAGGCGGTACGAGCCTCGAGGTTTTGCTTGACCTTCTTCTCATAGCCCGACTGGGTATGGACGACATACCACTTGCCTGGACGGTCGTAGGCGCTGCGCACACGGACTGGACCGGGTGCTTCGGGATCGTCGATCTTTTCGTAGATCAGGGCATCTTCGGTGACGACGGTCTCGGCTGGCATAGCAGTATCAACGGGTGCTTCGGTGGTCATTTCAACCTCGGGTGCATCAGCGGTTACTTCATCGACAACCTCGTCGGTTGCCGCCGGTTCGTCGAGTGCTTCGGTTTCGCTCATCGTTCGAACAACTCCAAGATTCCTTGGCCAAATATAAAGTCAAAGCCAGCCAAAATTGCGGTGAGAGTAATGACCACGATAATGACAATAACCGAGTAATTAATGACTTCGGACCGTGACGGCCACGCCACCTTGCGCAATTCGTTGCGAACTTCATGCATGAACTGACGCGGTCCAACGCGAGTATCGCGCTGTTGGGGCGCGTCACGACGCGCCGCGACGGGCTCGCCCTGCTCGTCAACTTCGCCCTGCTTTTGCAGCATGCGCTTTTGTTCTCGGTTCATTGCCATATTGCTAATCCTTATTGGCCTTAGAAGAGACCAGGGTCGAAACAGTGGGACTGTCGCGGTTGCAGGGGTGGAGGGACTCGAACCCCCAACCGTCGGTTTTGGAGACCGATGCTCTAGCCATTTGAGCCACACCCCTAGGTGTTACGGCCCGTCAGCCTACCAGCGGCCATTCCCAGCGCGCCCGCGCAAAGCGCTAGAATATTTTCGCCCATAGTTTGCTACGAGCGGCGAGTGCGCGTCGCCAACGCAAGTGCCCCAGCACTCGCAGCGATTCCCCCAGCGTAGGCCATCCACTTGGGCGAGCTTCGTAACCATTGGGCACGACCCATGCGGTCGAGTTCTCCGTAAATGGCGGGCAGAAGAACAGCAGGGGGTTCGATAATTGAGTCCCGCAGATCGGCGACCTGAGCGCGTAGCCATGCAAATTCTTCGTTGAGCCCACCCATTTCGATGTATTCGGCTAGGTCGGTAACTGTTGCCATCGGTGAATCAGCTGACATGTTCAGCTTCTTCCACACCAGGTGTGCCATCTCGCGCATCGCCTAGGCCGCCCAACGCAGACTGGAGATTCTTACGCGCTCGATGCAAGCGGACTTTGGCGGCAGATTCGGTGATGTTGAGTTCTTCGGCGATTTCTTGATGGCTGAGGTCGTACGCATCGCGAAGGACAACAACGGAACGCAACCGCTCGGGTAGTTGACGAATGGCTTGGTCGACCCGAGCCCGAATATCGCTACCTTCGACCTGGAGAGTAGGATCGGCGTCAGGGTGCGGGTCGGCAATGGGTGACCCGGAGTCGAGTTCGGCGTGGCGGTGACGACTGCGTTTCTTAAGAAACGTTGAGGAACAGTTCGCGCAAATGCGGTAGAGCCAAGTACTGATCTGCGCGTCTCCACGAAAGCGCTTGATGGCCTTAAAGGCCCGCACGTACACCTCTTGGGTGACATCACTAGCATCGTCCTCGTTTCCGGTGAGTCGAACCGCAAGCGAAAAGACGTTGCGGTAGGTACGGCGAACGATTTCGTCGAAAGCGGCACGATCGCCATCTTTCGCCGCTTCGATCAGCGTTTCCATCTCGACTTCCACGTTCTGACCCTCCAAGGGACACCGCGCGTTACATGCGTGGTACGAAAGACACGTCAACGACGCTCACTGGACACCTTAACCCAGGGGCCACTCATAATTGACCCGGGCCATAAACGTACCGGAACCACCCTCGCGGGTGGCTCCGGTGTACACAAACTATTTGGGGGCCGAAGCCTCCGTCGTTGATTGGTGGCTACAGCCGCCTTGCAGACGCTTCTGCCAAAGGGTCCTACTTGAGGATCTTGGTGACGGCGCCAGCACCAACAGTACGGCCACCCTCACGAATAGCAAACCGAAGACCCTCTTCCATAGCAATCGGGTTAATCAACTCAACCGTCATCTGCGTGTTATCACCAGGCATACACATCTCAACACCATCAGGCAAAGCAATACTGCCCGTGATATCAGTCGTACGAAAGAAAAACTGCGGACGATAATTGCTAAAGAACGGCTTATGACGGCCACCCTCATCCTTAGTCAACACATAACACTCAGCCTCAAAATCGGTATGAGGATTAATGCTGCCCGGAGCCGCAAGAACCTGACCACGCTGAACATCTTCTTTATCAATACCACGCAACAAAGCGCCAATATTGTCCCCAGCCTGGCCCTGATCCAAAAGCTTACGGAACATCTCCACACCAGTACACGTAGTAGTCACCGTGTCACGAATACCAACAATCTCAATGCTGTCACCAGTATGAACAACGCCCTGCTCAACCTTGCCAGTCACAACAGTGCCACGACCAGTAATCGAGAAAACATCCTCAATCGGCATCAAAAACGGCTTATCCAAATCACGCTGCGGCTCAGGAATATAAGAATCGACCTGCGCCATCAACTCCATAATCGCCACAGCCGCATCAGCATCACCCTCAAGCGCCTTCAAGGCACTCACAGCAATAATCGGCGTGTCATCACCAGGAAAATCGTACTCATCAAGAAGCTCACGAACTTCCATCTCCACAAGCTCAATCAGCTCATCATCATCAACCATGTCAACCTTGTTCAAAGCAACAACAATGCTCGGAACACCAACCTGACGGGCCAACAACACATGCTCACGAGTCTGAGGCATAGGACCATCAGCAGCCGAAACCACCAAAATCGCCCCATCAACCTGAGCAGCACCAGTAATCATATTCTTGATGTAATCAGCGTGACCAGGCATATCAACATGCGCGTAATGACGGTTCTCCGTCTCATACTCAACATGAGAAACGTTAATCGTGATACCACGCTCACGCTCCTCAGGAGCCTTATCAATATCAGAGAAATCCGTAAACGACGAACCCTCCACATTGTCAGCCAACACCTTAGTAATAGCAGCAGTCAACGTCGTCTTACCATGATCAATATGACCCATAGTTCCAACATTCACATGCGGCTTATTACGCTCAAAAGTTTCTTTTGCCATTTTTGTCTACTTTCCTAAATCTAAATAATTCTTCGTACGTTTTTCGGGGTTAGCTCAGGCCTACTCGCCCCGAACACGGGCGACGATCTCCTCCTGGACATTGCCAGGAGCCTGCTGATAGGAGTCGAATTGCATGGTGTAGGTCGCACGACCCTGCGTAGATGAACGCAGGTCGGTAGAATAACCGAACATTTCGGACAAAGGAACCATGGCATTAACTACCTGGTTCGGTCCACGTTGTTCGGTGCCTTGCACCTGACCACGACGGCTGTTGATGTCACCAACAACGCTGCCGAGATAGTCATCGGGAGTTACAACCTCAACGTCCATGATGGGTTCGAGCATGATGGGCTTGGCGCGGCGGGCCGCTTCCTTGTATCCCATAGTGCCGGCAATCATGAATGCCATGTCGGAGGAGTCAACGTCGTGGTACTTACCGTCGGTAAGGGTCACTTTGACATCGACAGTCGGGAAACCAGCCAGCACACCATTGGTGAGCGAGGACAAGATGCCCTTGTTGACGGCGGGGATGTATTCCTTAGGAATACGACCACCGGTAACAGTGTCTTCGAAAATGTAGCCGCCACCAGGACCAGTTGATTCGAGGTTGAAGGTAATTTCGGCGAACTGACCCGAACCACCCGACTGCTTCTTGTGGGTGTAGGTGAACTTCTCGACCTTCGTGCTCACCGTTTCGCGGTAGGCAACCTGTGGCTTACCAACAGTGGCTTCGACACCAAACTCGCGACGCATACGGTCGACCAGCACCTCGAGGTGCAACTCGCCCATACCTGAAATAAGGGTTTGCGCGGTCTCTTCGGAGGTCTCCACCTTGAAAGTGGGGTCCTCAGCCGACAAAGCCATGAGGGCCTTGGACATCTTGTCTTGATCGGCCTTGGTCTTGGGCTCTACCGCTACCTGAATAACGGGATCGGGAAAGTCCATGGACTCGAGCGTGATCTGCGCATTCGCAGCACTGAGGCTGTCGCCGGTACGGATGTCTTTGATGCCAATGCCGGCAACAATGTCGCCGGTATGAACTTCGTCGATGTCCATGCGGTCGTTGGCGTGCATCTCGAGGATGCGGCCCAAACGCTCTTTGTTGCCAGAGCGAGTGTTAATGACTTGATCGCCCTTGCTGAGCGAGCCCGAGTAGACACGGAAGTAGGTAAGGCGACCGACATGGGGGTCGGTCATGATCTTGAACGCAAGCGCCGAGAATGGCTCGCTGTCGTCAGCCTTACGGGTATCGATTTCGCCGGTCTTGGGATGGGTACCTTGGACCGCGGGAATGTCGAGCGGCGAAGGCATGTAGGCGACAACGGCATCGAGCAAAGGCTGAACACCCTTGTTCTTGAACGCTGTGCCATTCAAAACTGGTACGACACCGTGATTTAGTGTGGCGTTACGGATCGACGCACGAACTTCGTCGGGCGTGATCTCTTCTTCCATGAGGTACTTCTCCATGAGTGCCTCATCGAACTTGGTGAGAATATCCATGAGGTACTCACGGTATTCTTCAGCCTTTTCGACCATGTCGTCAGGAATGGGAAGAACATCCCACGTAGCACCAAGGTCTTCGTTGTGGTAGACGATGGCGTTCATCTCGACGAGGTCGATGATGCCCGCATAGTCACCCTCGGAGCCGATGGGAAGTTGCACGACGGCCACGTTGGCGGTGAGACGCTCTTTGATGGTGTCGAGGCAGAAATAGAAGTCGGCGCCGGTGCGGTCCATCTTGTTGATGAAACACATACGGGGCACTTCGTACCGGTCGGCTTGACGCCAAACCGTTTCGGTCTGAGGTTCAACGCCAGCGACACCGTCGAACACGGCGACAGCACCATCGAGTACACGCAAGGAGCGCTCTACTTCGACGGTGAAGTCCACGTGACCAGGGGTATCGATGATGTTGATACGATGACCGTCCCACTCACAGGTGGTGGCGGCAGAGGTGATCGTGATGCCACGCTCTTGCTCTTGTTCCATCCAGTCCATGGTGGCGCCGCCATCGTGGACTTCGCCGATCTTGTAGCTCTTACCGGTGTAGTAGAGAATACGTTCGGTGGTTGTGGTTTTGCCCGCGTCAATATGGGCCATAATGCCAATATTGCGGTACTTATTGAGTGGGTGTCGTGCCATGATTTTATTCGGAGGGTTCAGGGTTACGCGACAGCGTTACCAGCGGTAGTGAGCGAACGCCTTGTTCGACTCAGCCATTTTTTGGAGATCTTCCTTCTTCTTCATTGAAGCGCCAACACCGTTGCTGGCATCAAGAAGTTCGTTGGCCAAGCGTTCGGCCATGGTGCGTTCGCGACGGGCACGAGCGAACTCGACAACCCAGCGAATTGAAAGGGTGCTGGCACGACGAGGGCGAACCTCGACCGGAACCTGGTAGGTAGCGCCACCAACGCGGCGGCTACGGACCTCAAGCGGCGGCTTGACGTTGTCAAGCGCTCGGCGAAGGACATCGACTGGATCGTCGTTGCCTTTCTCCTTGATGATGTCGAGGGCACCGTAAACGATGCGCTCGGCTGTCGAACGCTTACCCGAGCGAAGCACCTTATTGGTGATCTGGGTAACGAGCGTCGAGTTGTAAATGGGATCCGCGACTACGGGGCGGCGTACGACAGGGCCTTTACGTGGCATTAGTACTAATCCTTCTTGGTGCCGTAGCGGCTACGGGCTTGCTTGCGATCGCTCACGCCGGAAGCATCGAGGCTTCCGCGGACGACCTTGTAACGAACACCAGGCAGATCCTTTACACGACCGCCACGAACCAACACGATGCTGTGCTCTTGGAGGTTGTGACCTTCGCCGGGGATGTACGCGGTGATTTCCATGCCGCTGGTAAGGCGGACACGGGCGACTTTACGAAGCGCCGAATTGGGCTTCTTTGGGGTCATGGTGTACACACGGGTGCACACGCCACGACGCTGCGGCGCTCCCTTGAGCGCCGGAGTGGTTTCTTTGCGGAACTTGTCCTGGCGGCCCTTACGGACCAACTGCTGGATTGTTGGCACAACTTGCCTTCGGTATTGAGAAATGTTCGAACGAGTGAGGCGCGAGCGCGATCACGAAAACTCGGCGCTAGGCCGCCAATCAAGGCTAGAGCCGCGCGTAGAGGGGCACAACCCGCGCGGCGCGCATTCGCGCCAGCAATTCCGCGCGTCTCGCCGGTCACCGTTGCTCGTGCCGGCGCGATTACCCAAAACCAATCCTGTCGCACTCCCCATCCTCCCATTTCCCTTGCAAAACCAACGTTCTCGGCGTGTGGGCCGTGCGTTCCGCACGGCCCACACGCCGAGAACGTAAAAAGGTGATCGGAAAACAAAGAGAACCCCGGCTCCGTGAGCCGGGGTTCTCTTTTCGTTTAATTAACAAAATCACCCAACGACCGGGTGATGAAGTTACTCAGCAGTTGGTGTTTCGGCCACTTCGGCATCAGCCATAGTGTCTGCAACCTCTTGGGCTGCCTCGGAAACTTCGTCAGCTTCGCCGGCCCGACCAGCAAGCCAGTCCGCCAAATCCTGATCGTCTTCAGCCGAGGAGTAGAACTCCATTGGCTTAAAGTCGGGGGCATATGGCTTGGCTTCTTTATAATCGCTTGCGCCGGTGCCAGCAGGAATGAGCTTGCCGAGGATGATGTTCTCCTTGAGGCCACGAAGATCGTCGCTCTTGGATTCGATCGCTGCCTCGGTGAGCACACGGGTGGTTTCTTGGAAAGAAGCGGCTGACAACCATGATTCGGTCGCCAACGACGCCTTGGTAATACCCATAAGTTCGGGACGACCTTCGGCGGGACGCTTACCTTCTTGGACCAACGTACGGTTGGTTTCGGTGTAGCTGAGCACGTCGATACGCTCGCCGGGCAAGAAGTCCGAATCGCCGGGCTCTTGGACAGCAATGCGCTTCGTCATCTGCTTAACGATGAGCTCGATGTGCTTGTCGTGAATCGATACACCCTGATCGCGGTACACCTTCTGTACCTCGTCCACGATGTACTTCTGCGTTTCACGCACACCTTTAATCTCAAGGAGTTCCTTGGGATCACGGGGGCCCTCGACCAAAGCATCACCAGCGGTGACCTCTTGACCATCTTCGATTTCGAGACGGGACAACGGATCGACCGAGTAGGTCTCTTCGTCGCCATCGTCGCCGACAACAGTGATAGGGATCGAGCGGCCGTCGCTTTCGCCGATACGAGCCACACCCGAAAGACGGGTGAGCGTGGCCTTGCCCTTAGGACTGCGAGCTTCGAAAAGCTCAACAACACGAGGAAGACCACCAGCAAGGTCCTTGCCAGCAACACCACCGGTATGGAAGGTACGCATGGTTAGCTGCGTACCGGGCTCACCAATAGACTGAGCGGCAATAACGCCAACGGCTTCGCCGGTTTCGATATCTCCACCGGTAGCCAATGACATGCCGTAGGACATTCCCGTGATACCGAATTCGGAATCGTCGGTAAGCGGGGACAAGCAACGCACACGAGTAACCGTGGCATCGTCGCGCATGGCCCACATGTCTTCTTCAGAAACCATCGCACCCTGGGCGAAGACGGTGCCGTCAGCAAGGGTGACATCTTCGGCCAAAACACGGCCATAAATACGGTTTTCGAGGTAGTAACGCTTACCTTCTTCATCGGGCAAGATGTCTTCGATCCAGATCGAACGAACCGGCTTGCCGGTCTCAAACGGATTGATATCGTTAATGATGAGTTCCTGAGCAACGTCGACCAAACGACGAGTGAGATAACCCGAGTCAGCGGTACGCAACGCGGTATCCACAAGACCCTTACGGGCACCAGGAGTAGCGATGTAATACTCCAACATCGTGAGACCCTCACGGAAGTTGCTCTTAATAGGACGAGGAATCATGTCACCGCGAGGGTTCGCCACAAGGCCACGCATGCCAGCAATCTGACGCACCTGCATCATGTTGCCTCGAGCACCCGAGAACACCATCATGTCGATGGGGTTGAACTTGTCAGCCTTAAGAGCGATTTCCATCTTCTGGCGCACCTCTTCGGTTGCCTGAGTCCAGATCTCTACCTCTTTTTGACGACGCTCACCATCGGTGATAATGCCGCGACGGAACTGCTGCTCGACCTTGTCGGCTTCAATTTCGTGACGAGCCAGGATTTCCTTTTTTTCCACAGGAATCTTGACGTCGTTAATCGAAATTGTGAGGCCCGACTGCATAGCGAACTTGAACGTAATGTCCTTGATCGCATCGAGACTGTTAGCTACTTCCATCTTGGGATAGGTCCGAGCCAATACGTCGACAATCTCGCCCATCTCGCGTTTGGTTACGGCTTCGTTAACGAAGTCGAATCCATCAGGCAAGCACTGGTTGAAGAACAACCGGCCGGCGGTAACCGTCTTGTAAACGGCAGCCACACCATTGGCGGGGGTCTCGATAAGTTGCTCGCTACGGAAGGTAATAGGCGCATGCAAGTGCAAGTCGCCTGCCTCGTAGGCACGCTCGACAGCTTCCATCGTGCGATACACGCCACCAGCACCCGCAACATCTTCTTGCAAGTTGGTGAGATAGAAACCACCAATGATCATGTCCTGTGAAGGCGTGACCATCGGACGTCCGTTAGCGGGCGACAAGACGTTGTTCGCAGAGAGCATCAGCACTCGTGCTTCGGCCTGAGCCTCGGCGGAGAGCGGAAGATGCACAGCCATCTGGTCGCCATCGAAGTCGGCATTGAAAGCCGTGCAAACGAGTGGGTGCAGACGAATAGCTTTGCCGTCGATAAGGACCGGCTCGAACGCCTGAATACCAAGACGGTGCAACGTAGGAGCACGGTTAAGCATCACGGGATGCTCTTTGACAACCTCTTCGAGGATGTCCCAGACCTGATCCTTACGACGCTCAACCATACGCTTGGCCGACTTGATATTCTGCGCCAACTCGGCATCGACCAGCCTCTTCATAACGAAGGGCTTGAAGAGTTCGAGAGCCATGAGCTTGGGAAGACCACACTGGTGGAACTTCAGCGTTGGACCAACCACGATGACCGAACGGCCCGAGTAGTCGACACGCTTACCAAGAAGGTTCTGACGGAAACGGCCCTGCTTGCCCTTGAGCATGTCGCTCAACGACTTGAGGGGACGATTACCGGGACCCGTAACGGGGCGCCCGCGACGACCATTGTCGAACAAAGCGTCGACGGCTTCTTGCAACATGCGCTTCTCGTTATTGACAATGATGTTGGGAGCACCAAGGTCGAGGAGACGCTTAAGACGGTTGTTGCGGTTGATCACACGACGGTAAAGGTCGTTGAGGTCAGATGTCGCGAAACGCCCACCATCAAGTTGCACCATGGGGCGCAGCTCCGGCGGAATAACCGGGACAACATCTAAAATCATGGCGCGAGGATCATTGACCCGGCGGCCACGCTCGTCACGACGGTTGAACGCCGCAACAATCTTGAGACGCTTGATGGCCTTCTGCTTGCGCTGAGCCGAAAGTGGCTTCTGGCCTTCTGGAGGGTCGATCTGTTCGCGAAGGATGAGTTCTTCTTCGTCGAAATCGATGCGTTCGATAAGCTGGGCAATTGCTTCGGCGCCCATGCCACCCTCGAAGTAACTGCCGTAACGATCGGCAAGTTCACGCCACAACATCTCATCATCAATGATCTGACGACTGAACATGCTCTTGAATTCTTCGAAAGCACGTTCGACGAGTTCTATCTCGGCTTCGTACTGGTCGCGAATGAGTCCAAGCTGTTTGTCGATGGCACGTTGAGCGGCACGAATTTCGGTGTCTTTTGCCCCCTCTTCTTCGAGGAGAGCAATTTCGCCTTCACCTTCTTCGTGGCGTTCGGCCAACGTAAGCTCAAGCTCTTTGTTGATCGCATCTTTTTCCTCGAGCATTTCTACTTCGAGGTTGGAGATGTCTTCGTCACGCTTTTCTTCGTCGACCCAGGTAACCAGATCGGCAGCGAAGTAGATGACCTTCTCTAGCTGCTTGGCTTTAAGCTCGGACTTAGGCGTGGTGCCCATGAGCAAGTAAGCCAACCAAGAACGGGTACCGCGCAGGTACCAGATATGTACCGACGGAGCAGCAAGCTCAATGTGGCCCATACGTTCGCGACGTACCTTGGAACGAGTGACTTCCACACCACAACGCTCACAAATAATGCCCTTAAAACGAATGCGCTTATATTTTCCACAAGCACATTCCCAGTCCTTTTGCGGACCGAAAATCTTTTCGCAGAACAAGCCGTCTTTCTCGGGCTTCAAGGTGCGGTAGTTGATGGTTTCTGGCTTCTTTACTTCGCCGTTCGACCACGTACGGATGTAATCCGCGGTGGCAAGACCGATACGAAGTTGGGCAAAGTCGTTGACGTCGAGCATGGTTTACGCCGTACCTTCCAAATAGTGACGTCGAGTAGAAACAAGTGCTGGGAACTTCATGAGGCGCATCACGCTCGGGCCGCACGTTCGGCAGCACGTCGTGCATCGTCTTCGTCGGTGCCTCGTTCGGGACGCTGCAGGTCGATGCCGAGCTCTTCCGCAGTACGGAAGATATCTTCGTCGATCTCGCGCATCTCGATCTCGTGACCATCGTGGGCCAAGACTTCGACGTTGAGACAAAGCGCTTGCATTTCCTTAATAAGAACCTTGAAGCTCTCAGGAATGCCTGGCTTGGGAATGTTGTCACCCTTGACAATGGCCTCGTAGACCTTGACACGGCCTAGAACATCGTCGGACTTGATGGTGAGCAACTCCTGCAAGCAGTAGGCGGCTCCGTAAGCCTCAAGGGCCCACACTTCCATCTCACCAAAGCGCTGGCCACCGAACTGTGCCTTACCACCGAGCGGCTGCTGGGTGATCATCGAGTATGGGCCGGTGGAGCGAGCGTGGATCTTGTCATCGACAAGGTGCGCCAACTTAATGATGTAGACGTAACCAACCATGGTTTTACCGTCGTAAGGTTCGCCGGTGCGTCCGTTGAACAACTGCATCTTGCCGTCGTCGCCCACGACCTTTCCGCCTTCGGCGGACTCGGGGTTGAGATTGCGCAAGATGTTACGAATGGTTGGGTGCTTGCCGGCGAGATCTTCTTCGTCCCACTTGGCACCATCGAACACTGGCGTAGCCACAAGCGTGGCAGGCTTCGTGTTGATTCGGGTCTTGTTTTCGGTGCCGCGCAGCGGATCATCGCCAACCTGACCATCGATATCCCAACCCCAACGAGCCGCGTAACCGAGGTGCGCTTCGAGCACCTGGCCAACGTTCATTCGAGACGGAACACCTAGCGGGTTAAGCATGATGTCAACCTGCACACCGTCTTCGGTATACGGCATGTCTTCGATAGGAAGAATGCGGGAGATAACACCCTTGTTGCCGTGGCGTCCAGCCAACTTGTCGCCCACGCTGATCTTGCGCTTTTGAGCAAGATAAATGCGGACCAATTGGTTGACACCAGGTGGAAGTTCGTCGCCGTCGTCGCGGTTGAATACCTTGACGTCGATGACCTTGCCCTTGGAACCGTGAGGAACCTTAAGCGAGGTGTCGCGAACTTCGCGGGCCTTCTCGCCGAAGATGGCGCGCAATAGGCGTTCCTCGGGAGTGAGTTCGGTTTCGCCCTTCGGCGTTACCTTGCCAACAAGCACATCACCAGGACCGACTTCGGCACCAACACGCACGATGCCACGCTCGTCGAGATCGGCGAGAATGTCGTCGGACAGGTTGGGAATATCGGCGGTAATTTCTTCGGGGCCAAGCTTGGTGTCGCGAGCATCAACCTCGTACTTCTTGATGTGGATAGACGTAAGTACGTCGTCTTTTACCAAGCGTTCGCTGAGGATGATGGCATCTTCGTAGTTGTAGCCTTCCCACGGCATGAACGCGACCATGAGGTTCTTGCCGAGGGCAAGTTCACCAAAGTCCGTCGAAGGACCATCAGCCAGAATATGACCAGCCTTGACGTGTTCGCCTTGTTCAATGCGGGGCTTCTGGTTAATGCAGGTGTCCTGGTTGGAACGTTCGTACTTGAGCAGGCGGTAGACCACCTTGCCCATGGACTTATATTCCATGGTGATTGAGGTGCCATCGACTTCGACGACGACACCGTCATCTTCGGCAATAACCATGTCGGCGGCATCAAATGCTGCCCGTCGCTCGATACCGGTACCGATGTAGGGGGCCTCGGCCCGCAACAGGGGTACAGCCTGGCGCTGCATGTTGGCCCCCATGAGGGCACGGTTGGCATCGTCGTGTTCGAGGAAAGGAATAAGTGCCGTAGCGACCGAAACGATCTGCTTGGGCGAAATATCCATGAGCTGAACTTCGACAGGAGGAACGTAAGAAATTTCGGTGGTAGCACCGAAGAAGACGTCCTGTTCGAGCTGCATCTTCAGACCCGCCAACGTGGCGGCCTGAGGAGAGCGACGAACCAGGACACGGTCGTCCATGAAGTTGCCCTTGTCGTCGAGCTTGGCGTTGGCCTGCGCTACGACGTATTCCTCTTCTTCATCGGCGGTGAGGTACACGATCTCGCTGGTGACCTGACCCTCCTTGATGACGCGGTACGGCGATTCGATGAAGCCGAAGTTGTTGACTCGGGCGTAGCTTGCCAACGCACCAATGAGACCAATGTTGGGGCCCTCAGGGGTTTCGATGGGGCACATGCGGCCGTAGTGCGAGAAGTGAACATCTCGAACTTCGAAGCCAGCACGTTCGCGGGACAGACCACCCGGTCCGAGCGCCGAAAGGCGACGACGGTGAGTAAGGCCCGACAACGGGTTGACCTGGTCCATGAACTGTGACAACTGCGAAGTTCCGAAGAACTCCTTGATTGCCGCAACAACAGGACGGATGTTAATAAGCGTCGTAGGCGTAATGGCCTCGACGTCTTGGGTGGTCATGCGCTCGCGAACAACACGTTCCATACGGCTCAGACCGATACGAACCTGGTTCTGAATGAGTTCGCCCACGCTGCGGATGCGGCGGTTAGCGAAGTGATCCTGATCGTCGAGACGGTAACCCGGTTCGAACTTAGCGAGATGCAACAAGTACGTAGCTGTGGCCAACATTTCGGCCGGTACCAGTACCGATGCATCAGGCTCGGGGCGTTCGAGGTCGAGACCGAAGAGCTCTTCGAGCTTGTCCATCTCGGCGCCCAGCTTGCGGTTGAGCTTGTAACGGCCCACCCGGCTGAGGTCATAGCGACGGCTCTCGAAGAAAGCATTGCGGAAGTATGAACGAGCGGACTCGACTGATGGCGGTTCGCCAGGGCGAACACGCTTGTAGATCTCCAGAAGTGACTCGTCCTGCGTGGGAGCCAAATCTTTATCTTTTTCCCACTGACCTTCGAGGAAGTCGAAGTGGTTAACGAACTTGTCGAGGAAGCCAGGCTCGTTCTCTTCGTCGTACCCGAGGGCACGAAGCAAAGTGAAGATGCTGAGGCGACGCTTGCGGGCCACGCGGGCACCGGCGGTGACATCTTTGCCGGGCTTTTGCTCGACATCGAACTCGATCCATTCGCCACGGTACGGGTGAACCGTGCCGGTAACGAGCTGGTGCTTGGCGAGGTTGCGCAAACGGTAACGCTCGCCAGGCTGGAAGATTACTCCAGGGGAACGAACCAACTGCGAAACAACGACACGCTCGGTGCCGTTGACCACGAAGGTGCCCTTCTCGGTCATCATGGGGAAATCACCCATGAAGACGGTCTGCTCTTTGATCTCACCGGTGTGGGAGTTCACAAAGCGCGCCCGCACGAAGATGGGCGCAGAGTAGGTCATGTCCTTCTCTTTGCACTCCTCGACGGAGTACTTAGGTTCGGGGCTGAGATCTTCGTCGTCCGGATCGAACTCAAGTTCAAGCTGGAGCGACTCAGAGAAGTCGGTAATCGGGCTAATATCGCGGAAAGTATCAGCGAGTCCTTGCTTTAAAAGCCAATGAAAGGACTCACGCTGTACTGCGATGAGGTCGGGTAGTTCGAGAACCTCTTCGAGGTTTCCGAATGAGTAGCGCTCGGGGCGTGCTGCCACTTTGCACTCCTGTAGGGTCGCAGGGGAATGGAAAATTCGTCGCAAGACATACCAAACGTGCACAAACAAGTGCCGCTACGAGTAGCAACACTAGATTTGATGACGCGTAGGTACACCTTAAAAACCGACGAACTTGCAGTTTAGGCACGTGTTGGCGCGTAATTCAACTCGCGCGGGCGACCTTCTACAGACCGGGCCAGCCAGTGATTGCGGATTACCGTAAACAAAGAGGCGCAAAAGGTCAAGTACCAATCCACATCTGTAACAATTCTGACGCCATTTTGCCATCATTTGAGCTAATACGAGGCCCACAATGCCGGCTCGTTCTCGCTCGGTAGCCCGATAAATATCGCCCACCAGGTGGGCCACACTGTGCGCAAAACGCAAGAATGGCCTGACCCTTTCGAGTCAGACCATTCTTGGTACTACTGGGTGCTACCCGATGGGCAGCAGGAATTTACTTGAGCTCGACGGTGGCACCAGCTGCTTCGAGAGCAGTGACCGCAGCATCGGCATCGTCCTTAGAGACACCTTCGAGGACTGGAGCTGGAGCGCCGTCCACGAGACTCTTAGCATCTTTGAGACCAAGGTTGGTGAGGGCACGGACCTCTTTGATGACCTGAATCTTCTTTTCGCCGGCACCCGTAAGGATGACGTCGAATGCGGTCTGCTCTTCTTCTTCGGCAGCTGCGTCTCCAGCGGGAGCAGCAGCAGCAGCAGCAGGTGCTGCGGCAGTTACATCAAAACGATCCTTGAACTCATCAAGGAGCTCCTTGAATTCGAGCACGCTCATCGCAGCGATTGAGTCGAGAATTTCTTCCTTGGTAGCCATTAGGCACCCTCCTGGTCTTCCCCGCCGGCGGCGGTTTCGGTATCGCCGGAATCGGCGGGGTCGGTTTCTTCGGCTGCCACATCGGCAGCTTCGTCATTACTTTCTGGTGCGGCGCTTTCGTCCGCAACTTCTGCTGCTGCCTCATCGGCAACAACATCGGTTTCTTCAGCAACTACCTCGTCGGTAGCTGCTTCGGTTTCTTCGGCTGCTGCAGCAGGCTCTTCGGCTGGTACGCCTTCGGCGAGCACGCCCTTGTCGG
>Ga0209091_10001932_pt1 | contig 17816 bp, 13 predicted proteins | sample ArcticOcean_MG_C_6_FD_187438 | JGI IMG/M metagenome (GOLD analysis project Ga0209091, IMG submission 187438) | Marine microbial communities from western Arctic Ocean - ArcticOcean_MG_CB8_128 (SPAdes) (version 2) | ecosystem: Environmental > Aquatic > Marine > Oceanic | place: Arctic Ocean...
TGTTGCTTTTTCAATATCCCCTTTATCATAAATAGATAATAATTTCATTTCATGAAAAAAGTTTTGAGCAGATTTTGATAACTGAGATATTTGAATAAAATATGGGTTTGTAGACTCTAATTCGATAAAAGAGGGTGTGTGGTCATCATATAAATAATCAACCTCATACTCTATTTCTTCACCAGGTGATTTTGGGGTATATTTCTCACCTTGTTGGTATGGCCGTCTCTGCACGAAAAAGGATCTATTTTTATTATCTTTCATGATTCTAACAGGGCCACTTTTTTCAGAATCTAATTCCCTGATTACGATAAGAGTAGCTTTTTGACCTATTATATAATCGCCTTCAGAACAGGCTAGTTCGATATGAGGATAGAAATTTCCAGGTGAAATTAGAGTGATCTTATAAGTTAATATTTGCCCCTGTATAATATCCTCATTACTCTCTTTTGAGAGCAAGTCATCATCATATTTTCTCCCTAACTCATCAATTAATACTCGATGAAGAGAGTTTGTTCTTTCAGAAAAATAATTACTGTAGAAGATAAGTGATAGTTTTTGATTTTTTTTAAATTCATCAACACTCCAATAGTCCTCAATTATTTCTCTATAAATTTCTTCACCAGAGGATGTGGTGTGTTTTCTGTATTTAATTACCTGGTCATTTTTTGGAGATGGCCAACTTGTAAATGGTATTTTTTTTTCGTGAGTATAGGTCTCTCCATCTTCATCTAAGAGCTCCCTCATTTGTTTATCTTGGTAATTATAATCCCGAGAAAATATAAAATTTTTCGTATTAAGATCTTTGCTATTTATGTTTATTGATGTTATGTCAGCCATTTTGACTCTAAGTATATCTCTATATTATCTAAATGTCTATTTGAGCTTTATCTAGTAGACTTCTATTGATTAGTTTTTTTTATGAAGATTGATTAATGACTGTTGAGTATGATAATTTATCTAGGACTAAAATTAATTAAAACTAGATTTGCAAATTAAGTAGTATTTTTTGAAATTGGATAGGTGCTCTTCAGATGTTAAGTGAGCTTGAGGTTGGGGTATGACGGAGTAATTATTAGCACCAACTAGAGGGTACAAGCTGGATTCAATATTCTTAGCAACACCTTTACCAATAATAATCACATGTTTTGGGTTGGCATCTTTAATGATTTTTTTTGTATAGTTATCCCATGAGGTCTTAATTACTTCATTAAAGACTTTATTTGAGGGTTTAGAGCCCTTGTTATAGAGTGCAATAATACTAGTGTCAACGAGCCATATGCCTTGTCTTTTTAGTTCGGTTAATAGCTTTATTTTATTATTGATGCGCTCAGATGCTAATTTAGTACCAGATTTTAATATCGGAGAGAATGATTTATTTGATTCAACCTTGTTGACGGAGCTGAAGAGGATTTTCCAAAATTGAGGCGTGCCGTCTGCTTTTGATGGGTGATCAGTACTTTTAGTGAGCGTCTCTTCACCATAGGCTAGGCAATAAACGAATCTAGCATAGGATTTTGGATAGTCTTTGAGGATGTCATTGTCGTTGCTCACGTCGTTAAGTTTAAAGCTACGATCAATATTTGACGTAAACACATGTGACTCTGCTAAGAGGATAACATTGACCTTATCTGGACGCCAATATTGTCGATATTGCTCTATAAGCTCAACGGATTCGAAGGGTTCCAACTCATCACCAAGAATTGAGTGAATTTTTTGATAACAGTTAAATAATATTTTATTCATAAATTAGATCTTTACAATAGAGATCAAATTGAATTTAAAATTTAATAATAATACTTTCATAAGGATAGGGTAAATTATGACTTCAAATCAAATAAGAGGATTGGAAAAAAAGTACTTTAACATAATTGCAGATATCTTAAGCAATCCTGCATCTGAAGTAAAAAAAAATTTATTAGAGATTGAGCAAATCACTAGAAGTAAATATGTAAATTTACACCTCCTTTGGGGAAAAAAAAATAAGATCGATATTGCAGTAGAAAGGCTTTTGAGGTATCACCTTTATACAAAAGTAAGCCCAGTTGGTGTATATGCTTCGCCATTAAGCCCAGATGTAGCAATTGAACTTCAAGATGTGATTCTATGTTTAGATGCCAAAACAATTGATTTGGACGGAAATCCTGGGGATGATAAGTACCTCAACTTTGGAAAGAATCAAATCACCTTTGATAACATTCCTCTTAAAAAATCGACTTCTCAAATTAAAAGTCAATGGAAAGGTCTTTCCTTTCCTCCTCAACTGGAAGCATTTGATCAAAATGGAAAGCCTTGCCTAACATTTTTTGTGAATTTTTGTTATGAGGACGATAAAAGTACTTTTAAGTTTTCACATCTTACAATTTCCTGCATACCTCATGCCGAAGTTATTAAAGAAAAAAAATATCACAATAATATAATACAAAACTATAAGTCTTGGGACTATATTAAAAACGGTCAATTTACTAATTTAAAGCTTAATCCTATTATAGATTCGAAGGCCCCTTTACAAAATTGGATTCCTGTTGAATTTGAATTTGATGATGATGATAATAAAATTGTAACCTCATATATTGATCCCTCAATTTCACACCCCTTAACTGGGGGGTTGTGTTTGCGTAAAATGCCTAAAAAATCTGACAAGATGTGGAAAGTGGCTTTATGGGGAAATTCAGCTAGAATTTATAAAACTACAATTAAAAATAGAACTGATGAAAAAGGTCAACCATGGATAGGTATTAAGGAGTTTAAAATTGGATATGGATATCCATTGAACAAGAAAACAAAGAAATTCCTAAGTTCATTTGATGATGGATATAAAGTGATTGATAGGTATGCAGAAATTAATTTACTAAAGCCACTTCAAGGCGTTTAACTAGCTTTAGCTTTAAAAGTTTCTAGTTCGTCTTTCTTTAGGGTTTTTTCAAAGGTATTGAGCTCTTTTTTAATGCCTTTGGCAACGAGTTCTGCAAGTTTTACTGGAACAGCATTGCCAATTTGCTTGTACATATTACTAAGACTCCCATAGAATTCAAAATCATCTGGAAAGGTCTGAATAATAGCGCACTCTCTAACTGACATTCGCCTCTTCTTATTTGGATGAATTTCAGGGCCTGTAGCGGTAATTGTGTCACTAGGTCTATCCCAATTATTGATACGAAGAGATTGTTCAAATTGAATGGTTTTAAGCTCTAATTCAGTCACAGCTTTATCATATTTATCATCAAATTCCATAATTTTTTTAAGTTCCCACCAGTCACTAGGATTGGGAATACTTCCTGAATTATTATCTTTTCTAAACCAGTGACCGGCAGTATGTGCATATCCAAAGTGCTCATCAACTCTTTTGGTACTCCAGCCTGACTTTGTTCTCCATTTTTTTAAGTAATCACATATATCATGTTGATTGACTGGATTTTTTCTACCCCAAAAAGTATCAGCAACATTTGTTCTGGCAACGTGATTAAGAATAGTTTTCCCTTTGTGTGCAAAAGGCTTATCCCTTGTTCTAATGTTAGCCAAATACGCTGCTACATCCTCTACTGTGATTGCTGGCTTAAGATCAAGATCATTTTCAGCATGAGTTACATCAGGATAAGGGTTTTCAAGACCCAGTTTATTACCAATAATAAAGACTCTTTCTCTTTGTTGAGGTACTCCAAAATCAGAGGCTTTTAGTAATTTATAATCAACTTTATAGCCGATTTTTCTGAAATCCTCAGCAATCATTTCAATGACTTTGCCTTTTTGCATTGAGAGTATGCCTTTGACGTTCTCACCAACAAAAAATTTAGGCTTTTTATCTTTAATAACCCGAAGAAATTCCTTGTAAAGGAAGTTTCTTTCATCCTTCATACTTCGTTTAATATTAGCTATCGAAAAACCCTGACAAGGGAAGCCGCCAAGAACGATGTCGATATCATCAGGGATGTCTTTACTAGGTATAGCTTTGATGTCACCAAGAACTATATGATCACTAATATTATGCTTATAGGTTTGCACAGCTTCAGGAAAAAAATCATTAGCCCAAACAACCTTATAGCCAGCATTTATAAAGCCTAAGTCGAGTCCACCACAACCTGCAAATAAGCTAACAACCCTGTATTTTTTGCCCATAAATGAGATAAATTTTTAATCACTAAAGTAGTAAAAAATTTTAACTCAGATTACTAAATTTAGGAGAGATTATTACAAGTATTATTGAAAATAAATTGAATTATTCAAGCCAGTTTTTCCATGCCTCGTAAATCATCACCATAGCTAGAGTATCCAGCTCACAGTATCTTAATAAATTCTTTTGAAGTTTGCTCCTCTCATCAGAGGAAATTTCCTCAAATTGCAATTTTGCATAGGCGGTCATGGCGGCTCCTCCATCCTTAATAGTCTCATCACTTTCTTTAATATTAATGGTTGAGGCGCCGTCAAATAGTTCAGAAAGGTTTTCATATGGGTTTGAGGCTAAACCGTCTTTAATATCAAGCCATTGATGATCCTTAAAATTTGAGCTCGGCATTTCTTCACAACCGTATATAGGTTGAGAATATTTTTGCTTTAAATAATCTGAGCTATTGATTGTTGCAGGCAAAACATATTTAAGCGAGTTTGAGCCATTAGTTTGAGGGTTGTAATAATATTGTTTAACCAGGTCTAATAGATCTACCATATCCCTGTTTCCAGTTGTCCATTGATAAGGGCTTTTTTCAGTAGGGTGGCTAATCAATTCAATAAAAGCGCACAGCTCATCTTTATCAGAGATAGGATTTGTATCTAGTTTAATTTGTTTATAAATTTCATTGAGAAAGGTGTTTTCATGACTTGCATACCTAAAGATTGTCCCATTATCTTGAACTAATTCTTTACGGAGTTGACGCAAAAATTCATAATTAGGGAAAAATCCTGGCTCCGTGTTAAGATATTCACCCTTATGCACAATTGCTCCATTCTCATCTATAACATGATGTGAGAATTGAAACGCAACACCTTCATAAGGATTTCTTCCTTGATTAAAAGGGATGGCGACTTTGCTTGTCTCAAAATCTATAAAGTGCAGAGGAAATACCCATTGACTCGTCATATTTCTGAGTTCAGTTTTGTTAAGAAAAATAGAGCTATCATCATTTTGTGATTTCTCAATTTGAAGCCATTGTCTCCAACCCCACTTATTTCGGGATTCTCCATTTTTCTTTTTAGGGTCAATATCCTCCTCACTGAGATCAGAAAATTTAATCTTGCCTTCAGCAATTAGCCTATCCTTTGAGCGATGATTCCAAATATCGAGTACGGTATCCATATTTGCTTCCTGATCACTCCAACCTAAGTTATCCTTGCCACACTCTATAAAACCACTCAGAAGGCCTTTATCGAGATCCTCAGTCTTTGCATTAAACTCACATGATTTACATTTTGATTTAAATTGAGTTTTTAGTTTTTTATCATTTTTATAGTTCTCTGAGCATTTATCAATGAATTTTACAAAACCAAGTTGGCCCAAGATAAATAATTGCTTTTCAGTTGCAATCAAAAGATTACATGCGTCATCAACTGAAATTTCATGAAGTAGCTTTACAGACAGATCTTTCTGGTTAAGTGAAGAGCTTACCTCTATTCCCTTTCGTCTATTTTTATCTTCAACAATTTGAAATTTTTGATTAATTCCATCCGCACTTGCTTTAGCAGTTTTATCTGCTAGGAGAAGGAAGCATTTGATTTCAAGGTCTGGAAGGGAAGATCTAGTCACATAACGCTGGAAAGCAACATCGTACAGATATGGCTTCCATTCAGCGTAAATCCCAGTATCGACACCTTCTTTAGTGGTAAAAAATTGTCTATTTGAGTGTTCTTTAATAGATTTTGACTTAACCTCGATTAGCTTTATAGAGTTACCTTTTTTAACAAGAATATCTATACGTATGAAAAGGTTGTTGTGTTTAATAGCGGCTTCGTAAATTATGACATTATCTTGTTCTAGTAGTTGATTGGTTTGTTCTAGAGCATCTTGGTAGTCAAGAGTATGAATTGAATGCCCACCTGGATAGTAATATTTAGCAAGCTCACCAACCTGAAATCCTCCCTCAGCTAATGCCTCTAAAAAAGGATTATCAAGACTATTATTAGCATATTCTTTTTTTCCCGTATAGAAAAGCTTGGTAGGGCACTCAATGGCAAGTTTAAATCGTGATTTTGTGAGATATTTGGCAGTCATTTTAGGTCTTTATACGCGCTTACTATGCCTATTAAATGCATCAACATGTTCTACTTGTGATTTAAATCCATATTCGTATTTTAAAAATTCACACTCATCTTCAAAAAAATCTTTTTCAAGATCAATATGCCAGAATTTACCATTCCACTTGTAGCCTCTCTCTTTGAGCTTATCTTTGGCATTGTAAGTGTTACCTAGCGCAATAACTCTATATAGTTTTTTTCTGGCATTTGAGAGTAAATTTTTGAGAACATGGCACTGGCTTATTGGTAGCTCTTGAGTTAGAAGATGAATTGATGCTAAGCAGTCATTAGTTGCTCTATGACCATCAAAATAAAAACCATGCCTATAGCCCAATAATTCAAGGGATGGTTTGAAGTGTCCATTTAGCTCCCAGTCAACATCAGCAATTGAGCAACCCCAACTCTTTTCAATGAAACATGGAAAGTTCTTTTCAGCCATTTGGCGATCAAAAGAGGCATTATGGGCAAGCATTAAAGGAGTGCTCTCTATAAAGTTTAGGATATTATTGGTACTAATTTTTTTGCCTTTCACCATGGCATTAGTAATTCCTGTAAGTTCAGTAATTTTTTCTGAAATAGTATTTTTTGGCTCTTCCATCTCTGAAAATTCTTCAAGAATTCTATATATTCTTCCATTTTCAGATTGTATTCAAACTTAACCATAGCCAATTCAATAATCTCATGAAGGTCAATATTAGTTCCAGTTGATTCAATATCCAGAAAAATAGCAATCTTTTTCTCACTTCCATCATCCTCATAGTAAATCTCTTGAGGCCTAAGTTTCTTTATTACCTTGTATTTTCCAGTATCTTGAAGTTGTTTTATTAAATCAGTTTCATTCATAAGTAGTTATAGGTAGTATTTGTTGGATTCAGCAGAAAAGTGAATTTTCATTAAGGAATTAGTTGAATTTTCATAAAAGATTCCAATTGAAAATATTAGATAAAAAATCAAAGCAAATACGATAGTTCGGGCTTTGGTATTCAACTTTTATTGTTTTTATTATTAAAATTCTTCATTAATTATAGTTTTTGAATCTAAAGTTATTATGTCCATGACAAACTGTAAGAATTTTGTGTTTTTTTCCTTTTTTGTTAAAATGAATAACTGAAGACCCTCCTTTTTGTTTCCTTTCTTTACAATTTTCTAAAAGTAATTCAATAGCTCTATTGGGTATACCTCTTTCATTCTTTCTCTTTATGGCATGGTTTGATAAATTTTCAGAGTATTGAGATAAATTCATTGAAGCTGCCTTGATGTTTTAGCAACTTCAAAAGGTACATTATGCAGAGCCAGGGTAAGAATTTCTTCTTTATTTAATCGATCAAGAATATCAAATGCATCTTCTTGAGTTGGGGCGGTTATTACAATAGAAACTGGAACTTCAATATGAATTATTTGTTGTTTGGTCATAAATTTTTTACTCCTATAGTTTAAAAGTTTTGTATTAATAACTTATTTATTTTGGTTAACAAACTTTCGTTTTTTATTGACATTTGAATATTCTGATTACTGTCAATTCTCACAGCCTCTAGGCGTTCAATTAATTGACTTTGAAGGCGCATATTTTCTTTTATAGCCTCATATATTCTTTTTTCACCATAGCTGAGGTAGTCTTCTATATTGGGCTCAGACATGGAACTAACTTCATGGTCTGAAATTATTTTTATTAAATGATCGGGAGAGACTCTAATAATCTCAAAATAGTCAGTTCGAAGATTTGACCTACTGGCAATTAATTCCTCGCATAATGATTGAATTACTTTTGACAGAAGTTTTTTTGCCTTATTATTATTAGAAATAAATGGTTTAGGGTCAGCATCTAAATTTATTAATAAAGTTGGATCAATATGAAGAAAAGCAATATCAACTAACTTAAATTGTATTATTCGTGATTTCTGAGTTGATTCACCATCTTTTGTTTTAGGTAAAAACATCTCACACCACTCGTCTAAAATATTAAGATTTGTCAGTAGTTTTATTAATAGAATATCTAAAGGTTTTAATTTTGAAGGTGATACTACCTCGTCTTCTTCCCAGGTAGATTCAAGCTCATAATCCTCATTACCTTGAACTTTGCTACGAGTTGAATTTAGATGAAGCCTTTCAGGAGCATTTTGAGGAATATCAACACCAAGCTCACTTAAGGCTATTAAGATTCTTTTCCAATGTGGATGTAAATTAACACCTAAACTTCGCAAATATATAACCCAATTCCTGGAGTTTTCTGGTGTCTTAACAAGCTCTCTCCATGCGCTAAAGGTCTCATCTTTGGTAGATGCTTGCCTTCTATCAGCACGCAACATATGCATAAGTCTGCGCTCCTGTATTGGAGGTATTCTCGCTCCCATTCTCCAAGCACTTATGGTTGATTTAGAAACGTTGACTCTATCTGCAATTTGAGTTTGAGTCAGACCCGTTTCTTTAATGACGGTATCAATAAGGTTTATTCTTCTCATTTCGTTTAAATTTTTTTTGAATAAGAGAATTATACATAATTTTTAGTCTAGTCCAGTTTTATTATTTTGGACTGGACAAATTAAAAAACCGATTAAATTATTAAGAAATAGACCTAAAAAATGTAAAAAAAAAATAATAAAGTTAGAGTTGATTTGGTCAGATAGACCATTGTGGCTAAATTAATCTTGATTCTCGTTACTATAAATCATCATGCTATTCACCAGTATCCCTTTTCAGAAGACTTGACTCACTCATCATCATTTTCTTGGACATATTAATAGAGGCTCTTTTTGAGCGACCCATCCAGGGCGAATTAACTTTTCTGTGAATTGACTTAAAACGATCCATCCTTTCGTCACTATCCTCAAGTGAATCAATAATTAGGTTGTAGCTCATCTTGTTGCTTTCAAAAAGGTTGCTAGCACTATCAAAGCGACCCTCTTCATTAAACATCATGGCTTCGTATGCAAGAGAGACTTCCCAAAGGTCGGCAACTTTCTTGATGACCTTTTTGTTAATTTCAGTTTTGTCGGCTTCATTCTTAGAGACTGTTTTAATAGAGGAGGTCTTAACTATACTCTCACAGCGCTCTCCAGTACTTATGTCGTCCCAGGTTGCGTGCATTTCAAAAGAAACTAACTGACCTAAGGACTGAGCAAAAATCTCTGTGAGAATGGCGATTGACCTGGTTTGATTGAGCTGAAGGTTGCCAACGTTAATATTGTAATAGCTGTTAGATTTCTCTCCTTTGAGTTTAGAAAGGCACTTGAGTTCAACAGATCCAGGATATTGAATATGTAGCTTTACATTTTTCGCAATTGTATTACCTATCTCACCCAGCTCTCCCAGAACAGCATCGATAATGTCTTCTGCAGTCTCAGTGTCGTGAAATCGTCCCTGACCACCTTCAGCTAAGGCATCTAGCTGGAGTGGTGAGTAGTGATCACCAATACCAATTGATGTGGTCTGTATGCCTCTAGATGAGAGCTCAGATGCGTGCATGAGTAGTTCTTTTGGATCGGTAATACCTCGATTAGCCATTCCGTCAGATAAAATAACAACGAATCCGTCATTAAAGTCCCCTTTATCAATTGCCTTTGTTGCACATCTTGCGCCTTCAAACCATCCACCACTCAGGTTTGTCATTCCGCGAGTATAGATTTCACTGATGACGCCTTTAGCATAACTTGTGCCTGATTCATCCATTCTTATATTACTGAAATGTGTTTCTACTTTACTATCAAACGTGACAATAGATAGGCGGTCTTTTTGAGTTAATTTTTCAGTGATCTGTTTAGCGGCTGATTTTGCCGCTTCAATTGGAGCACCTTCCATTGAGCCTGAGCAATCAATCACTATAGCCAAATTAACAGGATGACGTTCTTTGTGCTTGGTCTTGAGATCGACTTCACCTGTAAGGTCAATTAAGAGGCTTCTTTCGCATTTATTTTCCGCAGCTATTACTTGTTTGTCCCAAGACACGTTTATATTGATATTGTTTTGTTTTGTCATGTTATTTTTCCTTAAGTATGGATTGCACTAAATTGGCAATCGATTTGAGTTGCTCCTCCTGAGAGGGGCTTAGTTTTCCATCAATTTCTATGACTGCCCTTGAGCCCGCCTTGAAGGTTGATTTTTTTTTTGGTTTTAATCTGGGTCTTGCTAGAGAGTAAGCTTTGACGCTTTCCTTTAGAGAAGAATTTAAGATTTTAGCATTGCGATTGATATAGTCGCTCGCAGAATCAGAATTAAAAGAGTCAGTGTCAAATGAAAAATCCTTGAGCATCTGCACTTCTTCGTCTGGAGATTTCATTTCTTTAATTATTTGCTCTGGGTAAGATTTTTTTCTTGCTATCTTGAGAGGCTCATTACCACTTAAAACATTCTCCATTGACTCGAGTGACACCTTTTTAATCGCATCAATAATGTAAGCCTCTTCAACACCTTCATCTCTCAAGCGATCAGCAAAGCGATGCTTTAAGTCCTTGATCAGATCTGAGTGACCAACTAGCTGCTCAGATGATTCGAGAAGGGTACGCTTGAGCTTTTCACAGTTAGCAGTATCGAGCTGCATAATTTGGCATAGCGCCTCAACAATCTTCTGAATAACCTCTACTTTTGGTGCTGGATTTAGTCCCCTCTCAACTCTTGAAAGGTAGGCCACATCAACATCAGACTCCTTTGCAAGACTTCTTAGAGATATACTTCTGACTTCTCTAACATCTCTTAAAGTGCTACCAAAACTATTTAATTTCATGAGTGTCTCCTGTTGTGTGTTGTACAATATACAACAAAATAAAATAAAATGCAAATAAATAAAAAATAAAACTTATTAAAAAGATAAAGATCAAGTTAACCCATAAGTAATTAATTGCTTTAACATTTATAATGAGATAAAAATTTAATTGAAATATTTAAGGAACGATTTGAAAGCACTCTATCTTCCAACCAATACAAACACTTTCATTGTCAAAAAAATTGATAATGACTTTGTTGAAATCCTTATTGAGGGTGAGTACAAGGTAGTCCCAAAAGATGAGATTAGGATTCATGACAATGAAACTAACATCGTTTCATTTGATGAATTTAATCAAAACCTTTTAGCCTCCTTAATAGTCAAGCCGAGCTCGGATTTACTTTACTCATCAAACACTAACCGTTTGACACCTGAACCACACCAATACAAGCCCCTAATAAAGTTTCTAAATTCTCAGAATAACCGACTACTGATTGCTGACGAAGTTGGGCTAGGTAAAACTATTGAGGCAGGAATGATCTACAAAGAGATCGACAAAAGAGATGATCTATCTATCTCCCTTATTGTTGTCCCTTCATCACTGACTTTAAAGTGGCGGTCAGAAATGTTGTTAAGGTTTGACGAAGACTTTGACATACTTAAAACTTCAGACTTTAAAGCGTTCCTAAACGAGTACGAAATATATAGCGACAGTAAGGCTTACCGTAAAAAAATGATCATCTCTTATCATGCCCTTCGTGATGACGATGTCATTGAGCTGCTTCAAAATAGTACTCTAACCATTGACTGCCTGATCATGGATGAAGCACATACTTTTAGGAATGATGCTACCTCAACTTTCACTGCAGCTTTTGCGATAACAAACATTGCAGAGTACGTGCTATTTTTGACTGCTACTCCGGTCCAAAACTCTTACAACGACCTGTTTAACATTTTGACTCTTCTTGACAATGAGACGTTTCTAGATTTTGATTATTTTATGGATTTAATTAAACCGAACTCAATCATACATAAGGTCGTTGCTCAGCTTAAAAATGGGACAGATTTAGAGGGCATTAAGAGGTATATCTCAGACCAAGACTTTGACTATCTTCAGCTAACTTACCCTCAGAAAGATATATTTGAGAGTTTTATGGCTAAAGAGACAATCTCTAGAGAGGAGAGGGTTGACTATATTTTTAAGTTCACAGACAGTGACAACCTTAGTTATATTATTAGTAGAACTAAGAAAAAAGATGCCGGCAAATTTATACCTAGGGAGGCGATCAGCAACAGTATTGAGATTACTGAGAATGAGCAGAACTACTACAACGCTGTAGTTGATTTTGTTGTCTACCTCTACTCACTTAAAAACCCTAAGATTCCGGCCGGTTTTATAACAGTGATGCCTGAGCGTATGGCGAGCTCTTGCATGCTGGCTTCTTTAGAAAGCTTTAAAAGTATGCAGAAAACTAAAAAGTTTTTTGCCAGTGAAATTGATGATCTAGATAATGATTTAAGTGACTTTGTGCTTGACAAGGAGGTTGTAGCTAAGCTTCATGTTTTGATTGCTAAGGGCAATCTTATTGGAGAAACCGATAGTAAGTATGACGCCTTTGTTGGTTTTTTAGATGACTTAAAAAAACAAAAAATTCAAAAGGCTATCGTCTTTTCATTCTTCAAGAAAACCCTCTCTTATCTTGAGAAAAAATTAATTGAAAAAGGCCTCAAAATAGGCAAAATTGATGGCGATATTGAGCCTGAAGAAAGGTACGAAATTATTAACCAGTTTAAAGAGGGTAAGTTTGATATTTTGCTTTCGAGTGAGGTTGGCTCTGAAGGTCTAGATATGCAGTTCTGTAATGTGATATTTAATTATGATCTTCCTTGGAATCCGATGAGGATAGAGCAGAGAATTGGGCGTATTGATAGGATTGGGCAAACGGCTGAAAAGCTGTTCATCTTTAATATGGTAGTTAAGGGGACAATCGAGGATAGAATCTACAATAGACTGTACGATCGACTGGGTATATTTGAAGACTCAATTGGAGAGTTAGAGCCGATATTAGGCGACATTCAGAAAAATTTTCAAGTGCAAGACATTGTCAACATGTCTGAAGATGAGCTCAACCAAAAGCTCGAAATAGAAGAGCAGTCAATAATTCGAAGAGCAAAAGAAATAAAAGAGCACAGTAACGATCTTGATGCCATGTTTAATGATGACTATAACAGGGATCAAAAAAGTTTAGATAATGACTCTAGGAAGAGCTTCATCAGCAAAAACTGTGAACGCCTATTTATTAGTTACCTGGGTGATAATGGGATTCAATACAAGCGACAAGAAGATTCCACGTATAGCATCAAAAAAGAAGACTCCAAGAAGCTCTATGACTTGCTAACCCCTCTTAAATATAAGGGTAACAATGCGACCACTAAAATTCAACAAAAGAATGCTTTAAGAGAACTGTTAAATAGCTCTTATAAGTTTTCATTTGACTCATTACCTAAAATTAAAAGTAACCTCAATATACTTACTATATCAAGCCCAATCATAAAGATGATAGCGTCCGAATCGCTTAGTGACTTTAGAGGCGTATCTGTTGTTAGCTCAAATCTTGATGGCAGTTACGCTGTCGTCTATAAATCTGAATTTAAATCCTTTAAAGAAACATCCAGCCACAGAGTATTGGTTTTAGATGAGAATCTAAAGACTATACAAGATATTGATTATTTTGAGTTTTATAAAGAAGGTAGCTCAATAAATTCTGCTTTTGATACTTCAAGGCTCAATGACGCCAAAACTGTTGCACAAAAAATTATTTCTGAAAACTTTAATGAGTCACTAGCTAGGGAAAGGCTGATCTCAAAAGAGACTCTAAGTAAGAAAAAAGATGCCCTGCAATTACACTTTAAAAAGAAGCGTGATATGGCTAAAAAGGCAGGTCAAATTGCTTCTCAAGAAGATATTATCCGAATGAGGCAATCTCAAATTGATAACATCAATGACCTCGAAAAAGACCGAATTGCGCAGCTCGAAAATAAAATGAAGGTTAATGGTAGCTTTCAAATTTTATCAATACTCAAATTATCAAATTAAAAATGCCTGAAAGTTTAAATCAATTTTTAAATAAGCGTCATGAGAAAGGTAAAAGAGCGTATGAGTCTATGGCTGATTTTGGTGCTTGGGATGGCTTTTACAAGACCTTGTCATCATTGTACCCAGATAATGCGCATTTCGTATTTGAACTATTACAGAATGCTGAGGATGCCAAAGCAACAAAAGTAAGATTCGAATTGTCGGACGAGTCATTAACATTTAAACATAATGGCTCAAAGGACTTTAACAAGAAAGATATTGAATCAATTACAAACGTTGGAAATTCAACAAAAACAGAAGAGCTAAATACGATAGGAAAGTTTGGAGTTGGCTTTAAGTCTGTTTTTGCATATACGACTACTCCTAAAATCTATTCTAAAACAATCAGTTTTAAAATTGAAAAGTTGTTTATTCCTTCGCTCATTGATCCCAAGTCAATTACAGGTGGTTATACAACTATATTTAACTTTCCATTTGACAGAGAGGACAAACCTAAAGCTAAAGCTGTCAGTGAAGTTAAGTCATTGTTTGAGGAGCTTAGTGACAATGTTTTACTTTTTTTAACGAACATTCAGACAATTGAGTGGCAACTAGACAATTCCAAAACTCATAAACTTACAAAGAAAACAAAGAATGAATTTATTGAGATCAGAAATACTCAAAAAGAAACTAGTCAGTGGCTCGTTTTTACCAAAAAAAATAAGTACAACAAAATTGAGAAACCACTAACTCTTAGTGTTGCTTTTAAGTTCAACAAGAAAAAGAATGAAATTGTGCCAGTAAAGGGTGATGTTTCCATATTTTTCCCAGCAAAAAAAGAGTCGAGTAATCTCAAGTTCCATATTGACGCGCCATTCTCCTCTACTGTCGCAAGAGATAGTATTATTGACTCTACTGAAAATGATGAGATTATGGACGGCATTGTTGCTCTATGTCGAGAGAGTGTAAATAAGATTAGAGATCAGGGACGCCTAACACCAGCATTTTTTGACGTTTTACCCAATGCTGAAGATGAGCTTGCTCTTTTTTACCAGCCAATACTTAAGGGTTTAGTTGATGAGTTTAGCTCGAGAGATAACAAACTAATACCTCTCAAGGATGGATCTTTTGGCAGAATTCATAAGTCAATCTATTGCTCCAAAGGTGTTAGTGATATTTTTATAGAGAAAAACGATATTAATATTTTGTTTAATGAAGACAAACTTGATGGGTTTGCTATAAATCCTGATGAAGATTCTAGATTTGAAGATTTTTTAGCATCTTTAGATGAACTAATTGAGTATGAAGATAACGAAGTTTTTGATGAAATTTATGAGATAGCTTCAGTTGTTAGTAATGATTACATTGAAGAAATGGAAGAAGAGGTCAAAAATTTTGATTATGAGGACGATATTGATAAACTTAATTTAGCACTAAAAAGAAGAAAATGGCTAAAAAATAAAAGTAATGAGTATTTGCAGAGCTTATATGCTTATCTTTATGTAACTATTGATAATTATTCAAGCCGTTACGGGGTTCGTCTTGATGGCAGGGATGATAATTATAATAATTTATATCATCTGCTTAAATTTAAAAATGGGAAATTTAATTTTGAAGGCTTGAAATGTTACTTTCTTGATGAAAGCAGTAAATCAAAAAGTGGTTTAAATTTTATTAATCCTGCAGTTTTTTCCTCTGGAAAAAATAAAGGTCTTCAACGAAGGGCGAAATTACTTCTTGAAAAAATTGGTGTTGAAGATGTTGATGAATCAACCCATATTGAATACTTATTTTATAAATACAAATTTGTTTCAGAAACTTCTCATCTAAAAGATATAAATAGACTAGTTAAATGGTACGTTAAAGAGCAAAAAAGTAATCCAAATGAAGAGGTTGACTTAAAAAAGATTGGGCTTAATAAAGAATCCTTTATTTATACAAAAAATAATGAGCTAGCAGAAGCTAATCAAACTTATATTGATAAGCCATACCAATTGACAGGGTTAATATGCATTGATTACATAATTAATAAGAGTGCCTTACATTCATCTTATAACAAACTTGAAAATACTAAAATATTCATAGAGATATTGACTCGTTTGGGTTCTGTAAATTCTCTAAAAATTTCAAGATCAGATATTGCCGATAACCATGATTGGGAAAGGTTATGGAGAGATTCTGAAGGTCGAGTACAAACTCATACAGGAGTGACTGAAGACTGGGATATTGAAGGATTATCTAGAATACTAGAGTTAGATGAAAATAGGCGTGAAATTTCCCTTTTGATATGGAATACCGTTAGCAGTCAAGTGAGAAATAATCATCTCTTAGCTGTGTTTCAAATGAGTCGAAAATACAACCCAGTTACAGCAAAATCGCAACTTATTTTTAATTTAATGATTTATAAATGGATTCCAGATAAAAAGGGAAATTTTTATAAGCCTGAGGACATCGATAAAGAGATGCTTGCAGATGAATTTAGTTTTCATGAGGCTAGTGAATGGCTTGATGCTGTAGACTTTGGAAAAAATATTTTAATTCAAAAAAAGGAATACAAGCAAAGCCAGGCCGCTCTTGGAGAATGGGGTATACCATTGGGAGCTGCTGAAGAAATTAAGAATAGTGGCTTGAGTGAGGATGAAATTAATGAAGCAATTAGAGAACGTGTAGCGAAAAAACTAAGACAATCAATCGAAGAAAGCGCAGAGGGTGGCTTAACACCTGAAGTTTCCCAGTCAGAAGGCCTTGGGTCAATAATAACTAATCCTAATGTACATCAAGAGAATGTGGCAAAAGAGAACAAAGAGGTTTCTGGTTCGAAAACTCCAGGTGATCGCAATATTAGTCGACAAGACCCAGAGCAATTAAAAAAGATAAATAACTTCCTGTACGAGCAATATAGTGGACACTGTCAAGTTTGTGGAGATACTTTTGAAGGAAATCATGGCCGATACGTATTTGTGACACACTCACTGAACAGATCAAAAAAAGGTGATCGGCTAAAGAGTGACGTTAATAGAAAAGGTAACTCAATTTGTCTTTGTCCTAAGCATCACTGGATCTTTTCACTAGATCTACAGGCATTCGATTTCTTTGGTAAATTTGAAAAATCAGATCTTTCATTAGAGACAATTAAGCAAAACTTTGAGTTTCGTGAGGATGTTGGAAAGGGTGATGGTCGAGAATATGAGGATTTTTATAATAGTCCTAAAAGGTCAAGCTTTGAGAGAGATGTCTTTATGCTTCCAATAACATTATTCAGTGAGCGCTTTTATTTGAAGTTTACTCAGGACCACATTCAACAATTCATAGAAGCTTGGAATAACAACTAGTTGAAATTATAGCCAAGAATTAAGTTATTTCATCATCCTCTATATCTATCCCCATAAAAAGGGTGTAGTAGATGTGACCCGCTTCAATCTCATCACCATTAGCCTCCTTTAGAGCTTTTGCATAAAGTTCTTCATCTCTCTCACTATCAAGATATTCATCGATTCTGTCAAATAGAACTTGTCGATCTCTAAGAAAAGATTCCTCATCATAGGCGTTATCTTGATCTTCATTAATAGGAGTCCTGAAAAGGGATTCATTGCTTGATTCTGACTGGTTATTTTTTTTGGAAAGATTAGTGAAGAAGAAGGGATTGGCTTCATTGTAAGATTCATTGCAATCTGAGCAGTAATGAGTTTTTAAACCGCCATTGACATCTTCACGCATAACGCAGCCACCCCAAACCCATTTTTTCTCTCTGGCATTTTCTTCAATTGCTTCATCAGTCTTAAGACCATAGGAAATAGGCATGATAGAGGGTGAGCCACA
>Ga0209091_10001933_pt1 | contig 17814 bp, 10 predicted proteins | sample ArcticOcean_MG_C_6_FD_187438 | JGI IMG/M metagenome (GOLD analysis project Ga0209091, IMG submission 187438) | Marine microbial communities from western Arctic Ocean - ArcticOcean_MG_CB8_128 (SPAdes) (version 2) | ecosystem: Environmental > Aquatic > Marine > Oceanic | place: Arctic Ocean...
CAGTTTATGGAACTAAAAGGTTTGATAGTTCTAGATCAAAAAAAATCAAAGTATTAATCTCTGATTTTGAAACTATAGAATCTAGTATATATCAAGTAAAGAATCAAAGTGGTCAAGACCCATTAAATTTTCCAATTAAAGTAAATAATAGGTTAGCGTATTTAAGAAAAAGTGTTGAAAGTGGAGACGGTCTTCCTACGGCAGGTTCAATTGAAGTTTTCAAACTATTAAAGAATGAGCTGTCAGGTTATGTGAGAAAATTTAATAAGCTTAAAATTCAAGCTAAAGAGTTATTTTAATTAAATATTATGAAACTATTCAAAACTCTAATACTGTTACTGTTAATATTTAGCTGTTCTCCGCCTATCAATTATGATATTTTAATCAAAAATGGAACAATTGCTGATGGCTCAGGAAACCCAACTTATATTGGATCTGTTGGTATTAATGCAGACACTATTGCAGCTGTTGGAAAGATAAAAGGAACAGGAACCTCAGAGATAGATGCAAGTGGTTTGGTTGTTGCACCTGGTTTTATAAATGTACTTTCTTGGGCAACCGAATCATTAATAGAAGATGGTAGATCCCAGAGTGATATTAGACAGGGAGTCACTTTAGAGGTTTTTGGTGAAGGCTGGTCTATGGGTCCATTAAGTAAAGATTTAAAAAAGGATTTACAATTACCAACAGCACAAGGAGATATTAAATACGACGTTGATTGGAATTCACTAGATGAATATTTACAATCATTAATAAAACGTGGTATTTCACCAAATGTAGCTTCATTTATTGGTGCAACTACAGTTAGAATCAACCATATAGGATATGAGGATCGTGCTCCAACAGATGAAGAATTGACCTCTATGAAACAAATGGTAAGACAAGCTATGGAAGATGGTGCTCTTGGTGTTGGTTCATCATTAATTTATGCACCTGCTTTTTATTCAAGTACAGAAGAATTGATTGCATTATGCAAAGTTGCATCAGAATATAATGGACTTTATATTTCACATATGCGTAGTGAAGGAAATCGTCTGTTACAAAGTATTGATGAATTAATGCGTATAGCAAATGAAGCTGATATTCGCGCAGAAATATATCACTTAAAAATGAGTGGTAAAGAAAATTGGAGTAAATATGATGAAGTTGTTAAAAAAATTGACTCTGCTAGGACAGCAGGTTTAAGTATAACAACTAATATGTATAATTATGTTGCTGGAGCAACAGGTTTGGATGCTTCCATGCCTCCTTGGGTTCAAGAAGGTGGTTACAAAAAATGGGCAGAACGTTTGCAAGACCCAAAAATACGTCAAAGGGTTTTAGGAGAAATGACAACTCCAACTGACAAATGGGAAAATTTAATGTATGCTGCAGGAACTTCAGATAATTTATTGTTAGTTGGTTTTAAAAATGATAGTTTACGGCATTATACCGGTAAAACTTTAACAGAGGTTGCTATTATACATGGTAAATCACCTGAAGAAACTGCAATGGATTTAGTAATTGCAGATGGTAGTCGTGTTGGAACTGTTTACTTTTTGATGTCAGAAGAGAATATAAAAAAACAAATTGCATTACCTTATATGAGTTTTGGATCTGATGCTTCCTCAATGACTCCAGAAGGGGTTTTTTTAAATTCAAGTACACACCCTAGAGCTTATGGAAATTTTTCTAGATTACTAGGGAAGTATGTTAGAGATGAGCAAATAATTTCAATTGAAGAAGCTGTCAGAAAATTAACATCATTACCAGCTTCTAACTTAAAAATTAAAAACCGTGGGAACCTTGCTAAAGGTTATTTCGCAGACTTAGCTATTTTTAATCCTGAAACTATTCAAGACCATGCAACTTTTACTGAACCTCATCAACTATCGACAGGAATGGTACATGTGTTTGTAAACGGGGAGCAAGTATTAAAAGATGGCGAACATACTGGTGTGACCCCTGGAAGGGTGGTTAGAGGGCCGGGTTATAAAAATTAAAAACCCCTGTAAATCAATGACTTACAAGGGTATTTGTGGAGTCGGAGGGAATCGAACCCTCGTCCAAACACGCCATAAAGGAGCGTTCTACAAGCTTAGTTTTTGTATAATTTTAGACTTATTGCCGAACAAAAACAGGCTACAATAAGCTTAGCATATTGAGATTGAAAAAAACAAAAAATGCGTTTGTTTTTCGATGTTGACATTTATGGTGCCTCTATATTAATCGCCGTCAACAAGGGCTATTATGAGACATCCGGCTTTCTGACCTAGTCAGAACTTGGCATTAACTTACTTTATTCAGTTAATTATGCAGCTAGAGCGTAGTTATTTTCGCCATTTAAAAGTGTGAAACATGTTATTTACGAGCTAATGAATCAACGCTCGACTTGCTTACTTATTCATTAAACATGCTGTCAAAACCAGTCGACCCCAAAATTTCAAAGAACCTTTTGAATTCCAAAAGTTATCAAAGGTAATTAATATTGAATTTCTAAACTATTGTTGGTTGATTACTTTACGAATTTGAGATAATTTAACTAGTAAAGGTTCAAGTTTTTTAATATCAAGCATATTTGCACCATCACTTTTTGCATTTTTTGGGTCAAAATGGGTTTCTATAAACAAACCATCAGCACCAACAGCAATTCCAGCCTTTGCAATTGTTTCAATTGCTTTGGGCTGTCCTCCTGTTACTCCACTATTTTGATTTGGTTTTTGAAGAGAGTGAGTTACATCAAGAACTGTGGGGGCAATCTCTCTCATTATCGGAATTCCTCTAAAATCAACGATAAGATCTTGATATCCAAACTGTGAGCCTCTATCAGTTATCCATGCATTTTGATTTCCAGAGTCTTTCACTTTTTGGACAGCAAATTTCATACTTTCTGGGCTCATGAATTGACCTTTTTTTAAATTAATTACTTTTCCTGTTTCAGCAGCGGCTACTACTAAATCAGTTTGCCTTACAAGAAAAGCAGGAATTTGAAGAATGTCAACATAATTTGATGCTTTTTCAGCATCATTTACTTCGTGAATATCTGTTAACGTCGGAATTTCAAATGTTTCCCCAACTTTGGATAATATCTTTAAAGCTTTGTCGTCTCCAATTCCTGTAAAGCTATCAATTCTACTTCTGTTTGCTTTTTTAAAGCTGCCTTTAAATATGTAAGGAATTTTTAAATTATCGCAAATAGTGTTAATTTTTTCAGCAATATTAAGCGCCATACTTTCGTCTTCAATCGCACAGGGACCGGCAATTAAAAAAAATTGACCACTTTCAGTGTGTTTTATTTTAGGGACATTGTTAATCATCAAAAAAGTTTGAACAAATGTACAATAAATATAGAGTCTGTCTTGTATAGTAAAGAAACTCCAATTTTAAATTGTTTAGCTTTTGAATATGTTATATTTGCCAAAATTTTAAGTTAATATGCAAGAAATAAGGAACATAGCTATAATTGCACATGTTGACCATGGCAAGACAACATTAGTTGATAAAATCTTACACCACTGTTCTTTATTTAGAGATAATCAAGATACTGGAGAGTTAATTTTAGATAATAATGATTTAGAGAGAGAAAGAGGAATTACTATTTTATCTAAAAATGTTTCAGTTCAATATAAAGGAGTTAAAATAAATATAATTGACACTCCTGGTCACGCAGATTTTGGTGGAGAAGTAGAAAGGGTTCTTAATATGGCTGATGGAGTTTTGCTTCTTGTTGATGCTTTTGAAGGCCCCATGCCTCAAACTAGATTTGTTCTTCAAAAAGCAATTGATTTAAAATTGAAACCTATAGTTGTAGTAAATAAAGTGGATAAAGAAAACTGTACGCCTGAAGAGGTCCATGAAGCAGTTTTTGATTTAATGTTTGAATTAGGTGCAGAGGAGTGGCAATTAGATTTTCCAACTGTTTATGGTTCTGCAAAAAACAATTGGATGGCCTTAGACTGGTCAAAACCTACTGATTCAATTGAGCCTTTAATTGACATGGTGCTAGAGCATGTTCCTGCTCCTAAAATATCAGAGGGTTCTACTCAAATGCTAATTACCTCTCTAGATTTTTCATCTTTTACAGGTAGAATAGCTATTGGTAGATTACAGCGCGGTTCTTTATCTGCTAATATGTCAGTAAGTTTATGTAAGAAAGAGGGTAAAATAGAAAAATCTAAAGTTAAAGAATTACATATTTTTGATGGTCTTGGGAGAAAGAAAGTGGATAGTGTAGTTGCTGGTGATATATGTGCAATAGTTGGATTAGAAAATTTTGAAATAGGAGACACTATAGCTGATATTGAGAATCCTGAATCTTTACCGACAATTAAAATAGATGAGCCCACAATGAGTATGTTGTTTACTATTAACGATTCACCTTTTTTTGGAAAGGACGGGAAATATGTAACTTCTCGTCATATTAAGGATCGTTTGGAAAAAGAATTAGAGAAAAATCTTGCTATGAGGTTAGATCTAACTGATTCAGCAGATAAGTTTATAGTTTTTGGGAGAGGTGTTTTACATCTATCGATTTTAATTGAAACTATGAGAAGAGAGGGTTATGAGATCCAGATAGGTCAACCTCAAGTAATTATTAAAGAAATAAATGGAGTTAAAAATGAACCTATAGAAGAGCTTACGATAGACTTACCTGAAAGTGTTTCTGGTAAGGCAATAGAAATGGTTTCACTTAGAAAAGGAGAAATGACTAGTATGACTCCTAAGGGTAGTCGTATGATCTGTCAGTTTATAATCCCTTCCAGAGGTATAATAGGGTTAAGAAATCAATTATTAACTGCAACAGCTGGAGAGGCTATTATGAATCACAGGTTTAAGGAATTTCAGCCTTTCAAAGGAGATATTCCAAGTAGAATAAATGGTTCTATGATATCCATGGAAAAGGGAACAGCTATCCCTTATTCTCTTGATAAACTTCAAGAAAGAGGCAAGTTTTTTATTGGTCCAAATGAAGAGGTCTATACTGGTCAAGTAATTGGAGAAAACTCAAGGGGAGATGATATGGTTATTAATGTTACTAAAACAAAAAAACTTTCAAACGTTAGGGCATCGGGAACTGATGATAAAGTAAAGCTTGCGCCTCCTATTAAATTTTCTTTAGAAGAAGCATTAGAATACATTCAAAGTGATGAGTATGTTGAAGTTACTCCAGGTTTTATTCGTCTTCGAAAAGTTTATTTAGATGAAAATGAAAGAAAAAGAAGATCGAATAGTATTTAATTATTTTTAGGTACAACTTCAAATATTTCTCCTTTTTCACATTGAAAGATTTTACCAGGAAATTTAATTATCATATTGTAGTCATGGGTCGCCATTAAAATTGTTATACCCCTTTCGTGAAGTTTTTTAAGTAGTTTCATTATATTTTGGCTAGTCTCGGGATCAAGATTCCCTGTTGGTTCATCAGCAATTATTAGCTGTGGATCATTAAGAAGAGCTCTTGCAATTGCAATTCTTTGTTGTTCTCCACCAGATAATTCAAAAGGGTATTTCTCAGTAGGAATTTCAATAGAAACAAGATCTAAAACTTCATGTATCTTATTTTTAATTTTTATTTTATCTTTCCATCCTGTAGCTTTAAGAACAAAATCAAGGTTATCGTAAACTGTCATGTCTTGAAGTAACTTGAAGTCTTGAAAAACAATCCCAATTTTTCGTCTCAATAAATGTATCTCTTTGTTTTTTAGGTTTTTTAAATCAAAACCAACAACTTTTCCTTCGCCTTTATCAATAATTAGATCCCCATATAATGTTTTGATTAAACTGCTCTTTCCGCTCCCTGTTTTACCAATTAAAAAAACAAATTCTCCAGGATTAATTTTAAAGTCAAGATTCCTAAAAATAGTTTTATTTCTTTGACTAATTTTAGCAGAACTTAATGAAACCATTTGTTTTTAATTGATGTGATTTATGTAAAAATAACTTTTAAGAACAATCTTTCTAAAAATTGTTGATAAAATATACCTTTTTATAGAATCAAACGTTATATATAAGCAGGTTAAAAATGGTAATTTTGAGTATGAATTATAATAGGTATTTTTTCTATTTATTGTTTTTAATATCTCCATTTATATGGTCACAGAACTTCCAGTTTGATAATTTTGATAGGTCCAAAAACTTATTTTTTAATAATGCATATTCAAACTCCATAGCCTCTCTAAGATTATCAACAAATCATGATCAAAATAAATTATCTGTCGAGTACCTAATACTTTTATCCTCATTGAGAAATAATCAAACAGGTGCAGATAAACAGTTACCTTTTTTTTTGGAGCAATTCCCACTAAGCTCATTAGGAAGTAGATTGCCTTTTGATTTAGCTAATTTTTATTTTGAAAATCAAAAGTATTCATATGCTTTAAAATGGTACAGAAACCTGAAAGAAGATCAGTTTTCAAATTCATTAAAAAATAAATTTAATTTCAATAAAGGATATTCATTATTTCATGTTAAAAGGTATAAAGCGGCAAAACCTTTTCTAGAAAAGGTTAAAAATATTTCCAAATATCAATCAGATGCGTTTTATTATCTAGGTCATATATCATATCAATTAGATGAATACGAGAATGCGCAAAATGAATTCAATAAGTCAAATAAAGAATCAGGTCAGAATGATTTAGCTTATTTTCAAGTAGACATGAACTTTAAACTAGGTCGATTTCAAAAAGCCATTGATCTGGGTGATGATTTAATTGTTGATTCTAATGAATCCATTAAGTCAGAATTATATAAGATAATAGGAGAGAGTTACTTTAATTTAAAGATTTACGATAAAGCCTTGACTTATTTGCAAAAATATAAAGGTAAAAATGGTAGGTGGTCTAATGATGACTTTTATCAATTAGGATACGCTTTCTATAGTTCAAAGGATTATTTGAATGCAATAGACCAATTCAATAAGATTATAAATAAATCTAATCCATTGTCACAAAACGCATATTATCACCTAGGAGACAGTTATCTAAAAGCAGAAAAAAAAATTGAAGCATTAAGTGCTTTTAGAACAGCTTCAGAAATGAATTATGATTTAAAAATCACTGAAGACGCTTTATTGCAATATGCTAAGTTAGGTTATGAGTCTGGGAATCCGTTTGAGTCTTCTCAAAAAGTAATGGTTCGTTTTTTAAGTTTATTTCCTAAAAATAATCAGGCAAAAGATATTGAATCTATTTTAGTTTCTTCTTATACTAAGGGAGGGAGTTATGATGAAGCTATATCAATACTTGAATTTGGTGGTGATTATAAAGACGACATAGCGTTACAAAAGGTCTTATACTTAAAAGGAATAGCTTCTTATGATTCGGCTGATTACTCAACAGCACAATTACTATTTACTAGGGCTATAAGATTAAATAAAACTAACAAAATAACTGCTAAAAGTTTATTTTGGAGAGGACAAGCATTGTTTGAGTTAGGCTCATTTTCAGCAGCTCAAAAGTCATATGATGAATACTATAAAAACATTAATAAAAATAATTTCAAATTAAATAAAAATTTTTGGTATGAAATAGGCTATTCGTATTTTAAATTAGGGAATTATGCACTAGCAATTGATTGCTTTAAGAAACAGGTTGAAACAATAAATAAAATGAATTCAAGCTATTCGCTAGACACTTACCTCCGTTTGGCAGATAGTTATTTTGCAAACTCTAATTACTGGGCAGCTCTAGAAAATTACAATGTTTCAATTACTATGTCAAATGATAATTTGAGTTATGCAAAATTTCAAAAAGCATTATCATATGGGTTTATTCAGAAGTTTGAAAGTAAAATTGATGTTTTGATTGCGTTAACTAATAATGATCAACATCACTTTTTAATTGATAAATCTCTCTATGAATTAGCTAAAACATATGCTGCTTTAAAGAAATATAAAGAGGCTATTCAAGCTTATGATCAGCTTATAACTCGCTTTCCAAATAGTAGTTTTATTAGTAGAAGTTATTTAAATAAGGGATTGATCCTATATAACACAGAAGAGCTAAATAAGTCAAAAAATGTTTTAGAGATAGTTGTAGAGAAATATAAAAACGATAGGATAATGTCACAGGCATTAAACACTTTAAAGGAAATTGCTATTGAGCTTGGTGAGGTTGGAGTTTTTTCTGAATGGTTGCGAAGTCAACAAATCGATTCATTTAGTGAAGGTGATTTAGCTAATTCTGCATTTGAAGCAGCTGAAAAATATTATTTCGAAAAAAAGAATAGGCAAGCTGAAAGACAAATTAAAGATTTTATAATTCGATATCCTAAGTATAGTGGATTAAACACCTTAAGGTACTATTTAGCAGATATAAGTTTTCAAAAAAATGATTGGAACAATGCAATTACAAATTACGAATATCTTATAGGTTTACCTGAGCATGAATACACCGAAAGGTCATTAGTTAATGCAATTTTAGCCTTTCAAAATTTAGATAAAACTGATAAATTAATTCCTTTATTGATTAAATTAATAGAGACTGCTTCAAATGAAGAGAATAAAAAATTTGCTCGATATAATTTAATGAGAGCATACATGGATGTTGATAATTTTCCCGAATCTATTTTATTATCAAAAGACATCTTAAAAGAAGATGATTTGGATTCTAATATACGCTGGGATGCTCTTGAGATATATGCGCGTTCTGCTTTAATTCAAAAAGACTCATCTACAGCTTATGAAATATTTAAAGAGTTAGAAAATTCACCTAAAAAAACATTAGCTGTTGAGGCAAGATTTCTAAAAGCTTACCGGTTTTCTCAATTAGAAAAATATGATTTATCAAACGATGTAATAGCTGAATTATCTAAAGTTTATGGTAATTCTCATATTTGGAGCGCGCGAAGTATTTTATTAATGGCCAAAAATTTCAAAAATCTTAATGATTATTTTCAATCAACTTATTTGTTAGAGACTCTCATAGAAAATTTCGATAAGTATCCTCAAATAATTAATGAAGCAAAAAAACTTCTTATTGAAGTTAAAGAAAAAGCTTCTGATAAAAACTCTTCAGTTCAATCTAATATCGTAGCGAATGAGTAGATATTTTTTTTTATTCATATTTGTTTCTATTGTTTCAAGTGTATATTGTCAAGACGTTAACGAAGACATAAAGACTCAGCAAATAACAGTTTCAAAATCCTATGCTCCAGAACTAATAAATATTAATAAAATTAGATCTGTAACGACTGATAATGACATGCTTAAAAGCAACAAAGTAACTGTGACCTATGAATTGATTGATGCGCCTGTTGTTTCAACCTTTAAACCAAATAAAGCTAGCCCATTAAGACTAAAAAGAAATAATAACACCGAACCTGGTTTTGGTGGTTATTTTGATTTTGGACTAGGGAATAAAGGTCAGTTAACTTTAGATTTTAGTACTCATATTAATATTGATAGATCTCAAAGCATTGGAATAGATCTTATAAATACTAATTATGGGGAATTTAATTCAACTCAAATTTCTAGCGCCGAATCAAGATTTATTTTTGGGATGAATCATATTCATTCTTCAAAAAAAATGGAGGCAGTTCATAAAATATCCTTAAACCAAAATAAAATCAATTTTTATGGCATTAATGAAGAATCTTCAGTGATATCAGACCCTTTGTTGTTAACTAGGATAAACAGTGGTCAGACTAGAAACAGTATAAATTTTTTATCTAATTGGAGATTTTACAATACTTTTTTAAAAGGAGCTATGCTAGATGTCAATTTTATTACTGATAGTTATTCTTCAAAAGAAGAAATTATTGATTTTAAAATCGACTTTTTAATTCCAGTTTTTAGAATGAACCTTTTAATGGTGCCAAAAATTTCACATGTAAAAACATTTTTCAAAGAGAATTATTTTGATAGAATAAATATTAAATCTTTTTATACAAAACTCGAAACATCAATTTTGTTAAGTAGTATAGAGGATAAATTTAAATATCAATTAGGTGGAAGAATTAATTATCTTTTAAATCAATCGAATATAGCTGTTGCTGACTTTTTGATAAGCCCAAAAGTAATGATTTCATATGGTGTTAATGGTTCTAAATTTCAGCCATACCTGACAATAGATGGTGGAATAGAAATTAATAATTATTCTTCTTTTTCAGCCTTAAACCCATATATTGCTCCTTCTTTAAGCATGGTTCCAACTGAAAGCATTTATGATGCTAAATTGGGTTTTAAATCATCTTTTGATTATGGTCTTAAAATGAATTTTGGCACTTATTTAAAAAAAGAAATAAATTCACCTGTATTTAAACGCTTTGCCTATGATCCATCAGTTGTTGATCAGGGATATAGATTGGCAAATTCATTTGGAGTAATATATGATGATATAAAACAGTATGGTTTATTTGGAGAGATGTCAATTAATTTTTACAAAGAAAATTTTTTAAAAATTTCATTATTGCAATCTAATTATGATTTAGATAAAATTTCACACCCATGGAATCTACCTAATATTCAAGGGAGTATGGTTATGGATTTAAAATTATTGAAGAAATTAAGAATTAATATATCAGCTAGATATATAGGGAAGAGACCTTCAGTATACAATCAGGTTTTTTTAAATCAATTGCCAGAAGACAGTCCAGCTGAATTAAAAATTTTACCTTCAATATCTCAGATTAAAACAGAAATAAATTATAAATTAATTTCTCGATGGCAAATGTATTTGAGATCTCAACTAAATATAGGATTAGTAAATAGTCAATGGGACCATTATTTGTTAAATAAGAATTTGATTTTGGCAGGAGTTAGGTATGGTTTTGATTTAACATTTTAACTTGTGAATAAAAAAATTTTCAACCTCCAAGTATTTGGTTTAAATTTAGCAACTTAATAATATTTTTACTAAACATGCAAAAGTTTTTTTATTTCTTCTTATTTCTTCTTATTTCTTCTTGTGGAGAAAAAGTTGATTTATTAGTTTACAACGCAAAAGTTTATACTGCAAATGAGACTTTTGATGAGTCAACTTCTTTTGTTGTTAAGGATGGAATTTTCATTGAAGTAGGTGGAGAGGATTTGAGAAGTAGATACAACCCGAAAAGTGTTGTTGATGCTCGTGGCTTGACAATTATTCCTGGATTAATTGATGCCCATTGTCATTTTTTACAATATGGCCTAGAAAATCAACAAATCAACTTGAGGGGGGCTAAAAGTTTTGATGAGGTAATTAAAAGGGTTAAAAGATTTGTATCTGATAACAATCCAGAAATTATATATGGAAGATACTGGGATCAAAATGATTGGGAATTAAAAGAGTTTCCTGATAAAAGTCAACTAGATATCCTTTTCCCGAACACTCCAGTTGTTCTTGAGCGTGTGGATGGACATGCATATTTAGTTAATCAAAAAACTTTAGATATTTCAGGAATTGATTCTGAAACTAGAGTTGATGGAGGTACGATTGTTTTGAAAAACGGAAAGCTTACGGGTATTTTGATAGATAGTCCTATGGATTTAGTTAAAAAATCTTTACCTAGTCCTAGTATAGAGGACAGGGTCAAAGCTCTTGTTTTGGCAGAAGAAAAAAGTTTTGAATATGGATTAACCACTGTTGATGATGCTGGTCTTTCAAAGGAAAATATTTTATTAATTGACAGTCTGCATAAGTCTAATATTCTCAAAATGAGAGTTTATGCAATGATTTCTAATGACAAGAATGATGTGAGTTACTTTTTAAATCATGGAATTTTAAAGACTGATAGGTTAAATGTTAGATCGGTAAAGGTTTATGCTGATGGTGCGCTAGGGTCAAGGGGAGCTGCATTAAAAAACCCTTATAGTGACATGAGAAATCACAGAGGTAAATTCATTACCTCAATTAAGTCAATGGATAGTTTAGCTAGGGTGATTGCTTCAACAAATTTCCAAATGAATACCCATGCTATAGGTGATAGTGCCAATCATTCTGTTTTAAAGATTTATAATAAAGTTTTAGGTGATAAAGATGATCCGCGTTGGAGAATTGAACACTCTCAAATTATTTCACCTGAAGATTTTCAAATGTTTAATTCAAAAATTATTCCTTCAATCCAGCCAACACATGCCACCAGTGACATGTATTGGGCAGATGAACGATTAGGTGTTAAAAGGCTTAAAGAGGGAGGGTATGCTTATAAAAAATTACTGGATTGGTCTGGAATTGTTGCTTTGGGGACTGATTTTCCTGTTGAGAATATTAATCCTTTTCATACTTTTTATGCAGCTGTTGCTAGAAAAGATTTATCAATGCTTCCTTATGATGGTTTTCAGAGTGAAAACTCTTTGTCGCGGTATGAAGCTTTAATGGGGATGACTTCTTGGGCTGCATATTCTAACTTTGAAGAAAATGAAAAAGGTAGTATCGAGAAAGGGAAAATGGCAGATTTTGTTATTCTAGACCGAGATATTATGAAGGTTAATGAGGGTCAAATATTTTCAACAAAAGTTGTGGCAACAATTTTAGGAGGTAATGTTGTTTATAGTAACCGTCTCTAGTGTTAATAATTTTTACTTATTCTTCATAACCTTACGTCTATATTTGAAATATATCATATAATTCAACTTAAAAGTTTATTTTATAAATCAATTTAATGTTTGTGTTTAATATAATTTTATTTAAACGTATTTTTGATTAAAATTATATATATGTGTGGTATTGTTTGTGCATTCGATTTGAAATCATCAACTAACAGTCTAAGGCCTCAGGTTTTAGATATGGCTAAAAAGATAAGACATAGAGGTCCTGACTGGAGTGGTATTTATTCTAATAAAAATGCAATTTTAGCTCATGAGCGTTTAGCTATTGTTGACCCTATTTCAGGGCAACAGCCTATTTATAGTGAGGATAAGAGTTTAGTCTTGGCGGCTAATGGTGAAATATATAATCATCTCGAGTTGAAGAAAAAATATTCAAATAGCTATAAATTTACAACTGAATCTGACTGTGAAATTATTCTTGCTCTCTATGATAAAATGGGAAAGAGTTTTATTAATTATTTAAATGGAATATTTGCTTTTGCAATTTATGATTCTATAAATAATAAATATTTTATAGCTAGGGATCATATGGGTATTATTCCTTTATACATGGGGTGGGATTCAGATGGAACTTTTTATGTAGCATCTGAGCTTAAGTCTCTTGAGGGTAAATGTAATAAAATTGAACTATTTCCTCCCGGTCATTATTTAAGTAGTGGAGATGATAAGCCCACCTCATGGTATCATAAAGATTGGAGAGATTTTGATAATGTTAAGGATAATGATACTTCTATAAAAAATATTCACGATGTATTATCAGATAGTGTTCATCGTCAGTTAATGAGTGATGTTCCATATGGAGTTCTTCTTTCAGGTGGTTTAGACTCATCCATAACCTCTGCACTTGCTAAAAAATTCTCTTCAAAAAGAATTGAATCTGGTGACAAGCAAAATGCTTGGTGGCCTCAATTGCATTCTTTTTCTGTTGGACTTGAAGGATCTCCAGATTTAAAAGCTGCCAAAATTGCTGCAGATCATATTGGTACGATTCATCATGAAATTAAATTCACTATACAGGAGGGTTTAGATGCTGTAAGAGAGGTTATTTATCATTTAGAAACATATGATATAACAACGATTAGAGCTTCTACACCAATGTTTTTAATGGCAAGAGTCATAAAGTCACTTGGTATTAAAATGGTTTTGTCTGGTGAGGGTGCAGATGAATTATTTGGAGGCTATTTGTATTTCCATAAGGCTCCATCTGCAAAAGACTTACATGATGAAACTGTTAGAAAATTAGACAAGCTTCATCAATACGATTGTTTAAGGGCGAATAAATCACTTGCTGCCTGGGGAATTGAAGGGCGTGTCCCATTTCTTGATAAAGAATTTATTGATATTGCTATGAGGATTAACCCAAAAGATAAAATGATAAGTTCTGATAAAATGGAAAAGTGGGTATTGAGAAAAGCCTTTGAAGAGTATTTGCCTGATAGTATTGCTTGGCGTCAAAAAGAACAATTTTCAGATGGAGTAGGTTATAGTTGGATTAACGCCTTAAAAGAAACTGCTGAAAAAGAAGTATCCGATGAGCAAATTAAAAATGCACATTTTAGATTTCCAACTCAAACTCCACAAAACAAAGAAGAGTTTTATTATAGATCGATTTTTGAACAGCACTTCCCTAGTGATGCTGCCGCCCTAAGCGTGCCTTCTACCCCTTCAGTTGCGTGTAGCACTCCTATTGCACTTGAATGGGATGAAACATTTAGGGATCAAAATGATCCAAGCGGAAGGGCTGTTTCAAAAGTTCATGAAAAAGCATATAAAAAATAATTAATTTTTTTGATTTATCATTCTTCTTTTACCCTAGTTAATTGTTGATAACTCACTCTTAGTTTCTCATGCTTAGATCAATAATGGCGTGCGTTTTCACTATATTTGGTAGCACGTCAAGTTAATTAAAAAAATACTTAAATCTTTATGAGCGATTCCGAAAATAATTCACAATATTCAGCTGATAGTATCCAGGCTCTTGAGGGAATGGAGCATGTAAGAAAAAGACCTTCAATGTATATCGGCGATGTTGGACTTCGAGGTCTTCATCATCTAGTTTATGAAGTTGTGGACAACTCTATTGATGAAGCAATGGCAGGCTATTGCGACACTATTTCGGTTGTGATTAATGAAGATAATTCAGTTACTACCATAGATAATGGTAGGGGAATACCTGTAGGAATTCATAAAAAGGAAGGTGTTTCTGCTCTAGAGGTTGTAATGACAAAAATTGGTGCAGGTGGTAAGTTCGATAAGGACTCGTATAAAGTGTCTGGAGGTCTTCACGGAGTTGGTGTTTCTTGTGTAAATGCATTATCATCATCATTAAATGCAACAGTATTTAGAGATGGTAAAGTTTGGGAGCAAGATTACGAAAGAGGTAAGGCTCTTTCTCCAGTTAAGGAAACGGGGACAAGTGAGAAACGAGGTACTATGGTTACATTTAAGCCCGATACTGAGATTTTTAATCAAACTATTGAATACAATTATGAGACTTTAGCTCAAAGACTACGTGAATTATCTTTTTTAAATAAAGGAATCACTTTATCTATTAAAGATTGTCGAAGTACTAACGAAAAAGGCGAGCACCCTTCAGAAAGTTTTCATTCGAAAGAAGGTCTTAAAGAGTTTATTCGTTTTCTAGATGAAAGTCGTGAACCTATAATTCAAGAGGTTATATCAATTGAAGGTGAGAAGCATGATATTCCTGTTGAAGTAGCTATGATATACAATACATCATATTCTGAAAATTTACAATCTTATGTTAATAATATTAATACTCATGAAGGTGGAACTCACCTTTCAGGATTTAGAAGAGGGCTTACATCTACATTAAAAAAATATGCTGACTCTTCAGGTTTATTAGATAAACTTAAGTTTGAAATTTCTGGAGATGATTTTAGAGAAGGATTAACTGCTATTGTTTCCGTTAAAGTTGCTGAACCTCAATTCGAAGGGCAAACAAAAACAAAGTTAGGAAATAGGGAGCTTACTTCTGCTGTTTCTCAGGCAGTTTCTGAGATGTTAGAAAACTATTTAGAGGAGCATCCGAATGACGCAAAAATAATTGTTCAAAAAGTTATTTTAGCTGCTCAAGCTAGACATGCTGCTCGTAAAGCTCGTGAAATGGTTCAAAGAAAGTCAGTTATGAGTGGTGGAGGTTTACCAGGAAAATTATCTGATTGCTCTGAACAAGATCCAGCATTATGTGAGGTTTTTCTTGTCGAAGGAGATTCTGCAGGTGGAACTGCCAAGCAGGGTCGTGATAGAAATTTTCAAGCTATTTTACCTCTTCGCGGTAAAATATTAAATGTTGAAAAAGCAATGCAACATAAAGTTTTTGAAAATGAAGAAATTAGAAATATATATACTGCTCTTGGAGTCACTATCGGAACCGAGGAGGACACTAAAGCATTAAACATTGAAAAATTAAGATATCATAAAATAGTTATTATGTGTGATGCAGATGTCGATGGGAGTCATATCTCTACACTTATTTTAACATTTTTCTTCAGGTATATGCGAGAATTAGTTGATGCAGGCTATATATATATTGCTACTCCACCGTTATATCTTGTAAAGAAAGGGTCAAAGAAGAGTTATGCTTGGAATGATGATCAGCGTGATCAATTAGTTTCTGAATTCGGTCAAGGTTCAGGAGTTCAAAGGTATAAAGGTCTGGGTGAAATGAATGCTGAACAACTCTGGGACACTACTATGGATCCAGCTCATAGAACTTTAAGAAGAGTTACAATTGATAATGGAGGAGAAGCTGACCGAGTATTTTCTATGCTAATGGGAGACGAAGTTCCACCAAGAAGAGAATTCATTGAAAAGAACGCTATTTATGCTAAAATTGATGTTTAAAAAAATAAAATAAAATTTTATGAAAGTAACCATAGTTGGAGCAGGAAATGTTGGTGCTTCATGCGCCGAATATATATCAATTAAAAAAATTGCTAGTGAAGTTGTATTATTAGATATTAAGGAAGGTTTTGCTGAAGGTAAAGCACTAGATTTAATCCAAACATCTACAACTTTAGGTTTTGATACTTTGATTTCTGGCGTTACTAATGATTATGGCGCTACTGCAAATAGTAGTGTTGTTGTTATTACATCTGGAATTCCTAGAAAGCCTGGAATGACTCGTGAGGAACTAATTGGAATCAATGCTGGAATAGTTAAATCTGTTGCAAAAGATATATTAGAATACTCTCCTGATGCAATTATTGTTGTTGTATCTAATCCAATGGATACCATGACATATTTAGCATTAAAATCTACTGGATTGCCAAGAAACAGAATTATCGGTATGGGTGGTGCGTTAGATAGTTCAAGATTCAAAACATATTTGTCACAAGCTATGAAAAAGCCGGCATGTGATATTGATGGAATGGTCATTGGAGGTCATGGAGACACTACAATGATTCCGCTAATCAGATTAGCAAGTTATAATGGTATTCCAATTAACCAATTCTTAACTGAAAAAAATCTTAATGAAGTTTCAGCAGCAACTATGGTTGGTGGAGCAACTTTAACAAAATTACTTGGTACATCTGCATGGTATGCTCCTGGTGCTTCAGTCTCATATTTAGTTGATAGTATTTTGAGTAACCAGAAAAAAATAATTCCATGTTCAGTTATGCTAAATGGTGAATATGGATTAAATGATATATGTATAGGAGTTCCAGTTGTTATAGGCAGTAATGGAGTTGAAGAGATTATTGATGTTAATTTGAATGAGATTGAAAAAGAAAAGCTTCAAAATAGTGCGTCTGCAGTAGCTAATATGAATGCAGCTTTAAATACTATTCTTAATTAAACAAGTATTTATCTATTTTAACCTTATCAGATATATAAGTTGTTAAATACTGTTGTAAAGATTATATTTGCTCGCTTAAATAATGCATAAATTTAAATCAAATGCAAAATAACTATCTGGTTCGTGTTTTTGCAATCCTTTTTGGATTGGTAAGCTTATATCAGCTCTCATTTACCTTCATTGCAAATAATGAAGAGGAAAAAGCTAAAATATATTCTCAAAATTTAATTTCTGATTCAAGAGATAATTATCTAGAATTGAGAGAAAAATCAATAATTTCATACCTTGATTCAATAGGAAACATAAGTTTATATGGTTTCACATCATATAAAGATGCTAAGGGGAAAGAACTTAATAAGGGTTTAGACCTTAAAGGTGGTATTAATGTTATACTTCAAATATCAATACGGGATGTGTTAAAAGGATTATCTGAAAATACAAAAAATCCAACTTTTAATCAGGCGCTTGATGAAGCAGACTTGCTTCA
>Ga0209091_10001938_pt1 | contig 17801 bp, 9 predicted proteins | sample ArcticOcean_MG_C_6_FD_187438 | JGI IMG/M metagenome (GOLD analysis project Ga0209091, IMG submission 187438) | Marine microbial communities from western Arctic Ocean - ArcticOcean_MG_CB8_128 (SPAdes) (version 2) | ecosystem: Environmental > Aquatic > Marine > Oceanic | place: Arctic Ocean...
TCTCCTCCTCCTCCTCCTCCTCCTCCTCCTCCTCCTCCTCCTCCGATCATGTCTTTGATGTCGTCCGGAGGCGGAAGCAAAGAGAATCGACCCCCTTGTTGCGGCTTGTCCGGGCTGAACGAGGAAAGTGCGGCGGGTGGCGGTGCCAAGTTTAATCGATTGCTTTGTTGTTGATGATGTTGCCCGTAGCCGCCGTAGCCAATTTGACCGAAGCTGTTGGTCGCGTTTTGTTTGCCCATGGCGATGGCGTTGTGCAGATTTTGCGAATCTCGAACTTCCTTCTCCAACATCTCCTTCGTGCGCTTCAACTGTTCGTTCACTTGAGCGTACGCGTTGTAATACCCCAACGATTCCTTTCGAAGCTGCTCCATGTCGTACTCTTGGTTCTTGATGTGATTGAGCAACTTTTGCTTCTCGAGATCTTGTTGATGGTTTTTCTCCACCAGCGATTCGGCTTTTTGATCGAGCAAGGCGACTTGCCTTTGCAAATCGGCGATGATTTTCTCCAACCTCGCTGCGTTGGTGGCGTATTCGAATGCCTTCTCTCTGTACTCCACGGTCAACGCTTCGTACGCGATGCGAATTTGTGTGAGCTCTTCGCGCATTTGCATTTCGCGTTCTTGGACTTTTTCCAACGTATCGCGCGAGTTCGAGGCGTATTCTTTCGCCATCGCCGCCGCAACCTTGGCGTTGGCGACTTCACGCTCGGCTTCGGACATTTTTGAAATCACCGCTTGGTACTCTCCTCGGCGCGTTTCAATCGTCGACTCCAGCATGGATTGTTTTCCTTGCGCTTGCTTAACTTCCTTCTCGAACATTTTCCTTTGCGCCTCGTGCGCGACGAGCTTTTCCTTGACGCCAACGAGCTCGCGCTCTTTCTCCGCCAAAATCTCCGCTCTCTTTTCCATTTGCGCCGTGCGCTCCTCCAGCTGCTTGAACTTTTCCTCGTTGAGTTTATGCTTTTCCGCTTCGACGGCAATTTTTGTCTCGGCTTCGTGCAATCGCTTCAACTTTTCTTCGTTGCGCGAGAGTTCTTCGGACATGTGCTTGGATTTCGATTCGAGCTCGGCGCGTTCCTTCTCCAACGTCGTCAACGCTTGTTTCAACGTCGCTTCGGATCGTTCTACTTTTGCTAACTCGTCTTTTGCAAACTCGTACTTCTCCTCGAGGTCTTTCCACGTGTTTACAGTTTCTCTTAACGTTTCCTCGACGGTTTGTAATCTGGTTTGCGCGTTTTGTAACGCATACCCAAGCTCTTTTGATTCCTCGAGTTCGTTCTCAAACGCCGCCTTCTCCTTCTCGAGTTGCTCAACGCGCTGATCCAACAAGGCGCGTTGTTTTTCAATTTCAGATAATCGAGCGGTTTGTGCGTACAGATTTCTCTCGTTTTCACCGTTCGTTTCCGTGAGCTTCGAAAGCTTCGATTCAGAGGTGGAAACTTCCTTTTGAAGTTGGTCACGAGTCTGAGCCAACAACGAATTTTCCTTCTCGCGCTTTACACGTGTAGCGTCGTTCGCCTTCTCGCGCTTTTCCATCTCGCCAAATGCTTTTTCGAGTTTAGACTTGGTGTCTTCGGCGTTGGAGGCGCGTGCGGATAATTCACGCTCGACAGCTTCGAGCGCCGTGATTCGCGCCTCCAACTTTTTCTTTTCGTTTTCGAGCGAAAGCAATTCTTTCTTCGCCGCCGGCGCATCGCGTTCGAGGAAGGACAGTTTCGTCTCTAGCACCGCCTTCTCTTCCATGGATTTCGCGTACTGGTCTTTCGTTTTGGACAATTCTTCGGCGATTTTCGGATCGACGGTTGGTTTTGATGTTTTCGCCTTTTCGACTTCGAGCGTGGCAATCTCGCGCGATAATCGCGTATTTTCGCTTTGTATGCGTCCAAGCTCCTCTTTCGCGGCTTTATGATCCGCACGCGCAGCGACGGCTTCGTCTTTAAGCTTCTGCATTTCTCTTGTCGAGACTTTTGCCGGTGAATTCGCGATTGTTTCGTTCAGTTCGACCTTGTGCAACAAAACTTTTTCTTCCAAAGATTTCACCTTCGCTTCCAACTTAACCTTCTCCGTGAGTAGTTTCATACGTTCCGTCTCTTGTCGTTCGATCGTCTTCACTTGCTCGTCTGGAGAAGCGATTTTCTCTTGCATCGATCGAATTTTCTTCTCCAATTCTTGCGTTTTTTGCTCCGCGACCTCTAGTTTGAACTTGGCGTTGGACACGTCGCGTCCGCTCGCATTTTTCGCTCGCGCAAGTTCGTCCGAGATTTTGTCCTTCTCCCTCTCCAAAGCTCGACGCACGTCTTCGAGTTCGTTCTTCGCTTTGCGTGTGACGCTCGCAACATCGGATTCGAGTCGAGATATCGTCCTTTCGAGTTGCTTCTTCTCGATCTCCGCGGATTTACGTAAATCCCGCATGTCGCGCTCGAACGTCTTTGTCGCGTCTTTTTCGCCTTGCTCGCGTGCTTTCGATGCTTCGTGATCCAAACTCTTGAGCGCTTTGATTTCGTTTGCGAAATCACCTTCGACTTTCTGAAGCTCCACTTGATGCGATTTCTTGAGCGCTTCGATCTTGTCATCCGCGTCTTTGAGTTTCGCCTCATGCGCCTTGGTGATTCGCGCCAGTTCAGCTTCGTATCGCTTCTCGCTTTGCTTGTCCGGAATTTCTATGTATTTAATCACCTCTTCCGCTTTCGTAATCGTTAAAACGTTGTTGTTGTTGTTGTTGTTGCTGCTGCTGCTATTGATACTACTACTCTTTGGTGATGACGATACGTTAGACGCTGGCGGTGAAGATACGGTCTTCTCTTCTTCCTTCGTCGCAGCCGCGACGATGGTCGGCGCAACCGCCGCAGCGCGAAGCTGCGCGATTTCGGCGATATACTTCGTCTCTGACTGTTTCTTTTGGCGCTCAAGCTCGGAGAGCTCGGCAACGAGTTCTTTGTTGAGTTCTGCTCTCGTCCGTTTGATCTCGTCGTCCAAACTCGATTCGATTTTCTTCAACCGGTCGATTTCATGTTTGTACGTTTTTTCCGCTTCTTTAAACCCGACTGTTTTCGCAGATTCGATATCCTTGGCCATGGATTCCGTTTTCTTCGTGAGTTCAGATTCTTTGTTCTTATACCGTTTAATCTCTTCCGCGAGTAACGAGCGAGCTTCTTTTTGACCTTCCTCGAACGCTTTCATGGAATCAGCGTTGATGTTTTTCATCGATTGAATTTCCTTACGCATCAGTTCTTGAGCCTCTTTTGATTCCACTCGCGCTTCTTTGATTTTCGCTTTGTATTCCGCCTTTGCCTCTTCGAGTTCTTGTTTTGCAAGTTTTTTATTTTCTTCGGCTTCCGCTCGCAATAGTTTTTTCGCTTCCGCCATGCCTTCATCGATGCGCTTTTTGATGTTCTTGGATTCGTCCGCGAGTGTTTTCTCCTTCTCGGCGAGCGCCTTGCGCTCCATCTCGAAAGCCGCCGCCGCTTTCTTCTCTGCCTCTGACACTTTCTTTTCTGCATCCTCGACTTTCTTTTTTGCTTCTCTGAGAGCTGTCTCCGTCGATGCTCTCAACTCTTTTCGAAGTTTCGACGTTTCTGTCTCCAGCGCCTTCTTGCGACTTTCGACGTCTTTTTCCGCCTTGTCCAAGATTTTCTTCTCGTGCTTCTCGAGTGTCTCCTTCGATATCCCGGTCGGAACTTCGACAAAGTACTCTAACTCGACGATTTTCTCGATAGGTTTCTTCGATTCAAGCGCTTTGCGCGCAGATTTCAACTCCTTCTCGAGCTCTTTCACGGCTTTCGTGTTCTCGTTCTTTTGTTTGCGTTCGTTTTCGATGGATTTCTCCAAGTCTTTGATTTTTAACTTTAACTCTTCGTTCTTCTTCTTCACTTCGTCTTTGGTCAAATACACCTCGACGAGTTTCTCCACTTCCACCTCTTTCGGTGCCGTGTCTTGCTTCAACTTTTCGAGTTTTTCAATTTCCGATTTTAACTCCGCTTTACCGAGTTCTTTCGCGCGCTTCAAATCGGATTCGGTAATACCAGTCGGGACTTTCTTCTCGACAATCTTCTCAACAACTTTTTCGACTACTGTTGGCACATCTTTATACACAGGAACTTCAACAATCTTTTCAACAATACGCTCAACAATAACTGGCGGACTCATGGTGCCACTCGCTGCCGGGGAAAGAGTACCCGATCTTTCGTTCATTTGCGCACCGGCGTTTCCAGATTTGGATTTCATAATAGATGACATCGGGGCGTCCACCATCGGGGCCGCGTACTTCGCTGATTTGCTCGCAGGCGTAGTGAAGTTTGAGGTAGAAGACATAGCGGGAGCCGGCGTGGATTGGTCGAGTTTCGACATTTTTGAGATTGGCGTGGCCGCCCCCGCGCCGCCGCCTTTGACCATTTCGTGTTGATTTGGATCGAATCGAATCGATGCGTGTTTCGGAGAGTATTCACGCGAATGGATACCAGAAAGCACAGCCAAAGCAGACGATTTCGATGATTGGAAGTTCTCACCGAACGCTTCCTTTTCTTCTTCTTCTTGCTTCTTTTGAGCGTCTTTCATTGCTCGTTTCATGGAGGCGAGCATTTGCTCAGCAACTACGCGTTTCGATTCGAGACGACTGGCGTTTTCCGCCGCAACTTGCGCTCTTACCTCCGCCATTTCCAAACGTTGCTGCAACGCTTGCGCGGCAATGCCCACGCGATCGTTGCCTTCCGATTGTCGAGCGCGAAGTAATTCGAAAGTTAATCGTTGGACATCCTCGTTCGCGAGCTTCAATTTTTCCTCCATGACGACAAAGTTGACGTTTCGGAAAATGTCCTCTTCGACGAGATCGATGTGATCTTGCACGACAACCTTCGTGTCCGCGTGCATCTCTTCGATCGTCTTGCTCAACGACGCAATCTTCTTCCCACTTTTCTCATTCGCTTCCGATAAATCTTTCGTCAGTTTTTCGATGTTCATCATGGCGTCTTTTTGAACCTCTCGAGAGCTTTCCAACAACTTCTTGTTCGTCGAGTTCTCTTTCGTCAACTCTTCCGTTTCTTTTTCGTATTTCGCGGTTTCTTTTTGCAACAAAACGATCGCGTGTTTCGCCTCGGCTAGTTGGGTCGCCTTTTCTAAACCTTCCGAGTGTAAATGGTCTTTGATTTGCTCGTGCATTTTTTTCATCTCCTCCAACGCCTTTGATTTCTCCTCCAAAGACATCGCCAGCTTCTTCTCACCAGTCGTAAACTCGCCCTTGTGCTTGGAAAAGTTTTCGCGTTCGACTTCTAAACTTTTCTCGGCGGCAAGTTTTGATTGTTCGGCTTTTTCGAGGAACCATTTCAGCTTTTCATTCTCCGCAACGGTCGTCGCCAATCGATCGTCCAGCTTTTTCACGTTCAACGACGCCTCCGAATCTGCGTTTTTAATGAAATCTTTCAATTTGTTCACTTGTTCGTTCAAACCTTTCACAATTTTATTTCTATCGTCCCTTTCGTTGTGAGCGGCTTCCTCTGAAGCGTGAATTCTTGCCTCCAACTCTTTAATCTTTTTCGCGTACCGATCGCTTAACTCGAGAGTGCGTTCCGAGTGTTCTCTTCGTATCTCCGCGACCTCGTTCGCATGCTTCACTTTCATTTGAGAAATCGCGTTCGGCAACAATTTGATCTCGTCCTCGTTCAACGCCACGTCTTCGCCGTCGTTGTTTTTTACCACGACGACGTTTGCATTGGTATTTTCATTCGCGTATCTCGTTCTCGCCTCCATCAACATATCGATGTCGTCTCTCATTTTTTCGTTGGCCGAATTCGCGATTTTGTAAAACTTGGACGAGCTCAAATCTTTCGCCGCTTTCCCATTTCGAATATTTCGATCTCTCAAAGCGACTTCTGCCATGCTCGCCATTAATCGTGCGTTCGAGATGTCGTTCGCGCGTTGCCTCAGTTGCAAGTTAATCGTTTCAACGACTGATTCGATATCCTCCACGTCCACAAACTCCTTCGGTTTATACGCTTTATCTTTGAACAACATAATCAACGACGTCCGGCTTTGCATGAATCCAACGCTCGTCACTTTCGGAGCCACGGATTCTAAATCAAACAAAGGAATCTTCAATCTTAACGGTTGCGTTTGTGCCCCGCTCGAGACAGCCGGTAACAACGCGTTGAACAAACCTTCCTCTTCCTTCCCTTCTTCGGCGTCGAAACACACGTACGAAGTGGTCACGTACATCTCCCCGTTCCCGCTCGCTTTCGGTAACAACGCTTTACACTTGATCGGTCCTTTCGTAACTTTCTCCGACGGCGCGAGTTCAAAGAGTTCCCACGCGCCTCCGAGTTCCACGGACGCTTTCGCGAGTTCCGCGGAGAGTTTCGCCCTCGTCTTCCACCCGCGAACAACCGCTTGGACTTTCCTCAACGCTTTAATCATTTGCTGCTCGGCAATAACATCCGAATGTTGCCCGTCGGTGTGTTGCGAGGACAGCATGGAGTGCGATCGACTGGATGTCATCATTCCAGCAGCAGCATTAGTAACATCAGTATCTGTCAATATCGACGGCATCACGCCTTCAAACGCGCCGTCGTCGTCTTCCTTTTTTGTTGTTAAATTCGTGTCCTTTCCCAGATGATCATCAGTCCTCCCCGTGGTGGTCCTTCCTCCGACTGCGGATGATTTCGACCGCGATTTCGATCGGTTCTTTTTATTTTTCCCCATGTGTAATGAAAATATCGCCGTCAAACCGAGAAAGCGCGCGGATCAAACGAGAGATATTTTGTTTATTGCTTTTTTTTTGCGCGTTGCGATGCGTTTGGATCTTCTTACGTGTTCGGTGGGTGAATTTGTGTTGGATTTTCCTTCTCGTGTGATTTGTGAATTGTGAAAGAGATATTTTTGGTGTTGCTCCAGAAACAGACAAAAAAAACAAATTTAAGGGCGAGAGACGAATGTCACAAAAACACACAAAAACACACACAAAAACACACACAAACCATTCACTACTGTTGTTAGACGACACACACACTTAAACACGCGCAAAAAGAAGAGAGATGCGATCGATGCTGACGCTGGTAACGACGCCTACTGCGCCTGCTACGACTTCAGATGATGCGCCTCTTTCTCTGCGGTGGTTTTGGTGAGGTAAAAACGTTTGTTTTGTGTAACGAAGTAAAGAGAGAATGAGAATGAGCGTCGAGGAAATCGTTGCGAATCCAACGAAAGGCGTCACCGTAAAGACGGTGCAATTGTTACGTTCCCTCGGGGTGACGCGATGGACGCACATGCAAGAAGACGCGATGGATAAATTATATCTAGAGGAAAAGGAAAATTCGAAAGATGGATTGATCTGCGCTTCGACCGGGAGTGGGAAGACGTACGCGTTTTTGATGCCGGTGTTGATGCGGTTTTTGTTAAAGAGTGATGAAGAAGAAGAAGAAGACAAAACCAAAGTGAAAGCGATCGCTGTTTTGCCGACGAGAGAGCTCGCGCAGCAAGTGTTTGAAAAAGCGAAAGGTTTGTTCGAAGAGGCGAACGGTATTAACGTCGCTTTGTGCGTCGGAGGGGTACGCTCGCACGAGAAAGATGCGGAAGATATCACCAAACGAAAACCGAAACTGGTCGTCGGGACGCCCGGGAGGATGTTGGAGTTGAAGAAGCTCAACGTTTTAGACCTGTCGAAAATTGAGGTGCAGATCTTAGACGAAATCGATCGTTTGTTAGACGGTGGGTTTGAGAACGACGTGTTGGACGTTTTGAGGCCACCTGGTTCGTGTCAAACGATATGCGCGACGGCGACGGCGAGAGGGAACTTGCGACGTTTTTTGAACAAGACGTTGGCGTTTGGATATAAAGAGATTGGCGGGAAAGTTACGACGACGGATGAGAATGGGCTTGAAGTGCACAATAGTTCGAGCGAAATTGGTGGGAACGTCGCGCACTGCGCGTATGCAATATCAAAGAGTAATAGCGATAACGAAACGGCGCAGATATACGCGCAAGCTATTTTGACAGCTTTTAAAGGCTTAGTCACGGCTTCTTCTTCTTCGAATTTTAGAACGGGAAAAAAATCGCAGTGTTTATGTTTCGTCGAGACGAAATCGCTGTGCGACAAGATTGAAGTTGTGTTACAGAAAGAATCAATGGCGGTGAGTACTTTTATTATTGAGCTTCGTTTATTTCTTTTTGTTTTCAATGATGATGAAGAGGATGATGATGATGATGCAACAAGAAAAAATGTTCGTGAAGACAACACCTCGTACGTTACTTTACCTTCTCACGAAGATGAACGTTTACAAGACTACAATTCTCTGAAACATTTTATACTAATTGCATCATGGTTGTTATCATCATCATCATCCTCGATGCGAGTGTGGCGATGACGATATACCATTTTATCACATGTTAGACTGTCGAGACGCTTTTAGACGGGCGTCGATGTGCACAAAAATCATTCCGAGCTACGCGGACCTTTTTCGCGACTTTACACATTTAGGGGATTCGTTTTGAAACGCTCACGTGCTACTTTTTCTTTCGGAAATCTCGTTCGTTCGCGCTCACTTTTGTACGTGTACTGACAAACTAACGTTATGTTACCACTCAAAAGCAGGGGACGACAAATCAAAAGATTCAAGTTCGCTCCTTACACTCGTCGCTCCCGCAAAACCAACGCGACCTGACTTTACTCGAAGCGCGCAACCGCTCCATCGATATCATCGTTGCCACAGACGTCGCTTCGCGAGGAATCGATCTCCCTGGCGTCGAGCTCGTTATTCATTGTGGTTTCCCGAAAGATTCTGAATCCTACGTTCACCGATCCGGGCGCGCCGGAAGACCTGGATGCAACACCAGAGGCTGTGCTTTGATTCTACACTCGCCCGAGGACGGCGGCAAAGTCAGCGCGTTCATTGAAGCCGAGACGAACGTGCGAGTGAAACGCTTAACGGATGTTCGCGAAGCCTGCGCGTTCATCGCCGAGGATAATCGGGAGAAATCAGACGCGTCGATCAAAGAAGAGCGAATAGAGAAGGAAAAGAAAGAGCGATTAGGGGAGAATATCTTAATCGCGCAACGATTTCAAATGTTGGACGAGGAGTTGGACGGACTGCAGAGCTCCATGAAAGGTGGGACGAAGACGAAGAGGAAAGGAGGAAAGAGATGAGCGAGAGGAAGATACGTACGTTAGCATGAATAGTCCGTAGCAATTTTAGCCTTTGTATCATTATAATAAGAAGCACGCGTCCCAGTCGCGTGGAAATGACGACGACGAGAGATGAACATTTTTCTCCTCCTCCTCTTCGCCCTTTGTCTTCATAAATAAAGAAGACGAACATGTCAACAAAAGAGAAAAATGAATTCATAACCAAAATCGAGCGGTTCGTGCGAGATGAACTTCAAAACCACGATGGATCTCACGACTTTTGGCACATTCATCGAGTGCGTAACAACGCTTTATCATTAGCAAAACTCGAAGGCATCACTTCCGAGGAGGATTTGACCATCGTCGAAGTCGCGTGTTTGTTACACGACGTGCGAGATTGGAAGTACGCGGAAGAACAAAGAGGGAGTTTCGAGGATGTCGTCGAGGACGTTTTAAAAGAATACAAGCACAAAAAGACAGTCGTTGACATAGTAAACAACGTTGGGTTCAAAGAAGAGTTGTCTTCGACCGCCTCTACATCCACGCAAGGCGATACTTCTAATATTAGGGGTGACATAAAATTCAAAATCGTGAGCGATGCGGACAGATTAGACGCCATCGGGGCGATTGGTATAGGACGGACATTCTGTTTCGGCGGCGCTAAGAAAAATCCAATGCACGTTCCGGGTGTTCCACCAAACGTAGGTTTGACGAGGGAGGAGTATCAAGCGGCACACAATCCAGGGATGATAAATACGACCATTAATCACTTTCACGAAAAACTTCTAAAACTAAAAGACATGATGAAAACGGAGAGCGGGACGAAGATGGCGTTGAAAAGACACGAGGTCATGGAGAGGTTTCTGAAAGATTTTCACGACGAGTGGGAAGGACTGTAATCGCTCTGATGTGTATTTATCTACGAGCGCGCTTACCTGTACCTAATATATGTAAATTACTATCACCTACTGCGGCTATCTAAAAACTAATACAGCGACTTCCCCGACGAGATGTTTTTCGTGCGTACTTTCAAATAGTATTTCGTGAACACGTTATGTTTCTCTGAATACCCAGGGATGTATAACGTTCGCGCGAGGAAATCGGTCGATTTCGAGTTATCAAGAAACGGTAAACTTCTGACCACATCCCAACCGTAATCGTTTGGCTCTTCTTTGAAATATTTTTGACTGTCGTTTGTCTCGTCGGTTTCGACAAGGAAATCGCACGGCGAAGACGCGTTTGGAAAGAACCACTGGTTTACATGCGCCCGATTCTTATCGTTCAAACCTACGGGTGCACCCGCGGTACCTTTGCCGGCGGCCCTTTCGAAATATATCGGTAGTGCGCCGTTAAACGCGCCTTTAATGAACCGTATTCGGTACTTTTCATTCGGTAAATGAAAATGCGAAGGAAATCGGTACCACTCGTCGCCGACGCATACGTTAATATCGTCGCTTGGATTTTTATCCGGGAGCCACTCTAAAGGGTTTACAGGTAACGAGGCGTATACTTCAATCGGCGCACCGTAATACGTAATTAAAGCAAATGTCCTCGATGCCGATAGCACTATGAACAACATCAACGATAAAACGCCGAGTAAAGACGCGAGGAGCGAAAACGCTCGTTGCGACGATTTAATAAACTGCCCAATTTTAGCGCGCTTAATGACGCGTGAAAAGGTTTTGAACGTATCGAATATCGCAGCAACAGTTATACCAGTCGATAATGCTAAAGGACCGTAGACGATGTACAAAAACCGTTCCTCTTTATGCGGCATCAAAGAGAAAAATACCAACGCGACGTGAAATGGCAACGCGCAAAATAAGAGCGCCATCCAAGGCACTTTCCTTCTTTTACTCGTGGAAGGAGCCTTTGTTTTCTTCTGCTTCGCCTCTAAAATACGTTGAAACGCGTGCGAAAACAACGCCATTATCGGCGCCAAAAACGCCAACGGAAGCGCGACGTTGAAATGCAACACTAAATTCCGCAAATAAAACGACCAATTCTCCGTCCCGTACAGCTCGGAGCCTCCGGAACCTCGAACGTTGTATTTCACGATGTTCACTAACGAACTCGTCCATTCCGTTTTGAGTATTCCGTTCGAGAAACCACCGTAAAAGAACGTATCGCACAAAGTGGACAAACAAAATAACACCACTGCCGGTAAAACGATCGCTTTCGCCGTCCTCCGCGCGCTCACCATCCACATCGACAACGCGCCAATCGGCACGCACGCTACACCCGCAAACGGCCATCCGATTAAAACGCCAACGACGCACCACATGCACGCCCTCTCCATCGCCCTCGACTCAATCACCAACGCTTCCCCAACGACAACATCGTCATCATCTTCTTCCTCGTCGTCTGAAACCTTCTCTTTTTTCTTCTTCTTCTTCTTCACCTCCTCCTTGGCGATGCACTCGCCGAACCGGTCTCGCGTCGCTCGAAAGTTCGCGTACTCGATTGAACTCGCCACCGCTCGAGTCACGCATGCCATGGCAAAACTGTTCGGCAACATCGCCGTCGACGAGACGTATGTCCCGGTGGCAAAACTGAGAACTAAAAGCACCGTCGCCCCGATTTTCGGTTCAATCTTCAAACACTCCTCGACTAAGAAACAGTCGCCTCGTGCGCTAAATATCGCCAACAGCACGCGTATCGCGTAAAATGCAACCTCCTTCCCTCTTCTCTGACCACCGCAGCCGAGTAAAAACCGAATAGGTAATCCAATCCACGCGTGTAACAAGACGTATAAATACGATCGCAACTTGTACTCATTGGAAAGCTCCCACGATTGCACGCCGACGTCGCACAGGAGGAAATGCACCGGTTCGATGGTTTGAAAGGTCTCGTCGCAATCGTGGATGAGATTGTGAAACGCAGAGGAAAGGCGAAAGGTTAAGAGTAAAAGGAACAAACGCGAATGTTGCGAAGAAATTTTGTTGTTAATGTTGTTCTCGTAAAGCGCATCTTTTCTCGTCGTCGTTTTGAGTTTATTAGAGGACATTTATACTGCGTTTACGTGCTAAAATGTGAGCATCATCCGACTTGTAAAAGGGATAAAATGGAAACCAAATCACCACACATTCGAGCGCGCACACTCTCGGCTTTTAAACTTGTAAACTACTACAGATAAAATGAGCGAACCGTCGTTCGAAGCGGCCGTGCGCACGTTAGAGGACATGTTCCCAGATTTAGATCCGATCGTGGTCCGTTCAGTTCTGGACGCCAAAGACGGGGACATGAACGAGACGACGACGAAATTATTAGCGATGAGTCGAAGCAAACGAGGCGGAGCGGAGCCGTCGAGAGGAGGAGGAAACGGGTACGGGGACGCGCCGAGGAGCGAAAGCATGGGAGGAGGAGGAGGAATAGGAGGAGGAATAGACGTAGGAGGAGGAGAGGAGATTAATCCGTACTCGAGAGATGCCAGGTAATGCTAAGGTTTAGGATGAAGCATCATCGCTTGTTCATTTCTCTCATCATCTCTCGTTCTTTTTACGTCGTAAAGCGCGCGCGATCGATGTTCGCATAAAAAAGAACGAGACGCGAACGGTTTTTGAACCGTTCGTCTCATTCTTCGCGTTCGAAAAGTGTTCTTACGTGCGAATTATCGCGCATCGACCGCGTTTTCGCGACAGAGAACGTACTAAACCGGCCGGACGTGTGCGTTCGCGCGCGTGATTTCAATCACTTGCTTTCTTGCTTCGTTTTCTTTCTTCTTGGGTGGCAGCTTCCTCGAGAAAAAACGAGACAAAAAGCTGCTTTTTCCATCGTAAAAATAAAAATATAAAAATATTGACATCCCAAACACAAACTTCTTTCTTTCTTAAAGGCACAGCAGCGTATACAACAGCCAACCACCTCCGGACGACGACGACAATTTTTGGGGATGGCTCACCGGGGAAGAGAACGGGCGAAGGGTCCCGGCGTCGAGCGCGAATTACGCCACCGGAATCACCGAGGACGACGACACGTTCAATTGGTTGGCGAACCAAGCGAATTATTACGCCGGGGAGTTATCGAGAAACGTGAAATCTATGACCGATGCGATCGCAGAGGAGTTGTTAGGCCCAGCCGAGGACGAGGAAGGGGATGAAATTGAAGAAGAGGACGATTCGGTGAGAGGCGACGGGCACGTCGTGGCCGGCGGGGCGACGTTGAACGCGAGTAGAAGAGGGAAGGTGAAGGAAGAGAAACCGAAAATGAAACCGAAGAAGAAGAAAACGCCGCGAGAGTTGGAAGAAGAGGACGATCCTTTGGGAGGGTTTTTGGAGTTGTTGGGTTTAGAGGACGAGGAGGACGAGGAGTACGTGCGCAGAGACTCGAAAAAGGACAAGTAGTTGAAATGAGAGATTTATTTTTTGTATGTTACGTTCGTCGTTTGAGAATGAGAGAATGAGAGAGTCCCGGCAGCGCTCGAGAAAGATCGAACCGAGAGATACTCTGCGAGAAGACCACCGTGTTATTAATACTTATTAGCAATTACCATTATTATATACCAATCATTCAATATTTTACGTAACTTATTTTCATCCGAATATTCGACGCGAGTTGACCACGGACGTGAGCGAAGAGGACGAAGAAGTCGAGCTTCTCGATTTGCGCGCGGTGTTGGCGGTCGAGAGAATGTGCGCAGAAGAATGCGAGAATGGTTTATGCAAAGCTTCTTTTCGTTTTTCTTTTTCGCGTCTCCGGAGCTCTTCAACAGTGACCGGACTACGCACGGGCGCATCCGGGAACCTCTCGAACCGCTCCGTCGCGAAAGAGTCGTTCCATTCAGGCTTTTTTTTATTCGATTCTCTTTCGACGTCATCCGAGACATCCGAGACGATGGATCTTCGACCTTCTTTTCTTTGCTTCATCTCTTCCGTTCGCTCGCTGTATCGTTTTTCAAAGTCAATGCGCGTCGATGCTTTGCTCATTCTTTTCTTTTTCTCATCATTTACTTCGTGTAACTGCACAGCGCTGCTCTTCGCTTCGCCTCCCATCATTTTCTTCTTCGCGCGCGCCGTTTCCGTCCTCCTCTTCTCCTCGGCTAAAATCCTCCTCGCCAACGCAACCGCTTCAGCTTTTACGTTCCTCTCCATCACTCGGTTCTTCATCTTCTCCTTCCGCAATTTCTCTCTCAACATCGTCTTCTCGTCTTCAATCGTCTTCTTCTTCTCCTGAATTGCGTCCTCGTGATGCCGTCTTTTATCCTTTAAAACTTCTTCAACCGCTTCCTCCTTCGCCCACACCTCCTCCTCCTCCTCCTCTTCCTCTTCGAGCGTCTCTAACACCCGATGCGGCGGCCGAGATAACCTCGGCACGACGCTCTTTCTTTCCTCCTCCTCCGCGAGTTCATCCTTCTTACTCTTTTCCTCCTCCTTTTTCTCGAAATCCTTCTTCGCCAACGCGGACGCGCGTTGCCACTCGTGAAAGTCAACGCCAGATGGAATGTCCCATGTCGTCGTCGCTAAATCCCCATCATCTTTTCTTCTCGAGATGGTAAAGTCAAAACATCTTTCTTTCACCACCAAAGGAGAAAAGCGAGAAGAAAATCGCTTTTCCTCCTCTTCTTCTTCTCCCCTATGGTGGTTTTGCGTTTCATCGCTCGCCCCCCTCCTCGTCATCATTACGTGATTATATTTCCCTCTCTGAAGATCTCAGAAAGTTTTTGTTGTTGTTGTTGTTGTTGTTGACTTTTCTGCTTTTTTTGAAGCAAAAGCAAAGAAAAAACAGACAAGTTTTTTTTTTTCTCTCGCTCGCCAAAAAAAAAACTCTTGAGTTTTTTTCTCTCTTTCTCTCTTCTTTGCATTGAAAATGCTCATCTTCGCGCGGCGAGGAGGAGGAGGAAAGGGGTTGAAGAACGCTTTCGAAGAAGCAGTGAGAAAGCAGAACATTTTACGCTTTTCCTCCTCCGCTTTTTTTTCCTCCTCCTCCTCCAAATCGAGGAGTAGTGATGATGCCGCGAATACTAAGGATGCATCATTTCGGTACCAAAAACTGTTCGATTACGAAACGCCGAGAGCGACGCCGTGGAAAAAGTTGACGTCTGATTACGTTTCCGTCGTGGAGTTGTCCTCAAACGGTGAAGGTGGGGGAACAAACAAACAAAAGTTCCTGAAAATCGAACCGGAAGCGTTGCGTGTACTCTCGGAAGCGGCGATGATTGACATCGCGCATTTACTCCGACCGGGGCATTTGCAACAGTTACGGAACATTTTAGACGACACCGAAGCGTCCAAGAACGATAAGTTTGTCGCGTTGGAACTGTTAAAGAACGCGTGCGTGGCAGCGGGGAAAGTTTTACCGGGGTGTCAAGATACCGGGACCGCGATTGTCGCCGGGTACAGAGATATGGGGGTTCTGACCGATGGGAACGACGAGGCGTTGATATCGCGAGGCGTGTACGACGCGTACGTGAAGAGGAATTTGAGGTACAGTCAAGTGGCGGCGACGACGATGTACGAGGAGAAGAATACCGGGTCGAATTTACCCGCGCAGATTGATTTATACGCGACGAACAGTAATGGTTTTAGCAGCAGCAGTAGTAAAAGTAGCGACAAAAGCAATGACAAAACGGAGGAAGAAAAAGTGCCAGAGTACCATTTCCATTTTATGGCTAAAGGCGGCGGGTCCGCGAACAAGACGTTTTTGTTTCAAGAAACGAAAGCGCTTTTGAATCCTACGCGCATGAAATCTTTCTTGGAAGAGAAGATTAAACTTCTGGGAACGTCGGCGTGTCCACCGTATCATTTAGCGCTCGTCGTGGGTGGATTATCCGCGGAACAGAATTTGAAAACCGTGAAAATGGCCTCGGCGAGGTACTACGACACGTTGCCAACCACCGGGAACGCGTGCGGCCGAGCGTTCCGCGACGTCGACTTGGAACAACAAATTTTACAAATTACGAGAGAGATGGGCATTGGCGCGCAGTTTGGCGGCAAATACTTTTGCCACGACGTTCGCGTGATTCGTTTGCCGAGACATGGCGCTTCGTGTCCTGTCGGTTTAGGCGTTTCGTGTTCTGCCGATCGACAGGCGCACGGGAAAATTACAAAAGACGGCGTGTTCATCGAACAACTGGAAGACGACCCAGCGCATTATTTACCGGAAATCAAGACGGGAAGCGAAAGCGATAAAAGTAACGACGTCGTAAAAGTTGACCTGAACCAACCGATGGCAGAAGTGTTGAAAACCTTATCCAAATGCCCGGTCGCTACGCGTCTCTCCTTGAGCGGTTCTTTGATCGTCGCGCGCGACATCGCTCATGCCAAACTTCAAGAACGCTTGAACAAAGGCGAGCCTTTACCGCAATATATGAAAGACCACCCGGTGTATTACGCTGGTCCCGCAAAAACCCCGGAAGGTAAAGCCAGCGGTAGTTTCGGTCCAACCACCGCCGGTCGCATGGACGCCTACGTCGACGCGTTCCAAAAAGCCGGCGGCTCTATGATTATGCTCGCCAAAGGCAATCGCTCCAACAAAGTCACCCGAGCGTGTAAAGAAAACGGAGGCTTCTACCTCGGTTCCGTCGGAGGCCCTGCCGCTATTTTAGCCGAAACCAACATCAAAAAAGTCCAAGTCCAAGAGTTCCCGGAGTTGGGAATGGAAGCGATTTGGAAAATCGACGTCGTCGATTTCCCCGCCTTTGTCGTCGTCGACGATAAAGGGAACGATTTCTTCAAAAAATGGAGCCCGGAATAAGTAATAGTATTTCAAGAACAATACCAGTAGTAATTCGTTGTTAACCGCAAACAACATGGTACCTAATACATTTTCTTTCGATTTTTGCTCAATTTTCCCACACAAGAAGAAGAAAAAAATTCAAAAATTCAAATCTCCTTCACACGAAAGCGCGCTGCTAATAAACTTATAATAATGAACGCGTACGAAACCAAAGTCCTCCAAAAACTCCGCAACGACTTAGAGCGCGAAGGGTTCCACCTCGCCCCGGGTTGGAGAGTCGCCATCGAAACTCGGAAATCCGGAGTCACGAAAGGAGCAGCCGATAAGTACTACTTTTCCCCGGATGGACGAAAATTACGGTCGAAAACGGAAGTGATGCGGTTTTTATCATCCTCTTCTTCCGATGAGAAGAGTAAAAGAGGAGGACGAGGAAGAGCGACGAAAGTAGCGAAGATGATTGAAAAGGAAAACATCGCAGATTACGACGAAAAGAAAAAGAAAAAGAAGAAGAAGAAAGCGGCAACATTCGGTTTGAATTTTGAAAATCGACAATTAAAGGAGCAAGATGAGGAATACGAAACGCAGACGAAGCGTCAAAGACTTGAACACTATCGAGAGCAATTTCCTCAACATCAAGAAAGAGAAGCGACGATTTTCGTCGCCGGGGTTGAAGAAGACGAGGAGGAAGACGAAGACGACTTAGACGGTATAGTGCAGTTGCAACAGTCGCAAGACTCGGAGCAAGGGTTTTGCGAGTTGAGCTCGTTCGTGCACGAGTTGTTGGAAGCGCCGAGGACGACGACGCAAACCGCGACGACGACCACGAGGACAAAAGCGAGACACGACGGCGCGGGAGATTTATTAGCAGAGTTAGAAGAAATGAGCGAAGAACAGATGTTGAACCGGTATTTTCGGTTGACTGGGTTTGAGCCGCAATACGCGGACGTGTACGAGTTGAGGAGGATGTTAGCGAGCGAAAGCAGAGGACACGAGAGGAACGCGATGATGGGCGGCAATAA
>Ga0209091_10001940_pt1 | contig 17800 bp, 19 predicted proteins | sample ArcticOcean_MG_C_6_FD_187438 | JGI IMG/M metagenome (GOLD analysis project Ga0209091, IMG submission 187438) | Marine microbial communities from western Arctic Ocean - ArcticOcean_MG_CB8_128 (SPAdes) (version 2) | ecosystem: Environmental > Aquatic > Marine > Oceanic | place: Arctic Ocean...
GCTGGCGACCCCAACCTAAGCGTCGTCATCGAGACTCTAACCGATAACGGCCGACTACAAATTATGGCACAGAAGTTCATTCCCGATATCATAAACGGCGATAAGCGCATCCTAATGATCGACGGAGACCCTGTAGACTATGCTCTCGCCAGAATTCCTGCTTCCGGGGAAACCAGAGGGAATCTCGCCGCTGGTGGCAGCGGCGCAGCCCAGGAACTGACCAAGAAGGATCGTTGGATTTGTGAACAGATCGGTCCTGCTCTTCGAGAAAAGGGTCTAATCTTCGTAGGACTCGATGTCATAGGTGACTATCTAACTGAGATCAATGTCACCAGCCCAACTTGCATACGTGAGTTAGACAAGGCGTTTAGTCTCGACATAGCTGGCGACCTGATGGATTGTATTCAGGCGAAACTAAACGCCGCCTGATAACAGCAAGGCCCCAATAAGGCGGATACATGGCAACAAGCGATGAGGATCTTTCCAGAGAGCGTTTCGGCTTTACTGTCTTTCTCTCGGCTTGTGTTCACTCAATCATAATTCTGGGTGTCAGTTTTACCTACCTTGAAAAATTGAATAGCGAGCCTGCTCTCGAAATTACCATGGCACAGTACAGGAGCGAATTCGCTCCCGATGAGGCTGATTTTCTAGCACAGGAAAATCAATTAGGCAGCGGCACAATCGATAGCGCTGCGGCACCTAGCACTCCCTTTAAGTCCGACTTCAATGATGAAGTAATTCAAGAAGTTGTACCGATACCGCAGGCACCAGAGATAGTAAAAGAAATAGAGGTGCGAGACGCCGCCATAATCTCTTCGATTCAGAATGAACAGCAGGTGCAACAGCAACTTGATGAGCTCGAACCCGAGCACGAAAAACCTCTGTCCGAAGAATCTATTCCGGACGATCTAAGCCTCGCAATTTCGAGTCTACAGGCACAGCTCGATCTACAACGTCAGGCCTATGCCAAGCGGCCGAGGAGATACACTATCTCTTCCGCTTCAACTAAAAAGAGCCATGATGCACTCTATTTGGATAGTTGGCGAAGAAGAATCGAAGCCGTTGGTAATATAAATTATCCACTTGCAGCGAGGCAGCAAAAACTCTACGGAAGCCTCAGGATGCTAGTCGCGCTGTTTCCAAATGGCGAGGTCTCGGAGATTCAAATATTGCAGCCCTCGGGGCATAGTCTCCTAGATCAGGCTGCGGTGCAGATCGTCAACATGGCTTCGCCATTCGATCCTTTTCCAGAGGCAATGCGTGCCGAAGCTGATATACTAGAAATTATACGAACGTGGCGCTTTCACGAAGGAAATGCATTAACCAGTTTCTAGAGTGTCTCTAAATAATTCCATGGCGTTTTAGAATCTCCCTATTCATAGAACTATCACTCACTACCATTCCAAGCAATGACAGACATTAATAGCCCGAGTTACTTAGAGAATCAGTTCCTGATCGCGATGCCGCAGATGGAAGATTCCTATTTCGCCAACACCGTAACCTATCTTTGGAAGCACAACGATGATGGCGCGCTGGGTATCGTCATCAATAAACCCTTGGAGGCCAGTGTTGCTGACATATTCGACGAATTGGAAATCGAGTGCAGCATCGAACAAGGCGCCTTTCGAAAAGAGGCGGTGCTAGCCGGCGGGCCTGTAGAACGAGACAAGGGCTTCATCATTCATGATGCCCCAAAGAACTGGGAGTCATCCATATCGGTAACTGAAGAGATCAGTATCTGCACGTCGAAGTCTATTCTCGAAGACATAGCGAACGGCAACGGGCCAGAAAATTACCTTATCGCACTAGGCTGCGCGGGCTGGGAAGCGGGCCAACTGGAATGCGAGATCATTAAAAATACCTGGCTCACCGTGCCTGCTAACCCTGCGCTGATCTTCTCTGGCGATTATGAAAACAAACCACAGCGCGCGGCTTCACTTCTAGGCGTTGATTTGCGACAGCTTGCTCCAGACGCTGGCCACTCCTAAACTGGCTTATTCGTGATAATCCACAGCTTTCCCAATAATGACGAACCAGTTTCCGCTCTCGGATTTGACTACGGTACGCAGCGAATTGGCGTAGCATTCGGTCAGAGTCTTACAGGAACTGCTCAACGCGTTTGTGTGCTGAAGGCGAAAGATGGCATTCCAGACTGGGGTCAGATAGAAGCTTTAATAAGCGAATGGAAGCCTAGCCTCTTTGTAGTGGGTATTCCCTATAACCTCGATGGCAGCGAGAGCGAGCTCATGGTTCGAGCCATCAAGTTTGCAAACCGCTTGAACGGTCGCTTCCACAAACCCAGCTATTCAATGGACGAACGCCTCTCTTCAGTTGAAGCCGCGGAACTGGCTCTCGAAGAAAACAGGGGCGCAAAAAAAAGAGCTGCTATAGATGATATAGCGGCTCAGATTATTCTAGAAAATTGGTTTTCGGAATTGGCTGCAAGCAAAAAAAATTAGACAGCCTACTATTCCAATTTAGTCCTAAAACGAATCAAGCATTTTCGCTTCTTCTCTACTTACCCTGTCTTTCGACAACAGATCTTTAAGGCGTTGATCTAGAGTCTACATTCCTACACTGGTACCTGTTTGTATCGCTGAGTACATCTGCGCAACCTTGTCCTCGCGAATCAGGTTACGAATTGCCGATGTTCCTATAATGATTTCATGTGCGGCAACTCGACCGCCGCCCGGCTTCTTCAACAAAGTTTGCGGAATATTGGCCCGGTTAATACTACTAATCCTCGAGGCACATCGGAAATCTTCCTGAAGATTTCACCCATGCCTAACCGCTCCATGGTCAAAACCTTAGAGGGGATAGTACGAAAAACTGCAGGGGAACCACGATTCTGCATAAAGGCATTTACACGAAAGCGGACAAGGTTGGAATTTCAATCGAAAAGTCGGTTTCCAGAAACTCTTCGTAATCTTTCCGCTGCTTATCACTTATGATTTCATAAATGAGCGTGTAAAATTCTTTGTGACCCACTTCCGACACATTGATCCGACGGATATCGCCATCAACACGAATAAGTGGTGGCATGCCAGCTGTGATGTGTAAACCCAAAGCGCCTTCCTTACCGCTTTTTATAGTTTTTCTACTGTTCAGAGGTGCGCGAGAATTAACTTCTAACCCCAGTCGCTTACGTCCGCCTTTTCATAAGCGACGCGGAGCCCTGATACCACTAGCCAATAATCACAAGCTCGCCTATAGTGCATATCCTGTATTGAATATCCGATACCTAGCTAGCGCATAATTCGAATCAAAACGTGACCACTATAGCAGATAATATTGAGCGGCTAAGCGATCGGTTACAACGGTTTGAACGCCAATATGAGCGCAGCGCAGCGAGCGTGAAGTTGCTGGCCGTCAGCAAGCGGCACTCGGTAGAGAGCATTATTGCGGCCAATAAGGCCGGCATTGAAGACTTCGGCGAAAATTATCTGCAAGAAGCGCTGGATAAGATCCAGCATTTGTCTTCAATACGCGTGAACTGGCATTTCATAGGGCCTGTCCAGGCAAATAAAACCAAAGCTATAGCCGAGAATTTCCAATGGGTGCACAGCATTGATCGCTTAAAGATTGCACGACGTCTCAGCGATCAGCGAGAACCCTCTGCAGCGAAGCTAAATGTCTGCGTACAAGTAAAGCTCTCTCAAGAGACGAGCAAATCCGGCGTAGAAATAGGCGAAGCCGAGGCCCTCTGTGACAGTATACAGGCGCTGCCGAATCTGCAGTTACGCGGCCTGATGGCGATCCCAGCAGCTGAGCCTGATTCTGACTCGCAGCGAATAGCTTTTCGAGCATTGGCGAAAGAATACTCTCGACTCAAGCCCTGCTATGCACAGTTCGACACGCTATCGATGGGTATGAGCAATGATTTTGAGGCGGCTATTGCTGAAGGCTCAACGCTCATTAGAATCGGTACTGGCATATTCGGTCCTCGCAGCTAGCTAAGCATCCTTCGCCGCTTTCAGAGCCAAGCAAACTAGTTATCTAGCCTTCTCTAAATAATTTGTACCGAAAAAGTCATTCATGAGTTTTTCGGTATCTCGTGTGCCAAAAGCTGGCGTAAAAGTGTCATTTCACTCGCTTTTGGCGCACTCGCATTGCCCTTAACGGGCAATCGCTGCACATCCCTGTGCAAGGCAGTAGACCAGAAAAATGCTTGAAGCGGCTGTTTTCTTGTCGAACCTTTAGTAACAGTTGGAGCGAAGGGCTTGAAATTGATATCGAGATGTATTTTTCAGAGTCGAGTAAATACGTTAGAATACCAGACGATCTGCGGCCACTTCCTAAGCAGCAATAGCATTCGGAGCAGGCCAGGGAGAAATTTTGAAAAGTACTAAAATTGGTTTTATTGGCGCCGGAAATATGGCGAATGGCCTCATTCGCGGTCTTATCGCCAAAGGCACTAAGCCTGAGAATATCTGGGCCAGTGATCTGGACGATAGCAAGCTTCAGTTACTAGCCCAGGACTGCAAGATACAGACAGGTAGTAATACAAACATAGCAAGTAAGGCCAATGTGATCGTGCTAGCCGTTAAGCCACAGGTGATGAGAGATGCCTGTAAGGCATTGGCGGCGGATCTAAGCGATCGCAAAGTGCTACTGGTATCGATAGCCGCAGGCATTACCACTGCTCACTTAGAGGGTTGGTTTGGTGATTCTGCAGCTATCGTTCGCTGTATGCCTAATACACCTGCTCTCGTCGGCATGGGTGCAAGCGGACTATTTGCGAACGCCAAGGTTACCGAAGAACAAAAGCAACTCGCCCAGGAAGTTATTAGTACTGTGGGCTTCGCCACTTGGGTTGATGCCGATTCAGACATCGACATTGTTACGGCAATTTCTGGTAGCGGGCCCGCCTACTTTTTCCTGTTTATGGAAGCGATGCAGGCAACCGCGAAGGAGATGGGCCTGAGCGAAAATTTGGCACGAGCACTCACCTATCATACAGCGGCTGGCGCAGCTGCGCTCGCGCAATACAGCGAAGATGACATTGCCACGTTGCGGCGCAACGTCACCTCACCCGGCGGTACAACTGAACAAGCAATCTTACAATTTGAGGAAGGCAATCTTCGAGGCTTGGTTACCAAAGCCCTGCAGGCGGCTAGAACCCGGTCTGTAGAACTAGCTGAAGAAACCGATAGCACGTAGCATCAGTTAGTCGCAGATTTTATATGGAACAGCTGTTCCTTTACTTATTTTGGATAAGTTTACAATATTAGGATAGTGACATTATGGGCAGCTCTGCAGCATTAGTTTTTAGCACACTTACTGGGATCTATCTTTTAGCTGTGCTGCTTCGATTCTTACTACAAGTCGCTAAGGCCGATTTCTATAATCCCGTTTCGCAGGCCGTAATAAAAATCACTGATCCGATGGTTCGAGTTCTTCGGCCGGTTATCCCTGGCTACAAGGGCATAGATTTTTCTTCGCTCGTATTGGCTTTTGCCATAGAGGTTGTCGCGATCTGTGTGCTAATTATTCTCTATGGTGGCACCATCCCTGACGCTGGTTTTATTATTACTTGGGCATTCGTAGGTGTCGTCTTATTTATCGTTAACATCTATTACTACGCGATTTTGGCGTCAATTATAATGTCATTTGTTATGATGTTTTCGGGCAGCACGAACCCTCATCCACTATTGTTATTAGTTTGGCAGCTGACTGAACCTATTATGGCGCCGGTGCGGAAAATCATTCCTTCTATGGGCGGCCTAGATTTTTCACCCATCTTTATTTTCATAGCTATACAGATAATTCAAAATTTTATCCTAACTACCTTCAGCATCAATCAACAGCATGCGATGGTTATAATCGGAATTTAGATGGCCCTCAGACTTAACCTGGGTTTAGATATCACTAAGTGTTCTTGCTATGCACTATCGCTGGGAGAAAAAAGCCTTATACTTGAACTGCAGTGTCCAGCCCAAGGCCAATTAAGATCGAATAGTTGAGCCGGTGAGCGAACATCTGAAAATTCGAATCTCCTCCGAACCAATTGATGGAAAAGCAAACAAACAACTAATTCGATTTTTAGCGAAACTATTTCATACCAAACAGACTGCTATTGCTATAGTAAGCGGACTGGCGGGACGACATAAAAGACTGTGCATCAAGAAACCCCTGTCTATTCACCCTAGGCTCGAAATACCCAAGGATACGCTTTCCTGAGAGAGCCTAGTACAGAGTTAGTTAACAGCTAGTTAGGAAAAATTCAGATAAAAGAACTGGGAAGAGCCCCAAAACCATTTGCAATGCCAGACTCAATACCGACAGATTCAGTTGGCCTCGTTACTCCTCAGGTCTATAAATTCGATGAGCCTCTAACTCTTCGTAGCGGCAAAGTATTGCTCGAGTATGAGCTAGTCGTTGAGACTTACGGCAAACTCAATAGTGAAAAGACGAATGCCGTTCTCATCTGTCATGCCCTCAGCGGCGATCATCATGCAGCCGGCTACCATAGCGAAAGCGATAGCAAGCCAGGCTGGTGGGACAGCTGTATCGGCCCGGGAAAGGCGATAGATACCAATCTCTTCTACGTAGTTAGCCTGAATAATCTTGGCGGATGCGCAGGCAGCACCGGGCCCACCTCGATCAATCCCGAGACCGCCAAGTATTACGGCCCTGATTTTCCTGTCGTTACCGTGCGCGACTGGGTGAGTAGTCAGCTGCGGCTGATGGAGCGGATGGAGATTTCGGAATGGGCGGCTGTTGTAGGCGGCAGCCTGGGAGGCATGCAAGTATTGCGTTGGGCGATTAGCTATCCCGACAAAGTTCGTCATGCAGTCTGCATAGCTGCGGCGCCTAAATTGTCGGCGCAAAATATTGCCTTTAATGAAGTTGCCAGGCGCTCGATCACTAGTGACCGAGATTTTTACGAGGGACGCTATCTAGACAAAGGCACCTATCCGAAGCAGGGCTTAATGCTTGCGCGTATGGTCGGGCACATCACCTATTTGTCGGACAGTGCCATGCGCGCGAAGTTTGGCAAGTCAGTTTCAAATTTCGAACAGGATACGGCTGAGAATTTCGGCAGAGACCTACGCTCAGGAAAACTAAGCTTTGGATTCGATGTGGATTTCCAAGTAGAGAGCTATCTGCACTATCAAGGGGAACGGTTTTCCAAGAACTTCGATGCAAATACCTATTTGCTTATGACGAAGGCGCTGGACTACTTCGACCCCACCGTGGATTTCAAAGGCGACCTGTCGAAGGCATTTGCCAATAGCGACTGCAAATTCCTACTCATGTCGTTCAGTACGGATTGGCGATTCCCACCGGAGCGTTCGCGAGAGATAGTAGCCGATCTTCTTAAGGCGGGAAGAGAAGTAAGCTATCTCGAGATCGAGGCGGATCAGGGGCACGATGCATTCTTGCTTCCTATTCCACGTTATATAGAAGCTCTCTCGGGCTATCTGCAGCGAGTGCATCGGGAGAACGAAAGCGATGCGTCCTGATCTGGAAATTATTCAACAGTGGATACAGCCGAACAGTAAGGTGCTCGATCTTGGTTGTGGCGATGGCAGCCTACTGCATTACCTGCAGACGACCAAGAATGTGCACGGCATTGGATTGGAGATCGATAAAACGAATATTCAACACTGCCTAGATAGAGGAACGAATGTCATCGAGCAGAACTTAGATGAAGGGCTCTCCAATTTCCGATCAGGGAGTTTCGATACTGTTCTATTAGCACAGACGCTGCAGGCTCTCAGCAAGCCAGATCACTTAATCGATGAGATGCTACGTATCGGCAAGAACGGCATCGTGACATTCCCGAACTTCGGCAACTGGAAGAGTCGTCTGTATCTTGCAAGCCGAGGTCGCATGCCTGTATCAAAATTTATACCCCACTCCTGGTATAACACACCGAATATTCATTTCTGTACCGTGAAGGACTTTGATGCGCTATGCAGAGAGCGGAACATTAAGGTGCTGGCTAGAACGGTAGTCGATCTTGAACATCAGGGTAGTTGGTACATGAAAGCCTGGCCGAACCTCTTGGGTGAGATTGCTATCTACCACATCAGCAAAGACACGGACTAAGGGTTTTCTAAAAGAATGCATAAAGTGGTATTGGCTAGCAGCAATAAAGGAAAGCTTGTTGAACTACAGGCGATTCTCGAAACCAGAGATGTTCAATTATTGCCACAATCGGAATTCTCAGTGAGCGAGGCCGACGAGACTGGACTCAGTTTTGTTGAAAATGCATTGATAAAGGCTCGCCATGCCTGCCTCGCGACCGGCCTGCCCGCTATCGCGGATGATAGTGGAATAGAGGTGGATGCGCTCAAGGGAGGGCCAGGAATCTATTCGGCGCGCTTTGCTGGATCCCATGGCCCAGAGGAGGACATTGATAACAACGCGAAATTACTACGTGAGCTGGAAGGCATCGCGGAAGTAGACCGTAGCGCAAGGTTTCAGTGCGTTATCGCCTATATGCGACACGCCAAAGATCCAATGCCACTGATTTGTCAGGGCACTTGGGAAGGGCGCATACTGTTTAGCGAGGAAGGCGAGAACGGATTCGGCTATGATCCTCTATTCTATGTACTAAGCCACGGCTGCGCATCTGCAAAGCTGGATGCCGCAGTAAAGAACGCCATCAGCCATCGAGGCCAAGCGCTAACGCAGCTATTAAAATGTTGGAACTCCCACCACTAAGTCTCTACATCCACATACCCTGGTGTGTGAAGAAATGTCCTTACTGCGACTTCAATTCTCATGAAGTGCAATCTAACATTCCCGAGAGCGACTACGTAAAGATTCTTTGTCAGGACTTCGATCGTGACTATGAGTATTGCGAATCTCGTCCGCTACAATCCATTTTCATCGGCGGGGGCACACCAAGTCTATTTAGAGTGAAATCATTCGAAAAGATTCTATCGCATATACAGGCGAAAGCATCTTTAAGCGGTGAGTGTGAAATTACCCTTGAGGCAAACCCAGGCACGGCAGAGGCAGACAAATTCTCTGGTTATTTCGCAGCCGGGATAAACCGCCTATCTATCGGCGTTCAAAGCTTCGATGAACGTCAGTTAAAGAATCTTGGCCGCATCCATTCAGCGGATGAATCCAAGCGTGCGATCGATTTTGCCAGAAAAGCTGGCTTTGATAATTTCAATTTGGATTTGATGCATGGCCTTCCTAGACAAAGTGTTAGCGATGCACTTAGCGATTTACAGAGCGCAATTGATTTCGATCCGCTACATATCTCTTGGTATCAACTCACCATCGAACCCAATACTGTCTTCCATGCGCGCCCACCGACTCTGCCCGAAGAGCCAATTCTAAATTCTCTGGAGGATGCCGGGCTGGCACTGCTCGAAAATTCTGGCTATAGCCGTTATGAAGTATCGGCATTCTCAAAGCAAGGCTGTCATTCACGGCACAACCTAAATTACTGGGAATTTGGCGACTACCTCGGCATAGGAGCAGGTGCCCATGGCAAGATCACACTTGCGCATGCAAATACCATTGTTCGAACTCAAAAACATAGACAGCCGAATCACTACCTCAACAAAAGTATTCAGTCTAAGATCAAACGAACCGAAATCCTGCCGAATGAGCGCGCCATTGAATTTCTATTGAACGCCCTTCGCAGTAAATATGGATTTTCCGAGCCCATGTTTCAATCCAGAACCGGGCTGCCTTTTAGCGCTATAGGAAAGAAGGTAGAATACTTGATTGCCGGCGGGCTGCTGCGGAAGCGAGATGGTCGTATAGCCGCCTCAGACAAAGGATATCGACTTCTAAATAGCTTGTTACAAGAATTTCTCTAAGGGTGTCCATGAAAAATTTATACGAGAAGCACTGCGAAGCCTGTCAGATGGGCGCCCCGCTGGTAAGCGATGAGGAGGCGAATGACCTATTACTTAAGGTCCCTGGCTGGAAGCGAGGTTTCCATGAAGGTGCAGAAAAACTGACTCGCGAATTTCATTTCGTAGAGTTCAAAGATTCATTTGCGTTTACCTACAAGATAGCTACTTTGGCCGAGCGCGAGAATCATCACCCTTCCATCTTTACTGAATCGGGAAAAGTGACTGTGTACTGGTGGACGCACAAGATTAATGGTCTACACGTTAATGATTTCATAATGGCCGCGAAGACCGATATGATCGCTAAACTCTCTGTCCCCTCTTAACATTCGCACGTTTTTGACTGGAGTATTTCCGTGTCGATTAATTCAAAATCTCTGTTTGAACAACTCAATAATGTTGTAAGCCTGCCCAGCGTTAGTTCAGCTAATGCGAGCATCGATATGAGTAATAAACCGGTGATAGACCACCTGGCGGAACAATTTGAATCCCTCGGTTTTGAATGCGAGTTGATTCCAATCCCTGGTAGTAAGACAACTAAGTTCAATCTAATCGCGACCCTCGGCTCTGGCCCCGGCGGACTGGTGCTAGCAGGTCACACTGACACCGTGCCGCTGGATGAAGGATTATGGTCGGTCGATCCCTTCAAGGTTACTCAGCTCGATGGCAAGCTGTTCGGACTCGGCGTTACTGACATGAAGGGCTTCTTTCCAATCATCATGGAAGCAATAAAACCACTTTTGGACAAAAGCTTCAAAGAACCTCTCATCGTTCTCGCGACGGCGGACGAGGAGACATCTATGCAGGGCGCACGCAGTATAGCCCAGATGGGGCGACCTAAAGCACGTGCCGCTATCATCGGTGAGCCGACCGGCCTGCAGCCGGTAAAGGCACACAAGGGCATCATGATGGATTCCGTTCGATTATTGGGACAGAGTGGCCATTCCTCCGACCCCTCTCTGGGGAACAATGCGCTCGACGCCATGCATGCGGTAATTTCGGATCTAATGGCCTACCGCGAGGAATTGAAATACAGGTACAGCAGTGATCTATTCAGCATTCCTCACCCAACACTGAATTTTGGTGTTATACATGGTGGCGATAATCCCAATCGAATCTGTGGCCACTGTGAATTGGAATTCGATATTCGGCTGATGCCAGGCATGCACATCGAAACTGTGCGAGCGGAGATAAGGAATAGAATCGCGACTCTAATGGATCCACTAGGTATACAATTTGAATTGGAAGCCTTGTTTACCGGTGTGCCTGCTTTCTTTGCTGATGAGAACAGCGCCCTATTGAAAACAGCCGAGAAGCTGACCGGCCACACGGGTATCAGCGTAGGATTTGGAACTGAAGGCCCTTTCCTGCAAGAATTAGGAATGGACACTATAATAATGGGCCCCGGCAATATCGATCAGGCCCACCAGCCTGATGAGTATATGTCGATAGATATGATCGAGCCCTGCATCGATGTATTACAAAAGATGATTAGTCATCATTGCCTGTAACTCGCAATTATGACTAAGGAACTAGAGAGATTCGAGTGATGGACAACGAACAAGATAGCATTGCCATGATCGAATGGTTTCGTGCCTCAACAAGTTATATCAATACGCACCGAGGAAAGGTGTTCGTCGTGCTATTGAGCGGCGAAGCGTTGGCGGACAAGAACCTACCCAACGTTGTCTATGACCTAACGCTACTGCACAGCCTTGGCGTAAAACTAGTACTCGTTCATGGCGCCAGACCGCAGATTTCTGCCGCACTAGAAGACGACGGTAAGGACTCATCCTATCATCGCGATATTCGCATCACAGAAGCAGAATGCATCAAGACCGTGACACGCGTTGTCGGTGGAGAAAGTGCAAAACTCGAGGCCCTCTTCTCCATAGGCATAAGCAACTCCCCAATGCAGGGCTCTGATGTCCGTCTTTGTCGAGGAAATTTTGTAACAGCTAAACCCGCTGGTATTCACGATGGCATCGACTACCAATACACGGGAAAAGTGAGAAAAATACGCGCAACTTCCATCCAGAAGCAGTTGGAACAAGATAATATTGTACTGCTTTCGAATCTAGGCTATTCGCTAACTGGCGAAATCTTCAACCTATCTGCAGAAGAAGTAGCCACAGAGGCCGCCGTAGCACTGCAAGCAGAAAAGCTGATTCTAATGGTTCCATGTCCTGGCGTTCTAGATGATGGCGGTAACTTGGTTGCTTCACTAAGCGAAGATGATGCTAGGTTCTATGCGGGCAAACTTGCCAAGTTAGATGAGGAATCGCGATGCATAAGTCGTGCACTCGATACCTGTCTGCACGCCTATTCCAATAAAGTTCATCGGTCACACCTGATTAGCTTCAAGGAGAATGGCGCTCTAATACGCGAACTGTTTACACGACAAGGAAACGGCACGCTAATTAGCAGTGATAGCTTCGAGAATTTGCGCGTCGCAACCATTGAAGACGTCGCTGGCATACTTAAACTTATTAGACCCTTAGAAGAGAACGGCTCACTGGTAGAGCGTTCTCGTGAATTGCTAGAAACAGAAATCGATAACTTCAAGATCGTGGAGCTAGAAGATTCCATCATTGCCTGCGCCGCGCTCTATCCTATCGGGGAAGACTTCGCAGAGATCGCCTGCATCGCTATCGAAAATAGCTTTCAAAAGAATGGCTATGGTGATCGACTCCTGAGTAGCCTTGAGAGTCAGGCCAAGACAGTAGGCGTCAAGAAAATTTTCGTATTGACCACGGTTGCATCACACTGGTTTTTGGGGAAGGGATTTTTGGAGGCGGAACTTAGCGACCTACCCGAAACCAGACAAGAACTCTACAACTATCAGCGTAAATCGAAGGTATTACTAAAGATATTATAGCTAGGGTGTTCGAGGTTTAGCTTACACGCTGCAATACACAGATACTGTAGTCATACTGATTAGATTCATCGTGTTGATATTGCTCACACGAAATTTCTTTCCAATTCGACTCGTCGAATTCATGAAGGGTAGTATCCCCTTCGACTTGCGCATGCACGCGCGTGAGATGCAGTGTATCTGCCAGAGGCAGCGCCGTCTGATACAACACCGCCCCGCCGATGACAAAGGCCTCAGTGCTACCCGTCTCCTTAGATACAGCTTCGGCGCGTTCAATCGCCTGCTGCAGGGATCCCACCACTTCGGCACCCTCGGCCTGATACTCTGAATTGCTAGTAATGACTATGCTGGTTCTTCCAGATAACGCGCGCCCTATAGACTCCCAAGTATTACGCCCCATGATCATGCAGGTACCCATGGTGGTACGCCTGAAATATTTCAGGTCTTCAGAAAGATGCCAAGGTAGGCCGTTGTCACGTCCGATCACTCGATTCTCAGACATGGCGCATATCAATGCGAGTTTCATAGTGTGTGCTCTTTAAAGATAAGTAGATCCGAGAGGACTAAACTGAAAATGGATAGGCAATGGGATCATGGTGCTCATAACCATCGACTTCGAAATCCTTCAAGGTTACCCAAGTCTCAATATCCTCAAGTGATTTTATATCCGGGTTGATATGCAGCCGCGGAGGATCGAACGGCTCCCGCTGTAGCTGAACATCGCGCATTAGTTCAAGCTGGTCCTCGTAGATATGGGCATTGACGATCTTGTGATAGGCAAGCCCCGCTGAGTTGCCAGTAATCTGCGCTATTAGTGCCAATAACGTAAAAACCTGAATCTGATTGAAATTGAGCCCAAGCGGCACATCACAAGAGCGCTGATAGCTCGTAAGATGGAGCACGTCACCGAGTAGAGAAAACGTATGAGTGTGCATACACGAACGAAGACAGCCTAGATCGAATTCGCCGGGGTTATAGAACGTCAATATCTCGCCACGGTCGTCCACGCCTCGCTTGAGATTTTCGACTATCTTCTTCAACTGATCGATGCTCGTTCCGTCCGGCTTCTGCCAACTTCTGCCTTGAACGCCATAAACTCGACCCATGTCATCGACACCCTTGCGCGCAGGATTACTCAACCATGCTGCGTTCTCGTTCGCATTCGCATCCCATGATTTAGTGCCCAGAGCGCGAAAGTCTGCGGCATTGCTCAAGCCCTTGAGATATCCAAGAAGCTCGGCGATAGCCGCCTTCCAGAAACTCTTGCGAGTGGTAATGATAGGGAATGCGTTTCCACCGACGCTATAAGCCAAATCCGCATTGATAACGGTGAGGCACTTTTTCCCGGTACGCTCGTTCTCAATCCATACACCTTCATTCATGATTCGCTGACAGAGATTCAAATATTGCTGCATGACACTTTTCTTCTATCGATTAAGTTAAAGGGGCGACTACAAAGAGTTAAGTTGTGGCTGAGGCTTCATATAGGCAAGTATTAATAGAATCACACCGGCTACTATCAATGGAGCAGATAACACCTGTCCCATAGTCATCCAATCTAACGCGACGAAACCGAGGTGTAAATCGGGCTCGCGGAAGAATTCAATGAAGAACCTGAAGCTTCCATATCCGATCGCGAATAAGCCGGTCACCGCCATTCGCGGTCTGGGCTTAGACGAGAACCACCAGAGGAAAGTAAATAATACGATTCCCTCTAATGCCACTTCGTAGAGCTGAGAGGGGTGCCGCGCCAATTGATCAACGTGGGGAAAGATCATGCCCCATGCCACATCAGTGGGCCTGCCCCAGAGTTCGCCTCCGATGAAATTGCCGAAGCGGCCGGCACCGAGGCCGAATGGAACGAGGGGCGCAATGAAGTCCATAACCTCGAAGAATTCTTTCTTGATGCTGCGCGAATACAGGAAGAATGCCAGCAGCACACCGAGCAGCCCGCCATGGAAAGACATGCCTCCTTCCCAGACCCGCAGTAGCCATATTGGATCGGAGAGGAAGCGGTCGAAATTATAGAACACCACAGAGCCCATGCGCCCGCCAAGAACTGCACCCAATGCACCGTAGAACACCATGTCGGATATCTGCTCTGCTGACCATTCACCGGGTTGCTGCTTTGCGCGGATTGACGCCAGTCCCCAAGCGCCTCCGAATGCGATCATATACATAATGCCATACCAATGAATGCTTATTGGGCCGATGGCCAGCGCTACTGGGTCGAACTGGGGAAATGTCAGCATGGGTCGGATTCGCTTGTGTCGGTTGAGATGCCCGCAGGCCCTTGAGCTGCCATTATACTCAACCCGTGACAAGAAAGTTTGGCAATTTTAGGGCTGAATGGTCCTATCGCGTCCTCACGGATTCTGTCCATTCACGCAATGAGACGTTAACATAGCAGCGATGTGCTTAATCATATTTGCGTACCAGGCGGATCCTCGTTTTCCGCTGGTTGTAGCCGCCAACAGAGACGAGATTTTCGCCCGACCAACCGCTCAAGCCACCCTCTGGGCAGATGAAGAATCTGGCCAACAGATACTCTCTGGAAGAGACAAGCAGGCTGGAGGTACTTGGCTGGGCATTACTCAGAGCGGGCGATTCGCCGCAGTGACGAATATAAGAGATCCGTCTCAGACCGAACGCCGAGCTCAAACTCGTGGCGACCTGACACGGCAGTATCTAGCAGGCGACGATTCTCCACAGCAATACTGTAAACGATTAACCCAGAGTTACGACCAATTCGCTGGCTATAACTTACTCGTAGGCGATACCAACTCTCTATTGTATGTAAACAACCACGAAGAAAAGGTGTGGGAGATTGAACCTGGGGTGCATGGATTGTCGAACGGCTTATTAAACTCCTCCTGGCCCAAAGTAAATAAGGGTAAAACACGTCTGCAGGCATTGATGCAGCACACCGAGGGACTGACTACCGATGCGCTTATCGCGATGATGAGTGACAGATCTCAAGCCCAAGACGCGGATCTCCCGGATACTGGAATCGGCATTGAAATAGAGCGTAAATTATCTCCCGCCTTTATTCTGAACCCAAAAAGAGAATATGGGACTCTGTGCTCTACCGCTCTAATCATCGATCAAAAAGGGCCTACACGTTTTAGCGAACAGAACTTCGACTCGCTAGGCAATAGATTGGAGGGTCATGCATTCCAGCTACCACCAGCCTAGCTATAGCAGCATTTATGGCTCCGACTTAAGTAAGATCTAGTAAGTAATTCCCCGACCACCGCGAGGCCTCTATGTATATACCCAAACATTTCGTGATTACTGATGAGAAAGAAATAAGTAAGTTCATCGAAGCAAAGTCCTGAAAGCTAATCAGATCCTACCGTTTAGTTTGTCCGAGAGGATCGCAGTAGTCTATCGACACCGGCATTATACAAGGCCAAATCAACCGCGCTTCGAACCATCTGCGCATCATCAAGCCGCATCACGTTCTCTAGAAGTTCTTCAGCGACGTCTAATGTGATGCTACGTAGCACAGACTTCACTTTTAACAACGAAGCGGCGTTCATCGACAGCACATCATAGCCCATGGCCATTAACAGTATGGCAGCACCAGGGTCGCCGGCCATCTCTCCACAAATACTTACATGCTTGCCTTCTGCTTGAGCCGCATTGACTACTTGTTGCAATGCACTTAGCACGGCTGGGTGAAAGGCGGAATAGAGGTTAGCCACACGTGGGTTATTCCTATCCACTGCCAGCAGATACTGCGTGAGATCGTTGCTACCTACGGATATAAAGTCTACTAACTTGGCGAGGGCGCGGGCCTGATAGACTGCCGCTGGTAACTCTATCATGACTCCTACAGGTGGGAATTTTACCTTTACCCCTTCCTGGATAAGTTCGCGGTATTCCTTCTTAATGAGTTGCAATGCGGATGTAACTTCGTTGATGTTGCTGATCATAGGTAACATGATTTGCAGATTATCGAGACCAGCGCTCGCTCTCAACATTGCGTGTATCTGTGCGGTGAAAATTTCAGGGTGATCCAGAGTAACTCTAATACCCCGCCATCCAAGGAATGGATTCGCTTCTTCTATCGGGAAATACGGCAAAGATTTGTCCCCGCCGATATCGAGCGTACGCATGGTCACCAACTTCGGAGCGAACGCCTCTAACTGCTCACGATAGATTTGGTATTGCTCCTCCTCACTAGGGAAACGTTCTGCTAGAAGGAAAGGCACTTCTGTTCTGAATAACCCAATACCCTCGGCGCCCTGGTCGAGAGAGCGTATAACATCTGTCATTAGTCCTGTGTTAACCCACAGATGTACTCTGTGATGATCCGCTGTCTCACATGGTAGATCCTTCAAATCTTCAAGACCTTTGTCTAGCTGATCCTGTTCCTGAATCGTTTTGAGGAAACGAGTACGGATCTGATCTGAGGGGTTGGTTATTACCTCGCCATTATAGCCATCGATTATGATTTCCTTGCCGTGCAGCTGGGTATAGGGCAAATCCAGCGCACCCATTACCGTTGGTATACCCATAGTTCTTGCAAGAATCGCAACATGTGAGTTGCCCGACCCTTTCACGGATATCAGTCCCTTCAACTTGGACTCGGGCACTTCCGCCAACATTGAAGGAGTAATCTCCTCGCTGACGAGAATCGTGTTGTCCGCGTACTCTGTTTCTACAACTACCTTCTCTTGCAAATAGAATAATATGCGAGCACATAGATCCTTGATGTCGATTGCGCGTTCACTGAGATAGGGATCGTCCATCTCCTCAAAGGCTCTGACGTGTTCGTTTGCTACGTAGGCAAGCGAACCCTGCGCCCAGTACCCCATTCTTATTCTCTCGACTATCTCATTGCCAAGCGCAGCATCATCTAGCATGCGAACGTAGACATCGAAAAGCTGCCGCTCCTCTTCCGCGACCTGCCCAGCCAATTTCGCATTCAGACTGCGCATGTCCTGTCTTACCAACTCCAGACAGCTATTGAAAAACTCTATCTCACCCGCGATGTCTGGAGTGCGGCGTTGAGGTATCTGACGAAGGTCCGCATGCGGAAAAACAACAACAGCCTCACCAATGGCGGCACCGGAAGATCCTGACACACCTG
>Ga0209091_10001941_pt1 | contig 17789 bp, 13 predicted proteins | sample ArcticOcean_MG_C_6_FD_187438 | JGI IMG/M metagenome (GOLD analysis project Ga0209091, IMG submission 187438) | Marine microbial communities from western Arctic Ocean - ArcticOcean_MG_CB8_128 (SPAdes) (version 2) | ecosystem: Environmental > Aquatic > Marine > Oceanic | place: Arctic Ocean...
TGGTTGATGGGGACCGGAGGGCCGAGCGAGGAGAACAAGTGGCGGTTGGGCGGCTCGTCGCAGACGATGACGTCGGTAAACATGAGGTTTAGAAAATGACCATCAAGCGCGCTCACTTTGTCAAAGGGAAAGCGCTTTTCAATCACGCGCAGGTTTTCGTTGAATCGCGCGTGCGAGGCCTTCAGCACGAGGAGCTCGCGATACAGCCGGTCCCGATCCTTGTCGTCCACCTCTTCGTGCGGCGTTGCCGTCTGCAGCGAGGGTGGCAAGGGGTCCTCGCGTGCTGTGAGGTCCGGTTCGTCGGGCGCGCCGGTGGACGCCGCCGCCGTGGCCTCGCGGTGGAGGTCCAGCCGCCCCAGGTCGGGCAGCATCCTTCCCGCGCCTCTTCTACCTTGTGCGCTTGCATCGTATATCTGTGCGCTAGTTGGTACCGCACGAATTTGAAGGCTTGAATGCGACGCACACGTATGGGCGCCAAGGCGGCGAGTTTGTTGACGCTGCTAGGCGGTGGCGTGTGGCTGCTCGACGAGCCCAAGCCCGTCGTCTACGTCAATGAAGGCAATCACCTATTGTCAGCGTGGCCGAGCGAGGCCATCGGAGGAGGCGCGCTGTCGCCAGAGTGCACCTTCTGGAACCAATCGGTGGTCTTTTCGTCGGAAATGTGCTCGCTCTTCGTGGTCAATCGCGCGGCCGCCGCGTACCAGGTTGCCGCCACGCGCGCGATGCGGTGCACGGCAGCGTTTGGAACAGAGTGCGTGCTGTCACCAGAGATTGGCTTGGCGATGCCCGCGGCATTTTTATACGACTACTCAACGTCTTCCATGCGCATGCTGATTGCGCCCAAGCTCATGCCGCTCGAGTCGGAGCAGACGCACGTGCGCGTGTCGCCACCGGACTCGGACGGCATTACGCAGACGCGTACATTAATCTTAAATCAGACGGTTGCCGTCGAGTACTTGGACGGGCAGACTAAAAGTTTGCACCAACGACGGCTAGAAGCCGACGAGGCCTTCTGTGTGCAACTGCTGCGATTGGCGTTCGAATCGACGTGCTGGCAATCTCTCGATTGACGCGCTAACCTTGTAACTCTTGACGACGCACTCTCGCGTGGGGGTGCGTTTGATGGCGCGCGTCTGCGCCCCACGGCTGTCCATCGCCGCGCTACTGCCGTCGCCCCCGAGCTCGCCACCGCCGCTTGAACGACCGCCGCCGACCGACGGCTTCTCGCAGCTGGCGCTCACTGGCCAGCTGCGCGCGTACGCATCGCCCGATCACTCACGGGGAGAGTCCTTTCCCGGTAAGCAGTCACCGACGCTGCAGCTGTCACTTTTTGAGTCTGGTGTGACGCGTGTGCGAACGCCCGTGTCGAGTAGAGCAACATGAGCATGAGCGTGTGCGTCGCTATCTCGTTATGTTTGTGTAAGTAAGCGGAGCGTCTAAAAGCATGGAGTTTAACCGCGACACGAAGATGGCCAAAGTCAAAGAGATAGAGGACGCCGAAAAAAGCATGGCCAAGAGAATTGACAAACTGGTGTCGAATGGTGAGCTCGAGGAGGACGCGCAGCGGCAAGGGTGTGGTGGAGGGGGCGGGTGCTTTCCGTGGATGCGACGAAGCGGTCGCAGCCGGCTCGCGCAAGACCAGGGCCTTGAGGTGGCGGTGTTTGGCAAGAGCGCGGCGGTGGGCAGCGCGGCGAACGCCAATGCGCGCCTTGAGAAGGCGGCGGAGCAGATGGAGCACCACGCCGAGCAACTCTACGCGAAGGCGGAGGCGAGTCGGGCCAAGGCCAAAGCGTTGATGGCGCAGGGGAAGAAGGCGGAGGCCATGGGCGCGCTCAGGCGCAGCAAGGCGCTCGAGAAGCAGGCCGAAGTGGCCACTAGTACGCACGCGGCGATTGAGCAGCAAAAAGACATGCTCGAGTCGTCCGCGTTGCAGAGGGAGGTCGCCACCGCGCTCTCGGCGTCGATTGCGACCACAAAGCAGAAGACCAAGGGCCTGCTCGAGAAGGCGGAACAGGCGGTCGACGGCAGCGCCGAACTCCGGGATGCGGTGGACGACATCAGCGAGGTCATGGGCGGACTCACCGCCAACGACCAGTACGACGAGGACGACTTGCTCGAGGAGCTGGAGCTCATGCAGCGCGAGTCGGACGAGGACGCGGACGCGGCGCCCGTCGAGGCGCCGGCGGCCGCGACGAAGGCGCACGTGGAGCCCCAAGCCATCGTCGTAGGGATAGACCCGTCGCTCTACCCTGCGGCTCCCAGGCGACGGCGGGAGGCAAAGGCGCGGCTGCTCGCTGACGACTCGGCCGCCTCGGGCACCGCGACGTGATGCTGATGCATGGCATGGTGAGCAGGGAGGGTGTGCTTTGCACGAACGATCAAAAGATTAATTAATTAGACATCTGTGGAAATCAGGGGCTCCTACATTACTTTATGAGCACTTGTCAAGTGCTCATAAAGAGAGGCCGGTGCTCATAAAATATTTTATTGAATTAGAGCAAAAGGAGGATTTTGGGTAAGAGGGGACTTTAATTCATTAGGAATTCTGAAAGAAAGAGGGGAGGTTCCTGCATTAACGTTCCTGTGAACAAAATGTTGCTTTTGAAATCTCCCCCCTTTCACCGAAACCTCCTTTTACTCTAATTCAATAAAATATTTTATGAGCACGGCCTTCTCTTTATGAGCACTTGACAAGTGCTCATAAAGTAATGTAGGAGCCCCTGATTTCTCGCGAACCCTAATTAATTAAACTCCCCGATTTCTTCAAATCCTCCTTTTACTCTAATTCAATAAAATATTTTATGAGCACGGCCTTCTCTTTATGAGCACTTGGCAGGTGCTCATAAAGTAATGTAGGAGCCCCTGATTTCTCTGGAAGTCTAATGAATTAGAGTTTTTTTTTGCGGGCAAGCAAACGTTAGGTTTGCGCACCTCGCGACTGGTGCCCACGCTGTGACTCAAGCCCGACGCGCAAGATCATGGACACGCAGTTGGGCGACTTCGTGCGTGCCGCGGCGACCGACGTGCAGGCGCAGCTGGGCGGGGGCCTGAGCGAGTGCGTCTACCAGTCCGCGCTCGCCCTTGCTCTCCGTCAGCGCGGCTGCCTCGTGGAGACCGAAATGGTCGTCCCGATCGTGTACAATGCCCAGTACGTGGGGTTCGTGCGCCCCGACATCGTGGTCGACAAGCAGCTCGTCATAGAGATCAAGGCCGTGCTGAAGATCACCGAGTCGCACTTCTCGCAGACACGTGCCTACTTGCGTTGGTTGCCCTTGCCGCCACCCAGCTACGCGCGCATTGAAAGCATGCAGCGTGGGGCCGTCGTCAACTTTGGACCCGAGCAGGTCGAGGTTTGTCCTGTCTGTGTGCTGGGCCAGTGACCCAGTGTGTAATAAATTGCTCAAGGCGGTTTGCGACTGGTGCGGTGGGGTAGAGTAGCAAATTACACCGATGCCAGAGATTGCAAAGCGTTCCCTTTGCGAGCCGGGCGACGAGTCGGAGGCGTGGTGGGCCAAGCGCGCCAAGCCAAGCGCGTCGCGCTCGCCGCTCGTTGGCGAGGGCGATGGCGAGCTGCTCAAGCTGCTCGTGGAAAAGAGCCTGCGCAACGGCGAGCTGCGCGCGGAGGTCGATCTGCGCGAGGAGGAGTTGCTCGGGGTCAAGGAGGAATTGCTCGAGGCGAGAGAGGGCCTGAGCGCAGCGCACAAGCAGATCGAGGCCCTATCGCAGAAGGTGGAGGCGCTTCAAAGCGTGGCTAGAAGCCGCGAGGACGAGGAGGATGCGGTTGCCGACGCGGCGGCGAGGGAGGAGGCGGTCAAGGCATTCGCCTCCTACGGCGCCACAGGCGTTGCTGGAAAGCGGGGCAAGGGGAAGAAGGGCGAGGAGCGTGCCGGGTGGCCTACGTGTGAAACTGTGGAGCTTCCCTTCTCCAAGGTAGCCTTCTTTCGGCGCGTGGGATTGGAGGACCCGTACGACCTGACGCGCGCGATCGTGTCGCTGAAGTCGTCCGATGACGCGTTGGAAAATGCCAAGCTGCGCACGGTGAGTACCTACCAATCACGCGACGTGACGATCGTTCTTCGCTTGAAGGACGCGCCGTGGAAGCAGGGCTGCGTTGCGTCCTTCTTGGCGTACATGCAGTCGCTGCAGTTTGAGGACACCTGTGCAAGAGACCGCAAGCACTGGATGTGCATGAAGCTCTGGCCTGGACGCTTCGGCACGGCGGAGGAGTACCTGCACCACAAGGCGTGCATGTCCAAGGCGGGGAAGTTCATCACGAGCATAGGCAAGCTCCGCGCGCTCTACGAGCGCCATTTGGCCCACCGGGAGGAGCAAAAGAAAAAAGACGCGGCGCAATAAATTGTAGTGCGCACCTTGCGACTGGTAACGAGTCTTTGCACAGAGGGTTTTTTGTACCCCTTTCACCATGGGCCGAGCAAAACATTCCAGGCGAAAGGTGCCCGGCCCCACGCCCCGACGCTCGCCATCGACTGCCCCGTCGATGGCGTCGCTCGACGACGTTTGCGTCGTGTGCCGCTCGGTGCAGAGCAACAAGCTCGACTCGACGCTGATGTGCTCCTTCGGCCACGCGACGTGTTTCACGTGCGTCGCCGCGGGCGTGCAACCGCACGCGCTCTGTGGAAATGCGTGCAACGGCTTCAAGTACAAGTGCGCCCAGTGCAGCATCTGGCTGTGCATCAACCGGACGCAGGAGCTCGCGCTGATGTGCGGTGGGCACGCGCTTGCGCGCTCTCGGCTGCGCGAGGAAAGCATAGAGCCACAGGCGTTCCTGAGCCCGTGCGCGTACCACTCGTCGTCGGAAGAGTCCGAGGACGAGTACGAGGACGAGTCCGACGAGGACTGCAGCGAGGACACGCACTCGTCCAGCTCGAGCGACTATTGCGGCGAGTGCCCGTGCAAATGCGCTCGGAAGGACGTCTGGGCGCAGCTGCCCCGCGTGTGCCACGTCGATTGGGACACGGGAAACGAGCAGCGCGCGCGGCGCCTTGCCCGCTTGCGCGCTTCACTGCTCGGTAAATCAGTGTATTGACCGATGCATGCATTCATAAAGTCCGGGGGTGTTGTACGTACCAAGGTTGTACAAAGATGTCGCGCCCCAACCTAGACCAAGTGCTTGCGGCCGGGATGGCGCGGCTGCGCGTCGCCCCGACCGGTGTCTGGGTCGGCGTGGACTCGGACGCGCCCGTGGGCAAGAGCCGTGCACCCACCCGCCATAAATTGGGCAAGGACGTCACTGCGCGCATGAACGCGGCCGCGACCCGCATGCTAAAGGACGAAACGGCGCTGAGCGACCTTGAGATTAGTGAGGAGATCCTCGCGATGGCAAAAGTGCTGGCGGCACAGTACAGCGTGCCCCTGGACCAGGTGCGCAATTTTATTAAGAGAAAGAGGCGCGAGATTGGCGGCCGCAAGCTGCTGGAGCCGGTGCCCGCCTTGCTCAAGCGGCGGTTCTCAAGCGGCAAGGAGGAGAGCAAACGGTTGAGGCTCAAGTCGGTGGAGGGCGACCTGGCGGGCTTGCTCGGCAGACCGCCCGATCGGGAGTGGCGGGAAGCTGATTACAAGTACCTCGATGACCACGAGCGCGAGCTCGTGGAAATCTTCCTCGACGACGGCCGGCCCAAGGACCTCGCCGCGCTGGCGCTCGCGCTTGGCCTCACGGCGGAGCAGACGAATCACGTCGTCAAGAGCGAGCAAGCGCGGATTGCGAAGACCAAGAAGGTGCAACGCAACGCCCAAAGGCGAATCAGCCCGGAGGTCTACGCCTTAGTCAACGAGTACGTCGACTTGCTCGAGTCCAAGAGCGGCGCGGAGGGGATGTTTGCCGCGATGCGAGAGCACGCCAAGGTCGAGTTTGGGATCAAGGAGAGTACATTCAAGGGGAACGCCTACAAGGAGCTGCTGCGGCGCCAGAATGCGCGCACCGATCGCAACGCGCCAATCTATCTGCTGGACAGCGACGACGTGCAGGTTCGCGAGACTCCCAATCGCTCCAGGTCGCTCAGCGCGTTGAAGCTGAACGAAGAGCAGGAAGCGGAGCTGAAATGGTGGGCGGAGAATCGAGCCATCGACAAAACGATACCGTGGAACGACCGCATACGGGAGCTGAACCGGCTGGCGGACGCAATGCACGTGCCACGGGAAATTGTGACGGCTTACATGAAAGCCAACACACGGTTTACGACCGGATTGAAGGGCTACGATTCCAAGGGTCTCAAGGAGAACCGGAACGCCGAGGCGTTGCTCGCCAAGCTCGTGCACGACCGCTCGATTGATCAGGGGGACGTGCTCGACAACCTGAAAGACAATGAGGCGTTGCTGGACCACGTTCTCCGCGAGTGGGCAAACAGTGCCGATCTCCAGGAGCTGATCCAGGATTTACTACAATCGGACGAGACGCTCGACGAAGGCAGTGGCGGCAGCGGCGGCGGCGGCGGCGGCGGCAGCCTCTCCAGGCAAGCCAGCATCGACATGCAAGAGTTGCTGCACGATTTGCTGGACGACGGCGAGGAAGACAGCGGCGGTGGCATCCTTCCGCAAGACAGCCTCGAAGCCTTGCTGGAAGAGACGGACTGGTTTGTCTGAGCAAAAGGGTGGGGCTCGGGCCGTTCCGTCACCGACCCTTGCGGGCTGGCTACGCGCAACGACCGTCACCCCCAGGAGGCTGGAGTCCGCGAGGAGCCTGAAACTGGTTTGCTTGTGAATTGCTGTGAGCCTCCTTGAACCTAGGGGGCGCAAATTCCTTATAAGGGGCGTTTTTGCGTGCTGGAGACAGCTTGTGGCGCTGGCGCCCCGCGGTGGTTTGGGGGAACAATTGTGGTTAGGCGAGCAAATGACCTAAGAAATTGCTCACGCTAAGGCGGTGTGTAAAAAGTTGCCCGAAGAAGTTTGTGACTGGTGGTTATCCCTCATACACACGCACAATGGGAGACCGACGCGGTGCTCGGCTACGCAAACCGGCAATCGGCCCCGACTTTATGACCGAACCCGCAATTCGCAAGGGTGGCAAGTTGCTCCACCAAAAACGCGTGGCGCGCGTTGTGATGCCCGAGCTCGACACCGCCGCCTTGGACGCGGCCGTTCAGGAGGCGGTTGTTGAGGTGATGGCCGACCCCGTCTCGGACAAGCAAAGCGTTCGTGGGGGATGGGCCGAGACGAGCGTGCGCGCAACCTGGACGCCCAAAGAGGACAAGGTGCTGGCGGAGACGGTTGCGCTGTACGGGCCATGCAAGTGGAAGCTGGTTGCGCTTCAGCTGCCTAGGCGCACGAACAAGCAGTGCCGCGACCGATACCTCTACCACATCGACCCGAGCGTGACCCGCGCGCCCTTTAGTCCCGCGGAGGACCTTGCCATCCAGATGGGCGTATACGAGCTCGGGCACAGGTGGGCGCGCATCGCGGAGCGCCTACCTGGACGCACGGACAACGCCGTCAAGAACCGGTACAACTATTTCTTGCCGACAACGCGCCACAACGCCGCAATGTGCAAGGCGCTCCCTCCTCCCAACGAGGGGCCGGGCATCGACGACGCGACGCTGCTGGTCGAGCTGCAGCGCCGCAACCTCATGACAGAGTTGCCCCGCGCGGTCGCCAACTACACGCCAGACGCGGCGGAGAAGAAGTGGCCGCGCTGGTCGTCCGATGAAGAGATGCGCCTTGCGTTGGCGGTCCGCGACGAGAAGGAGCGACGGCGGGTAGAGGAGGGTGGGTCGGTCGACCTCTATTACAACTCGTGGGTAAACGTTGCGAACGCCGTCGGCACGCGCACACCGATGTCGTGCCGGACCCACTGGAGCGTCTACGCGAGCGGAGCGTCCTTGGACGAGATCGACGTGTCGCTCACCAACACCGACGGCGAGGTGGAGCCCTTCACCTTCGACGACGTGCTCAAAACTGTGGCAGATGACCCGGACGAGGTGAAGCTGCTGTGCCTCGAGCCGTACGACGAGGGTGCGGACGAGGAGGCCGTTCGAAAGGAGCTGGTCGTCCAGGTGCTGGGAAAGCGCAGCGTCAACCTGAGCTTTCGGTTTCCTCCGCTTCCGCCGCCTCAAAAGTACAAGGGTAAACAGGACAACCCGCCTCCGAGGGTTCTCTTTCCACAGAATCAACCGCAGCCGCAGCAGCAGCAGCAACAGCAGCAGCAGCAGCAGCAGGAGACGACGGCGCGGTCGGAGCAGAAGACATCGATTCCGACGAGCCTGAAGGAGTACTACCCGGAGACAAAGCGACGCGACGAGGCCGAAGTGTTGGACAAGAGCGTGTTCTCTTGAGCGGGAAGGTGGGTGGAAGCTCGCGACGCGCGAGCGCGAGCCGCTCCGTACAGCGCCTGTGTAGTCCGGCAATGCGCGACGCGAGCGCGTAGAGTTGCGTGTCCGTGGTGTCGGGTGACGGTGGGGGTGGGTTTGGTGGTAGGTGCCAGTCGCAATTGTCCGTTTGTATCTCTAGTTCCTCTGTTGGTGGCTGTGGCGGTGGCGTTGGCGTTGGCGGTGGCGTTGGCGGTGGCGGTGGCGTTGGTTGCAGAGGCAGAGGTAGCGAAAAGGGTATTGGGGACATTACAGAACGAGGCATTTTTATAAACGCGCGCACTTACCGACACAGCTGTGGTTTCACGTCCCACTAGCGTGGTCGTGCTACTTGCGCGTAATACTTGTCGTTCTACTCATCACTCTCGCTCTCGTCGCTCGGCTCCAAGACCGGCTCCACCTCCTGCTTCACGCGCACCTTTTTGCGGCGAGGGCCGTCGACCTCCTCCGCCTCCTCGGACGTCACCTCCTCGATGTCGTCGTTGTCAGCGTTCTCGACGTCGTCCAATTCCGACTCGTCGTCGGACCCGTCGCCCTCATCGCTCGACGTCGCGATGATGCTGTCGTTATCCTCGTCGCTCTCGTCGCTCGAGCACGCCTCCTCCTCCTCCTCCTCCACGCCGCCGTCGTCGTCGTCCTCGGCGACGCACAGCGTCACGTGCAAATCGGAGAAGGGGCCGTCGCCCAGCAGCGTGGCCGAGAAGCGCGACACGCAGCGCATGCGCACGAGGACCGCCGACTTCATCGCAAAATCGGCGACCATCTCGACAAGGGGCGCAATCATTTCGTCGTACTTGGCGCCGATGCACAGTGCCTCCTCGTAGATTTGCTCAAACCCCTTGAGCACCTCGACGCGCGGCGCCGAGAAAGAATTGCCGTAGAACTCGTCGTCCTCGATGACGCCGAGTTCGGAGCATGCCTTGAAGACGCGCGCTTCAAACGAACCGCCCAACTTGCAGCCGTCGGCGTCGACGCTCTGCGCGAGGCAGTCGTGCGCCGCCCGAGCAATCGTGCGGCAGATCTCGACGCGCTCCTTCTTGCCAAGTTCGTGCAGCTTCGGCATTTGCTCCCCTCGTTTGCTTCACGATCACCAACCTTGTCACTTGTAAGGCCGTCACCAGTGGCAAGGTTTTGAGTTGCTCTGTCGTCGATGATCGCACCAACGCTAGCAACCGGAACCACAGGAATGGCTTCACGGGGGAGCAACCCTAAGGGGGGGAGCACTTGGATGGACCGGGGCAACTTAAAGCTTCAGCTGCACAAGGTCAAGGCGCGATTTGGCCGCTCGTTCACAGCGACGCCGGCCGTCTGCCAGCCGGTCGGCGCGGCCGCCACGCCCAACAACGCCACCGAGACCATCACCGAGATTGCGCGCGAGACCGACCTCGCGATCGACGCGTATCTTCACGAGAATGCGCGCGAGGGCACCGGCGCGCCGCAGCTCACCATCGAGGCGGACCTCAGCCAGGACGACTTTGACCGCGACATGCAGTGTGAGATGGGCGGCTACGACCCGGAGTATGGCGAGAGCTGGGAAGAGGAGTGCGAGCGCGGCGACACGCCGATCGAGCGTCGTACAAAGGGTGTAGAGGCGCCCTGCGTCATGGCGCGCGGCACGATCGATCGCTCGCGGTACAAGTGCTGGGCCTGCGGCGAGCGGGCGGCGCACGACCTGCAGATGCCGGACGAGCTCTTCCACGTGGCCTACACGAAGGACGGAGAGGTCGGTGCAATCCGCGCGCTCAAGTGCTTCGGCGAGATGCTAGAGAAGCGCGAGTTCGAGCAGGCGATCACGCGCACCACCTGCTGCCGTAAGCTGCAGTGCATGATCTCGCAAGAAAAGCTCACGGCGGAGAACTACGAGACGTGGCGCTTCTCTGCCAAGGACGGCGAGATGCCGCGCATGCAGCTCGAGCGCGGCACCGAGCGCATGGACCAAGGCGTCATCTTCTCCGATAACATCCTCCTGCTGCGGTGGATCTTCATGCTCAAGGACGAGGACGGTGAGGCCGTGCTCTCTAAGCCACAGATTCGCGCCTTGTTTCATTGGGTCGTGCTCAACTCGCGCTTCGTGCAGGAGCGCGAGATGCGATACATCGCCACCGCCATGGCGATCGTCGACAGCTCGACGTTTCCCTACAAGTTCCCCGACCCACAGGCCTTTGTCAACCAGATGGCAGGCGTTGCGCGCACCTACTGCGAGCGTCGCCTACTCGGGCACATCTTCGACACGGCGCTCGACAACTACCACTGGAAGAGCTGGGGCAACCGGCTGCTCGAGACCGCGTTCCCGAAGGCGGCGGACGTTGCCTACCTGCTCATGTGCCGCGAGAACTGGCTCGCGCAGGGGCGTCCGTACGACAACGGCCGCCCCGCGCACCGCGTGGCGCCCGACTCGCCGCACGAGGTACTCTTCACGGCGGAAGGCTTCGCAGCGGCGCTGCAGCTGGCCACAAAGGAGAACAAGACCTACGAGCTGCGCTACGCTTCGGCCACGACGACGCACAACACCATCAAGGGCGTCAAGGCGCAGACGCGCGACGAGACGCGTGCACTCCTCAAGGCTGTCTCCGGCACGCACCGCGGCGGCCCGCTGAAAGCCAATGGCGTCCAGGGCCGAAAGTGCGCCCCAACCGACGGCGCGCGACAGGCGGACAGCAGCGTCCACAGCGAGCAGCGCTACGACGGCGCGTGCGAGGGGCTCGGCTTCGACGAGACGCAGAAGGCCGAGGTGCTTGCTTTGATGCTCAACAAGCACATGAAGGGAAACTCGGTGGGGCACGAGAAGTTGGAAGGCTTGCACGCCGATCGCACCAAGTCCAAGGCGTGCGCGGCGCTTCGCCCCATCGAAATCTACACGCCGCAGCAGGCGCGGCCGGTATTTGGAAAGCGGCGCTTGGCGGCGTTCGTCAACGCGGTCGGCATCTTCCCAATCAAGCAGCGGCGCTTGGGGGCCGGTATCTCATGAATTTAAAGCTCTGCACACGCCGACCCTAACCTATCGTACCACGCGAGTGCGTCGGTTAAAATATTGGGGTCGTCGTAGCACGGCAGTGGTGGGGTGGCTGACTGCTTTAAGAGGTTCTTTAATGCACATTGAACGGTTTTCTCCGCTTTTGCGAGTGGCATCCCGCGCGCAAGTGCGACAATACGAGGCAAATTTCGCAGCTGCGCCACAGTGGGTGGGTCTACGCTTGCAGGTGTGGTGGCTTGCAGGAACAGCCAGAAGAATGCGAGGACGCCGCGTTCCGCCGGCGGAGGCAGAAAATGCAGCTCGCCGTCGATGCGTTGTAAGCAGCCCGAGTTTCCAGATTGCCACACTGGGTCGTCTTCGTACCAAAGTTTCAGCGGGTGGTTTTGGGGCGGCTGCGGGTCTCTCCCGTCGCGCGGAGGAAGAAACGCGTTGCACTCGTGCGGATCCAAGTCAGTGGTAGTGGCAATTCTACCAAACTCTACAAGTTGCGAGGGTGGAAACAGCAAATGACAAAATGATCGGCGTCTGATGAGGAGTTGCTTGCGCGCGAGCTCGGGGTGGCCAAGTGCCAGGTGGTGCGGCTCCGGCCGATGTGCGTGTGCGTGGCCGGCATGGAGGGCGGCAAGCTGCGCGCCGCCCTCCGGAGCATGAAGGTGTAAGGATTTGATTTTTAAAAGAAACTCTCACTCTCACTCTCACTCACCCACTCACCGCCCAAACCGCCACTTGTCCGCGAGCGCGTCCACCCTGTCGATCTGATTATGGACGACGTCAAAGTGCTGGCGCGCCTGGGAGAAGGGGAGGAGTTCTTTGGACTTGTCCATCTTGGCAACCGCCTGCGCAACCATGAAGGTGTAGCCGACCTGCGCCTTCTGGAGGCTTAGCATGGCGTCCATCCATTGCACCATCGCCATCTCCTTGGACATCCGCGGTTCCTCGGGCGGAGGGTATTCCACGTGGCGCACGGACATGATGGTTGGCGCCCCCTACCAAGAAGGCACGCACCGCTGAGATATAGAAACCCGACCGACCGACCGACACACACACGCACGCACGCACGCACCCCCCCACCCACACGCGTCTTTTACGCACAGCCCGGGTTTGCGTCGAGTCACTCGTTTTGCCAAACTTCAAACTAAGCAAAATGTGGCCGATGCATGCGATCAAACCACTGCGCGACTTGTGACTCTCCTTGCCAGTACTCTTGGTTCTTGAAGGATGCAATGCACTCCGTGGTGAGCACGCCTGACATTTCGTGAAGGCGCTGCACGACAGTAAGGTCGTCCTTCTTAATCGACGCTTCAATCACCAAGATGCCATTCTTAAGTTCCAACCCGTGGGCGTAGAGCCATTCGATCCGCTTGAGCGCGTCGAGGCCGCGGAAGTGCGTTGTGACAGAGTTGTAGAGGTCGAAGTCGTTGTCGTGCGACGGAGGCGTCTGAGCACATTTTATCGTGAACAGGTAGTCGAGGAGCTCAAGCGAGGCGTCAGTGTCGGGCAAAAGAAGAACGGTTAAGTAAGAGTACGCGGTCACGTTCATCGTGACCTTCTCCACGAGCCACTTGAACACGGCGACGTTGCCGTCCCAAGACGCGTACGCAACTTCGTCACAGAATGCGTTTCCTGCGCGGCCGAGAAGATACTTCAAAATTGGGAGGCTCGCGCACTCTGAGGCAAGGTCGGTAAAATCGTCGCACGACTCTGCGAACGCCTCCACGCTCATGCAATCGGCGGCAAACGCAAGAATGTGGTCCTGCTTATCGCAAATTGCCCGTTCAGCGACGCCCCTGAAGAATTCGTCATTGTAGTTTGCTTCTTGCGTTCGCTGGTAAAACGGTGCGATTTCATGTGCGATACGCTTGACGATGTCCAGGTTGCCGCCCTTGATGGCCGGCGTCACGAGAAATCTTAAGCAGTGGAAGGAGTCGAATTGCGCCTTCAGGCTGACGGTATGCATGCGCTCGAGCTGCTTCTGGTAGAACGTAAACTGGTCGGGTGGGTAGACGAGCGAGCCGTAGGTGAGCTGCCGCATGTCGAGGAGAAAGTTGAGCACTTGCACGTGCCCACCGCTCGCGGCGCCAGCAAACGCAGACTTACCAACCTTGAGGCCGAGTGCTAGCAGTAGCGTGAGCATGTCGAGGTCGCCAGCCTTCGCAGCGGCGTGGACCAGTTTGTCGCTGGGTCCACCGGCAACAAGGAAGCCAGTCTCCTTCGCCCACTTCCGGTTGCTAATTTCCAGCATCACGTTTGGGTTACCACCCTTTGCAATGGCAATGAGAAACTCGTCATAGTAAGCCTTCTTGTGCACGCCGTGCACAAGGACGGTCGTCGAGAAGTACGTAGCATCCTCCCTGACGACCATCGCGCAGAAGAAGTCCACCAGGCTGACGGACACGCCCATTGCGCGCAGCCACGAGGGTTGGGTTTTGAGCGCAAGGTCCCGCATGGCCTTGCATACGAGCCGCCAAACCCTAACGGCGCCGCGCTTGTCCTTGTGAAAGTGGTCGTAGACGAGCGGCAGCAGGTCGTTGCCGATCTCGAGGAGTGCCATCCTGCGCGCAGGAAGGAGTGTGGGGTGGGGGGTGGGGGAGCAACTAAAATTCTGTGGTTTCGGTTGCACAAGAAGGAGTGGGTAGTGGGACAAGGGGTGCAAATCTTTGGCACCTGTAACGAACTGCAATTCTCCACACACACGCTGACCCACCCACACCCACACAGAGATACCACAAGTTGCAAGGACTCACTGCCCTGCTACCCGGCGCGATCAGTCGCCAACGGCGTTGTCGTCGTCAAGCGTGCCGTCGTCGCCCGGCTGTGTGAGCCACTGCTCGAGCTTGGTCTGCAGGCGCGCCGCGTGCAACCGCATCGATAGTATCTTCATGGCATGCCGCGTGCCGGTCCACGTCTCCGAGACTCGGGCGACGTTCAGCAGCGGAAAGCGCCCATGCAGGATGGTGTAGGCCAAGGTCTTGTCCGCCCGAATCGAGTCGTGCTTGGAGACGGTGCTGTTTAGGTCCCTGCACGCAACGTCCTTTGCAAAGAGCGTCAGCAGCTTGGGCATGCGGTACTCGAGTTCGAACGAGTCCAGCAGCGGGGACATGCCCTCGGAACCAAAGCGGTTCTCCGAGACATTGAGGTGCTCAAGATTGCGCAGCTTCGGCAGCGTGCGCCACAGGAGCCGCGCACCGTCAGCTGACAGCCCTACATTGGCGATGGCCAAGTCGACGATCTTGGGCATGCAGCCCGCGTCGATGGCGCCAAGAAGGTGCGCGCATCCCTCGTTGCGCATGTCGGTGTTGCACACGTCGAGGTCGAGGAGGTCCGGCCACTGCTGGCCAACGCGGAAGAGCGCGTGCGCGCCCGTTGGCCCAAAGGGACACTTGTTGAGCGACAGCTCGTAGACGGGCACCGACTTCATGGTGTCGTGGATCTGTGGCGCAATCTTCTTGACGATCTCCTTGTCGAGGCCCATGTTGGTCAGATGGAGCGACCCGAAATCCTCACCCCCGTTGGATTCCTGCAGCTTGGCAACGCTCACCATGCACTCGGCGGTGCGTAACAGTGTTGCGTGCAAGATTCCGCCATCCGTGCCGTGCCGGTAGGCAATGTTTGGGTCGTCCGTGCTGGCCAGATGCACGCCTTTGCCATTGCTCAACCTTACAACGGGGTTGTGCTGCAGGCAGTGGCCGACCAAGAGGTGCCCGAGGAAGAAATCGGCCGTGTAGCATTTGCGCTTCGTCCCAAGGAAGCAGCAGTTGCCGTTCTCCCAATGCCCGCCGACAACCTCTCCGAGGTTGAGCGCCGGCACCAGCTTCTGGTCCGCAAAGACAAGGGTCAGTTGAAAGTTCTTGGGGAAGAGATTGTGCAGCAGGAACTCGACGTTCGCGAGGGTGCAGTCCGCGCGGTGCACGTGCACGTGGACGAGCTCGCCGGCAAAGTACGTTGTGACGGTGCTGCGCAGAAACCAGTTGACGAGCACGAGCCCGCGCTTGATCGTGATCGGCACCGCGGGCGAATCTAACAGTGCATCGATCACGCCAACGTTGCAGAGTTCCGGTGAGGCGTGATCGCCCATCTGAGAAATTCTGTGGTTTCGGTTCGACCTTTTGCCCCGCCCGCAAGACGGGAGCAACCGCGGCGTGGCTCAAGAGTTGCACACTTCTTTTGCTCCACACATGCACAGGCTGCCTCACACACACGCGCACGCGCACGCGCACACACGCACCCCACACGTACACACACACACATACACCACATCGGGTTCGGTTCGGTTCGGTTCGGCTCACACTCACACCGAGAATTTCACGTCCTCGGACGACGACGACGGGCCGGCGGCGGCGGCGGCGGCGGCGGCGGCGCGCTTGAAACACCACGGGCATGCGCCGCAGTCGTCGAGGCATTCGACCTGCTGGCGTTTGAGCTGGTCGCGCTCCGCCCACGTCGTGGACTTGCCAGTCGCACACTCATCGTCGTCAGGCAGGACAGGCACATGGTAGCGGACGTGCCACGCGGCGAGCTCGTTCTTCTTGAGCCGGTGCAGCGCTTTGGCCTTTAGGAATTTGCTAAACTCCTCGGTGTACTGCTTGGCCAGCTCGTCGCTGACAGCCTCCTCTGGTGGGGTCCCGTCGAGGGATGCGAAGATAGAAATATTATAGACGCGCGCCTGCTGAATCGTGGCGATAATGTCCGGCTTGCTGTCGAGGCGCGGCGCTTGGCAGCTGATACCGCGCCAGTAGAGCGAGTTGAAGAGGCGCATTATCCAAGCATGCATCTTTGGACGCGCGTTTGCGGGTTCCAGGTGCGCGCAGACACACCACATGGTCAGAAACGTCTGCTCGGCCGGAGACTGGTCGGGGAGGTTGCGAGCGCCCGAAGCGATGAGCATCTTGAGACTCTCGGCGGTGGTGGTGGAGTGCGCAATGTCGATGTTGGTAAAGGGGTGCATCGTGGCGTAACGCTCGCCCCTGGGCTTGTTAGGCGGCGCGCCAGGGTCGAGCGGGACGATGGGCCGCGGCGGCGGCGGGGCCACGGGCTGGCCGACGGCAATCGGCGCAGCAGTGGCCGTCCGCGGTGGCGGAAGCGGCGCTGGCGCTGGCGCTGGCGCGGGTTGGGTAAAGTAGTCGAGAAAGGGGGTTCCCAGCCTGGGTAGCCAGCGCAAATTGCCGTTGCGCACCAAGTTTGGAAAATCGCTGCGCTTGATCAGGTGCACTCGCTTGCGCAAGCGCTCGCGCCACGAGACGCCGGAAGGCCAGGTCCTGCCGCCGGCGGCGTACTCCCGGTGGTGGGTGGTTAGGATTGTGAAGGCGTGCTCGCGCGACGTGATCCGCGGGCCGCGATAGTCCACGAAGACGAGCAACGCGTTCTGGTGCTCGTCAGAAAGGTGCTTGATCCAGTCGTAGGGCTGTTCGCGCGCCTTTCGAGTAGGCACGGGTGCGGGCGCGGGCGCCGGCGCGGGCGCGGGCGCGGGTGCGGGCGCGGGCGCCGGCGCGGGCGCGGGTGCGGGCGCGGGTGCGGGCGCGGGCGCGGGCGCCGGCGCGGGCGCGGGCGCGGGGGCAGGTGCAGCCACCGCCGCAGCCCCAACCAGGTTGGCCTGCTCCTGCGGGTGTTGCTCCGCTACGAGTTCTGGAACCCCGAGCGCTTCTGCTAACGCCGAGATGTCCATCTGGGAGCAATCCGGTGCGTTGGGGGAGCAATCGAAATCCTGTGGTTTCGGTTGCTGCTGCCGCTTACGGCTGTCGGCGGTGCACTTGTAGCAACCCCACGAGTCGCAAACTTCTTGTGCCACAAAGAGTTGCTCCTCACCCAACGCGGTCGGTGCCCTCTTCTGTGCTTGCTCGATATGCTAAGTGGGTCGTCTTTAGTAGATAGGTAGGGAATGGCGCTGTTGCTTTTCCCTACGGGGTTTCTTGCGACGCTGGCCTTGGCTCCTCCAAGTGCTCCTTTTAACCAATGCCACGAGGTGGATTCTACCTCGTCGTGCGGCTCATCGTCAACGCCGCTTTGCGGTGCCGGTTTTGACATTACGACACGCGAGGGTTGCGAGGAGGCCGCGCGAGACCTTCTGGTGGATTTTACTTTTTCGTACTCGGGAAACGAAACCTACCCCCTCATGATCCAATCCTACAATGATATCACCGGGCTCGACGGAGCGATAGCCGGCAGTTCGACGTGGGCCTACCAAGGCGCTACGAGCTCGTGGTGGCCCGGTTGTTTTACGCAAGTCGGATCTGAACACAAGATCTGGTGGAATGAGCGCACGCCTTACAATTTCAACACCATGAACTCCAAGTGTCGGCAAGTCTGTATGCGGCATTGCGCGCCATCGCCTCCCCCACCCTCTCTTCCGCCACCATCTTTGCCGCCTAACGCACCATTCAACCAGTGCCACTACGTCGACGGGGCCGCGTCCTGCGGCGCCACCTCAAACTCGCGGTGTCCCTCGGGGTTTGAGATCACGACTCGGTCCGAATGCGAGGCGGCTGCGCACGACCTCTTGT
>Ga0209091_10001948_pt1 | contig 17758 bp, 14 predicted proteins | sample ArcticOcean_MG_C_6_FD_187438 | JGI IMG/M metagenome (GOLD analysis project Ga0209091, IMG submission 187438) | Marine microbial communities from western Arctic Ocean - ArcticOcean_MG_CB8_128 (SPAdes) (version 2) | ecosystem: Environmental > Aquatic > Marine > Oceanic | place: Arctic Ocean...
AGCCAAGTAAGTCTGTCATGCGTGCTATGGGTCATGACGCAGATGTCGAGGAAGTATTGGAGCACCCTGTATTGGATGTTCTGAAATCACCTACTCCATTCATGTCAGGCTACGACCTGTCCATTCTAAGAATGCTCAACCTTCAACTCACTGGTAACTGTTACATTCACCCTATCTTCAATCAAGCGGGAGTACCTGCTGAGTTGTGGAACATGCCTAGTCAATGGGTTGGGATAATCCCTGACCGCAAGTCAAATATGGTTGGTGGTTATGTGTATGGTCGAAGCCCAAGCCTAGTTAAGTTTGAGTTAGACGAGGTGTTACATAACAAGATGCCAAATCCACACGATGAGTTCTATGGTCATGGGTGGGTACAGTCTGCAACGAGTTCATCTAGCCTGTTGCGAGAGATGGATGAGTACGAGCATGCTTTGTTCAAGAACCATGCACGACCTGACTGGGGATTGTTCCTCAATGAGAACCTGAGCGACAAGCAATACGAGAGGCTAGAGGCTCAAATCCAGTCGAAACTACAGGGGAATAGAAAACAAGGCTCACCCCTGATTCTGGAAGGGGGGCTAAATGCTCAACCACTCCAATGGACACCGAGAGACCTCGCATTTGATTCTGGAGAGTCTCGTAAAATTGAAAACATCTCAGCCATCTCAGGTGTTCCAGTCTCCATGCTCAAAGCCAATGACCCAAATCTGGCTAGTGCACGAGAAGGCAACCTTGGGTGGCTGAGAAATACTATCCAACCTTACTGTGTCAGTGACGAAGAGTTCTTAAATCGTTCATTGATAAAACTGTTTGGTGACTTTGGTGAACATCTATTCCTTTCATACGAGAACCCTGTACCTAGTGACAAGAATGCTGAATCAGCGTTGTTAGTTACAGAGATTCAAGCGGGTATTCGCACCCGAAATGAGGGTCGTGTCGAGTTGGGCTTAGAGCCAATCGAGGGTGCAGACGAGTTATTGATTCCTGTTGGCTTGATGCCAGTGAGTCAGGCGGGTGCTCAACAGGAAATGATGCAACAACAGATGTCTATGCAACAACAGATGGGGCAACAGCAACAACAACAGAAACCTAAACTCGCATTAGCCAATGGCACGCCTAAACAGCCTGAGTTAGAAACCCCCGAAGGTAACGACAGGTTTGGCGATGGGAGCAAGAACAAGGCTCTTGTGTTAGATATTGTTCATTCTTGTCAAAAGGGTCTCATCCCTCGTGACTCGGCAATTGCTCAGTGCCAGATTGTCTGTGGTCTAAGTTTGAAAGATGCTCGTGATGTTGTTGGGAGTTCAGGTCTGGGTGAGGGTTACTTCAAAACAGAGCGAGAGGCAGAAGCCTATGGAACTCATTTAGGTTTGACTGGTAGCCACACGATGTTGATTGATGGTATGACATGGTATATGCCATCGAGCACTCACGAAGAGTGGGAGCAGTTTATGCGTGCAACTGGTGTTGGTTCAAAGGCGGGTTTTCGAGATTCACAAAAGCGTGACACTGAAACTGGCAAATGGGAAGACACAGGTGGCTCTGACCCACAAGCGTTAGATTACGAGTATGCAATTGGTGGTACTCAATATGGTCATCCTATCGAGAGAGATGCGTCTGATGGTAACAGGAGAATACGCAGGGGCGAGATAACAAAACGAACTGCTGAGGAACTAACACAGAAACTGGTAGACGATGGTGGCTTTACTTATAACCCAATTGACAACACATCACCAACAAGTGGATTCGCTGTAAGTACCTACCCTGAAAACGAAACGATAATAGACTGGGATGCAGACATCGCCTCAAACACGGGGAAACTAAATAGCCTAAGAAGTAAGGTGAAGCGTTATGTTAAAAAACATCGTGAAGATTTCATAAAGAATGGCAAGGCACACTTTGGTGGTTGGTATGATAAGGAATCTGGTCGAGTCTATTTAGACATGTCTACGATTGTGGACAGTGCTGAAGAAGCAGATAGCCTTTCAAGAAAACATAATCAAGAAGCATACTTCAATTTAGAAACCTTTGAAACAGTACGAGTAGGAGCAAGAGATGACAGCAAACCAAAACAAAAACCAAAGCCCAAAGTTGGAGAGACTACAGTTTGAAATGCCGAAGTCAGGCTCGCTCGATGAGATGGTTGAAGCAATCATGGCTCAGTTACCAAAGGTAGACAAGAATGAATCTAAAGAAAGTCCCAAGCCTAAAGATTGAATCCACCCTGCTAGTTCTAAAGGCGGGGTACAAGGAAGACCAATCTCGTAGTGATGCTACTGGACAGTGGACGGGTGGCAGTGGCACATCTAAAAAACCTAAGACCACTAAACCCAGTGAGGAACAGGATAACAATAGTTATTTTAGTGACGAACAAGGTAGCCCAAGGGAGTTTTATACGGGGTCAGAGAAGGGTATCCCACCTGAAGAGTTTGAGGAAGATACTGGATACTTTGGTACTTGGTTTAGTAACGACCCAGACACCGCAGAATCGTTTGTCCGTACAAATGATGAAGGTAAGGTATACGCAAGAAATCTTAAAGTAACCAATCCTCTAATTCTTGGTGCAGGTGGATGGGGCGTTGATTGGGTGAGTGATGATGGTGCTGTTGCGTACCACCAAATCCCTATCTCTGCACTTCCCCCAGACTTCAAAGATTACCGTGACCCCTTAACAGGTGCATATCTTTCCTCTGGCGAGTTAACTAGCACTAATGCTGTAGCGAAATGGGCTGAAGTTAAGGGTTACGATTCTGTTGTATTCCAAAACATCTACGACACATATCACGGGGGGTTAAAAAAACCCTCAGATTCAATTGTAGTGTTTGACATCAATACTATAGAACCAAGAAACAGCGAGAAATCCCTTTCCCTAACTCAGTATAAATTAAAGGCAGGGTTTAAGGATGACCAGTCTCGTAGTGATGCTACAGGTCAGTGGACTGGTGGTAGTGGTGAGTCTAAGAAGCCTAAGACAACCAAGCCCACAGAGAGCAGGGAGTTTAAGGAGTGGTTTTTGGACAGTCAGGTAGTCGATGATAGCGGTGAACCACTGGTCATGTATCATGGAACAAGACACGATATTGATGAGTTCAAAGCGGGTTACGATGATGGTCTTTTGTTTTTTTCAAAAGACCCAGACTTTGCTTCAAGGTGGGCTGAGAAAACAGATTTAACTACACGACAGCGTGCAGAACATGACTATAACACAATGTCTGCTCGTGTAAAAGAAATCAGACAATATGAGTATGAGACTGAGAAAGACTTTTATGAATTGCAGGGACACCCCAGAGACATCGAGTTCTCTGAACTTTCAGACGGTGACCGTGAACGGGCACGCAATTATGTGGAGTACCAGATGGAACAGCGTTTTGGATTCACCAGTCTCTCCCAGATGAAAGATAAAACAGATGTACAAATATACCCCGTACATCTATCTGTCCAAAAACTGTTCGACCCAAGGGTTGACTATAAAGAGATAGAGGGCTTCTTGAAGTCTAAGGATTCAGGTAAAGATGCTGAGTTGATTACAGAAGGAAAGCACAAGGCGGGGAATTGGATAATATACGAGCGTCCAGATGTGGTTAAAGAACTTGGCAGGATGGGCTATGACGGAATGATATTAGCCGAGAGCATGCTAGGCGGTGTGGATAGACCTCACGATACAATTGCTGTATGGGACTCTAGCAAGGTCAAGTCTACTCTCAATCAGGGTGAGTGGAATCCAGATGACCCCAGAATAAACAAGTCCATCACCCTAACTAACTTCAAGTTAAAGGCAGGATTCAAAGAAGACCAGTCTAGGTCTAGTGAAACTGGACGGTGGACAGGTAGCGGTGGGGCTACTGAATCTAAGAAGCCTAAGAGCGACAAGCCCAAAGCAAAAAGAAACGAGTTTGTTGGATTTGTAAAGAACAATGCAGGAGATGCAGAAGAGGTTATAAAAAACCCATCGTTCAAAAAATTAGAGGAGTGGTCAACAGGCGAAGAACCGTGGATAACTCAACAGGCTCGTGCTTTTCTTCTCACAAACGGTGAAGTGTTAGCATGGAATCCATACGGCTTGGTGCACGAGGATGTTATAGGTCTCAAAGGTGTAGAGTGGCATGGTGCGATACCCCTCTATATTGATATTATAGATGGTCGAACAGTGAATATATTTGTGTCTGGAAGTATTGGCAATGAGTCGTGGTGGACATATAACCCAGATATTGCAGACCATCTTCGTAAAGGGCTTGCTGAATATATAGATGATGACACAGAGATACATTACCCTTATGGTAAGCCAGTCAGAGATGAAAGTGAATCAGCAGTAAACGGATACAAGTTAGAAAGTGACTGGGAGAAATTACCACCAGTGCCCAAATCAATATCTTTAACTAACTTCAAGTTAAAAGCAGGATTTAGTGACTCCCAAAAGCGTGACCCTGAAACTGGAATGTGGTCAGGTGGGGGTGGTACTGCTACAGAACCCAAGAAGCCTAAAGATAAAAAGCCCACGCTCACAAAAGAAGAGCGAGACAAGAACTTAATGGAGTGGCACAGTGGACACGAGGCTCTACTTGACCCAACTACTGAACTACCCAAGGTCGTGTACCACGGTACGACCCACGGGTTCGATGACTTTGAAATGTCTGAGTTGCATAGTGTGGACGGTGACTGGGGGCAGGGTATGTACTTCTCAAGCAATGCTTTTGAGGTTGGGTCAAATTACACAGCAACAGATGACCCAGACCTATCTATCAGATTAGAGAATCTTCACAGCAAACTTGAGGATGACCTGCTATATAGTCTGACAGACCCAGAGGTTGATGCGTTAGGTCGTTTCGATAAATACGAAGTCCTACAAGATTTCAAAAACAAATACTCGGATTCACTTTCCGATAAGCACAAAGAGCAAATAGACCTAATTACACGCAGGAAGTACGATGAGTTCATAGAGAGTATTGGTGGTGAATCTATTAGTCACGACTCTAATGCTTTTAGAAATCTAGAGTCAACACCATTATTTGAATGGGTAAAGGAGTTGTCAGTAGATGCATTGACGGGTGATGGTGGTCGCATGATGCCCATGCACTTGTCGATGGACAACCCGCTTGTCGTTGGCAACTCTGACCCCAAGGGTGAATTGTGGGACAAGCGAGACCCATACAACCCTAACCATCAACAGACTATGTTCAAGACTTCTGAAAGGTATGATGCAGACTTAGATGAGTATGTTGAGGTTGATGGTGGCGATAACTCTATGGTGAATGTTATGCGAGCAATAGACCAAGTTGCAACATACAAGTATGACATACAAAACCCCACTAAAGAAATGAACATGACAGGGTTCTGGGATGTCATAGAATCTCGTGACGATGGAAGCGGGGAATACACAGCAGAAGCCATTGTTCAGGCGGTAAAGAACAGTGCACTTTACATTGAAAGCAGAAACAATAACGAACTAGCGAGTGGTAACTTTGCTAGGGAAGTGTTTGAAGAGATGGGGTTCGATGGTGTGATTGACCAGAATGTATATAAAAAGTTTTCTACTATGCAGGGCGTTACACCAGACACAATTCATTACATAGTTTGGGAGCAGGGCAAAGCCAAGTCGGCAACTGGTAACTCAGGCGAGTTTAGCAAAGAGGATACTCGTTTTGTCAAGTCCCTATCTCTAACTAACTTCAGATTAAAAGCGGGATTCAAAGAAGACCAACAACGAAGTTCGGAGACTGGGCAATGGACGGGGAGTAGTGGTGGCACTGCTACTGCTACCAAGCCTGACAAACCCGAAGCAAAAAGAAACCAGTTTGTTGGGTTTATAAATAGTGCAGACTCTAAGGGTAATGAGCAAACAGAGGTAATCAGTAATCCCTCTCGAAGAAAGTTAGCGGAACTTGCAAAACTGGATGACGGTATGGGTTCGGGTGGTAGGGCGTGGCTTCTTGATGACGGGCAGTTGTTAGTGTTTGATGCGTGGGGTGTAGTTCATAAACACCTCGTAGAAGACCTAAGAGAAGTCAACTTTGTTAATGCCATCCCTTTGTACCTTTACTATGACGAAAAGGCAGATAGACTGAGTGGTGTCAAGGTCTCTAGTTCTATGAGAGAGATGGATGAGTGGCACGAGAACCCAGACACAGCAACTTTCGTAAGAGAGTCGCTTGATGAATATATTGAAAATGGCGAACTAGATGTTAGTTATTATAACCAGTCAAATGTCGGTGACTGGGAAGACTTACCAGAAAAGCCAGAACAGAAGAGCGTGAAGTCCATTTGCTTAAAAGCAGGATTCAAAGAAGACCAATCACGCTCAAGCGAAACAGGTCAATGGACTGGTGGTGGTAGTACTGCTACTGAATCTAAGAAGCCTAAAGCCACTGAGTCCAAAGAGTTCGTAGATTGGTTTGGTAACAGTAAGGTTGTTGACGATGAAGGTGAGCCGTTAGTTGTTTATCATGGAACACCGCAGGGTGGTTTTGAAGCGTTTGAGGACGGGGCACACTTCACAGAAAACCCAGAGTATGCGGGTATTTATACAAATACAAATGCGTCATCCCTTGGTGGGAAACCAAAAAGGGACACGGCTAAATCCATGTACCCTGTTTATTTAAGTATAGAGAATCTGTTTGACCCAAGAAGCGGTCAGGAACACATGAGGCTATATGAAGATTTCACACGGTCTTATGGTAACGGTACTCCACTGTCTGAGCGTGGGTTACCTGACTGGACTGACTCCCAAAACCTAATGGATTGGATTGAAGGAGAGGGGTTAAGTTTTGATGGGATTGTTTTAGATGAGGGTGGCACACCAGACGGGGGGCACAGGGGTGTCTCTTATGTTCCTCTATCTCCATCTCAAATCAAATCAACTAACAACGAGGGCACTTGGAATCCAGAAGACCCTAGGATACTCAAGTCCATCTCTCTAACTCAGTATAAGTTAAAGGCGGGATTCAAAGAAGACCAGACCCGTAGCGATGAGACTGGTCAGTGGACAGGTGGCGGTGGGGACACTGCTACCAAACCAAAGAAGGAAACCCGCAGGACTTTAGAGGAAGAGATAAATCATAGGGGGAGACTCGATGGGTTTGGTCATGCACACGATGGCACAAAAGATGGGGTCGGTGTTGAGGTAGAGAGGCAACTTACCAAATGGGAAGAGAAATCTGCCAGAGTGCATGATGAACTTGATGTAGGCGATACTTCGCTCCTGTCAATGTATGATGATGATGTTTATGATAGACAGCGAGATTTTATGTTGGGACTTTCTGATGATGACTTAGAAACCATAACACAATACTCACAAGAACAATACTTTTCGTTCAGTATGGCTTCAGCAGACCCAAGGTTTAATGAGTGGTTGGATGCGGGTGGGGGTAGGGGTAATCTAAAAGAACTCGGTCTTTCTTACATAGAAGCCGATAAGTGGGTTAGGGCACGCAAACTTAGGGAAATGATTAAAGACTCTCCAGATTTGGGGGACGGAATAATATTATATTCAGGTACAAGAGCAGAGCATTTTCTTGGAGACTCGCTTCCTAAAAACACCAATTATGCTTACGGAGAGATGCTCAAAGAAGAGGTTGAAAATGTAGGCATAGATTTTAATTCGGCTATGGAGAGCCTATCGCCCACCAAAGAACGCTATGACGCAATCAACACAGACCAAGATACAAGAAGTAATTTCAAAAAACAGGCAACAAACCTTATGGGAAATAGATTAGTTGACGAGATAAATAAAAACACGGGGGTCGGTTCAGAGTTGTCCCCAAAGAGGTTTTTATCTACCACTACTAACCAGTATGTTGGCTTGCACTTTTCACAATTAGAGAACACAGAGCACGACTCTTTCTATACACCCAAAGACCGCTTCACTTTAGGGGAAACTCTTGTTCCAAGAGTTGTTGCAAGATACAAGGGTATAAAGAATGGGTTGGGTATTGCACCACTAACAGCAGATGTTCATGGCGGTAATTCCGCAGAGTTAGAGGTTCTTATTGGTGGCTCTTCAACTAAAGTGAAGTTTGTCGGTGCATCGTATATGGAACGAGATTTCGTAGATATAAACGGTATAACTAACCACGGAGTAATCTATGTAGACTTTGAGGGGGTAGAATGACTAACAAGGAAAGCAGATTTGTATTGACAAGAGATTGGCTTGACTCTGGAGTAGAAACAGTGTCTGCTAAGTCTCTGTGGCTATCCAATAAGTCGTGCAATTGTAAGGGGCACAAAGCATTGCCACTTGAGGGTTTCATTGAGGCTACATTCCCTAGTGACCAGATGGTGCAGGAAGTTGTACAGGCGATGAGTAATGCTTTCATGACACGACTGTCTACTCAAACTGTGGGTAGCGTTGCAGACCTACTGCTACTATTTTCAGATGCTGAGATTGCGAAAATCATTGAGCCAATAATTCAGTCCTATATATCATCCTCGGTTGTGGGCGGTGGTCAATCTTCACTGGGAGAACTTGGAACTTCTGGTGTTGGTGTTGGCTTTGATATGCAGATTCCAGAGATACAAAAGTTTGTCGAGGAATACTCAGCGAGGCTTGTAACCAACACTGGAAACCTAATGAACTTTGACCTCGAAGAGATACTTGAAGAGGGTATAGCAAATGGCGATTCTCTAAGCGAATTAACTTACAGGACACAACTGTGGGCGGGTGAGGTTGCAACTAATAGTGATGACCCAATTGCCAGAGGTGTTGGTGAGGTCAGAACTATATCCCACAGGGCTGAGTTAGTAGCACGAACAGAAATGAATAGAGCGTATAATGCGGGGCGTGAGATGTCGTGGTCACAAGTGCCTAACTTAATCGTTGGTAAGGTGTGGAGCATGTCAACAATGCCCTGTGAGTTTTGTGCAAGTGCGGGGCGAGAGTTCCCTAGCGACTTGACTGGTAAGATTGCACCAGTGGGTGAGCCGTTTTATACATTGGGTCATCCATTAGCAGGTACAGATGGCGGGGTTTATATGTTGGATTACGAGCCAATAGTCAGACCACCACTACATCCTAATTGTCGTTGCAGTGTGAAGGCTGTAACTAGAACTGAGTTAGAAGAAGCAGGTAGAAGCGAGACTGAAATAAAGTGAGGCTATTATGAATAAGAAAACAGCAAAAGAATATGGACTGAAAGATGGACAACCACTGGGGTACAAGACCTTTGGGTTAGACGAGATGGAAGTCTCAATACCTAATAGGAGTTGCATTGCCACCATTTCTACATTAAGCGTTGATGAAGAGGGCGAGTCAGTCTTACCAGAGGGAATCGCCTTAGATAGATTTAGGAAGACAATGTGCGTTTTCTACAACCATGACTACGCTGACCCCATTGGGACATGTAGTTGGATAAAAAGAACAGCGAAGGGTCTTGAGGCTCTGACCATATTCCCAGAGCGACCTGAAGGGCACGAAGGCGAGTGGAGACCAGATACTATTCTAGGTCTAATCGCATGCGACCCGCCAATAATTCGAGGTACATCCATTGGGTTTGGGTACATTGAAACTAGGTCACCCACTCAGAAAGATATAGACACATTCCCAAACACTGGCAACAAACTTGAGCGTGTGGTTTCTAAGTCACGCCTGTTAGAGTATTCGATGACTGGTCTTCCAATGAATGAAGACTGTTTGATTACTGCTGTCCAGAAGGGAATCTTGACAAGTGACTATAGGTTGCATGAGGATTTACGAGACTTGCCACCAAGCCTGAACATCAAGGTAGCCAAGTCGCTACCCTTGTCACCCTCTATACAACTGAGGGCTACGAAATCCTTAGAAGAAATGGTACAGGATGAACTTGACATAGTAAAGGGTCGAGTGTATTCTTAACTACATCTAGTTAGCGTCTGATGCTACCACCACTCGTGCCGAATGCTTAATTGCGGGTCGGAGAGTTCAAGGGTAATTCTGTGTCGCAGATTTAATCCTAATGAAACTAATCTACTTTGTAGAGAAGGTGGTAATATGAAAATTACTCGAAAGAGTCTCATGTCCCAAATTAAGGGTCTGAGCAAAACTCAATGTAAGCAACTTGGTGTGGAATCACCATTCCCTGCTGATGCTCCTGAAGAGGGTGCTGAAGCCAAAACCGCAATCGAAGCATGGCTTGATGGTGGAGTATTAACTGACGAATCTGGAGCACCTATTGATTTAGAATCAATGTTCGGTGACGCTGACTCGTTTGAACTCACAATCAATCGTGCTATGGAAGAAGAAGAAGAAATCCCAGTAGGGGATGCTATCGACTCCACAGTTGACGCAGTTCGTGGAATTGTTCGCCAATCTGTTGGTGGTACAAAAGGTGCAAAGACTATGACTAAAATAGAAAGCGGGTCTTCAAACAAGCGAACCAAATGGTTCGATTCAGATGAAGCCCAGTATCGTGTTGGTAAATGGTTAAGTGCTTCTATCTGGGGAAACCAGAAGTCACAATCATGGTGCAACGACAACTCAATCTCATGGGGAACTAAGTCACATATTGGTTCTACTGACGCAGTTGGTGGTTACACTGTTCCAGATTTAATGAGCGATGCTGTTCTCTGGGTTAGAGACCTTTACGGAATCACCCCACGAATCGCACGCCACATGACTATGGACTCTGACACATTGAATGTGCCAAAGCGGAGTGCAGGTTTGACAGTTTATTTTCCTGACCAATCCAGTGCAATTACCGAGAGCACAAAAACTTTCGGTACTGAGCAACTCGTTGCTGTAAAGCGTGCAGTCCTTTGTGCGTACAGTTCTGAAATGGGTGAGGATAGTATCATCGGAATCGCTGATGACCTAACTGAAGAAATCGGTATGGCTCTAGGTCTCCAAATGGATAACGAAATGTGGAACGGAGATGGCGTTGCAGGTACATACGGTGGGGTTACAGGTCTGAACGACTCACTGAATGCAAGTTACACTGTCACGCAAGCATCAGGAAACACATGGGGTGCATTAACACTCGATGACTTCCACAATGCTGTTGCTCTTCTTCCTGAGAAGCACAACCCTAACGCTCGTTGGGTTTGCTCTCGTGCATTCTTTAGCGGAGTTATTCAAAACCTCGTGTACGCAGGTGGTGGTAATACAGTGGACACAATTATGGGCGGTTCAAACCAACAACTTTTTGGTTACCCTATTGAGTTTACTGACTCAGCCCCAGTTTCGACAGCAGTGGCAACAATGGCTTGTGTGTTTGGTAACTTCAACAACGCTATGCTCATGGGCGATAAGCGTGCTGTTGAAATCCAACAATCAGAACACTACTCATTCAATCTTGATGAGATAACAATTCGTGGTACATCTCGATACGACTTGAATGTCGTTGACAATACTGCGTATGTTGGAATTAAGACTGGTAGTGCGTAAGTAGGTTTTAAGTTAGACCAATCTCGGACTGGTAGGATGAAATCGACTGCCTACCAGTCCTTTATGTTAGAGTTTGTAAGAGTAAAGTATTTAGTGACTCACGGGTTCATGATTAAGGGAACAAGGGTTTCTATTGAAAAGGCTCGTGCGAAAGAGTTGATAGGTGAGGGTGTTGTAGAGATGATTCTTGACGATGAGCCACCCGTAAATAAATCGTTCGTTAATAAAACGAATCTAATTAAAAAGGCGTGACATGGCAGTTGACACATACGCATTAACTAGCAGGGTGAACTTCAAAGAGTATGCAGGTATAACATCGACTGATGATGACACACTCATCGACAGCCTAATAGATAGGGCAAGCGATAATATCGAGACCTTCTGCTCTAGGCAATTTATGAGTCGTGACCATACAGAGAAGCATGGTGGCGGGTCTAACTCAATCATATTAAACAACTACCCCGTCACAGCCATCGAGACAATTTCTTATGGAAAGTCAGAGGCTATTACATTCCTGTCAACCATAGCAACAGACCTGCGAGCGACAGTTGAGATTCAAGACGATAAGATAATTCTTAGCAGGTACGATTCAACTGGCACAGAAGTTTCTAGCACAGTTTTGTTTTCATCGTATGCGACAACCTCAGGTATAGCCACACAAGTGAATACGCTGACTGGGTGGAGTGCTACAAAGGTTAAGGACGCTCTTGCGATAGATTTACTTAGGGCGGGGGGCGTGTCGTGCGTTGACACCAATGGCTCTGCGTATGTTTCAGACCCAATGGAATCTGCGTATAGATTAACAGAAGAAACTGGGAAGATAGAAATAATGACTCCATCGTCTGAGTGGAGATGGGGTGGGTCGATAGACGCAGTTCCCACATTCCCAAGAGACACTGAGGTTGTCATTCGTTACACAGCAGGATATGCAACTGTTCCAGATGACTTGGAGCAGGTGTGTATTGAGATAACACACAAGATGTATCACGAGAGAACACACGACCCATCACTGGCTAGTGAGAGCCTCGGTGGGTATTCGTACTCTAAGGCGGTCAACACAAGTGTGCCTGATTCAATAAAAGAAACACTACTAAAATGGAAGCGATACCTTTGAGTATAGACAAGATAATATCTAGGCTTGGAAGGTCTGTAACCATTCGGAGAAAGACCGTCACTGTTGACAGTGGTGGCTCAACAATAGACACATACTCAGACCATCTAACTGGAGTTGTTTGTGCGATATTCCCGCACTCGCAAGTTGAGAAAGAACAAGGCGGTCGTGCTCTCACAGTTGGCTCTGCCACAGTGTATGTCTCTGCGGGTTTAGATATAACTGCGGGTGATGAGTTGCGGTGGGTTGATGGGTCTGACACAAGGGACTACTCAATTACTGGTACACGAACACTTGCAGAACTTCCAACCTCTGACCACATGTCGAGCATGATTCTCGAATGTGAGGAGCGTGATAACTGATGGCACTAATAGGTGTACATGTCACTACCCAGTGGAATCCTGAGCAAATAAAAGAGGCTCTCAGGTATGCTATGGCTCGCACGGTTAGCGATACTTCACAAAAAGTTCTCGGTGATATTCAAGAAAAGTTATCGAAGAAAGACAACTCAAGTAGGATGACTCCTGCTAAGTCTGGAAGCCCACCCGCAATGGTAACTGGTGCTCTTAGAAACTCTTGGAATGTAGATTTGACTTTGGTCAATGGAGACAACCCAAAAGCGTTTATACAATCTAATTTGAAATACGCAAAGATACTTGAGTATGGGTCTGCGGTTCTTGGCAGGTTGAAGCCTAAAAAGAAACAGTTTTTAACAATCCCACTTAACGAAGAGGCGAGTAGATTGAGGGCTAGAACGAAAGACCTACGCACAGTAGACGGTTTGTTTGTTTTGAAAGAGAAGGGCGAGAGAACAAAGAAGGGTAAGCGAAAGAAAGGCAAGAAGGGTAAGGACTATCTAATCCTTGCAATGTCGGTTGGTCATGGGAAGACGGCTAAGGTGAAACCCATGTTTCTACTTGTTAAGTCTGTGTATATCAACAAGCACCCGTACATAAGACCCGTAGTTAAAAAGATGAGTTCTTCAAGGGCACTCAAGAAGTTTGACAAGTCTGTTGGGAAGTTCTTTATAGAATACTTGAGGGTCAGTACATGAGCCAAGAGTTGGTCAATGCTATATACACAAAACTGACAGCCGTACAGACAGCAGGTACTCTTTATGATGATGTTGGTGGTCGGATATATTACGGGGTCGCACCAGATGACGCTTTGTTACCATTGGTGCTTATCGACCTTGTTTATGAAAATGTAGAAAGTTCGTTTGGGACAGATAGGGTAGACACCGCCTCGTTTCAAATCGACATTTTTGGCAGTATTAAGTTAGGCGTAGTGGCTGTAGGTAACCTAGAAATCAAGTTGTTTAACTTGCTTAATTCAGTTACACTATCAGCAACAGACTACAATAATGTAAGCGTGGAATGTAAGACGAGAAATCAGCGTTCGATAGGTGACGAAGCCCACCAAATAACGAGCGAATACGATGTAACAGGTAGTGCTTCATAAGGTAGGTATAGAACATGGCAATTATAACGGGTAAGGATGGGACAGTGGTTTTTGGCACTGTTGACGGGGCTGTGACTGGTGGTATCTCCATCAACGCATGGACTCTGAATATAAGTAGGGATGTAGTAAACATCTCTGCGTTTTCTGACGCTAACACACAATATGTCACAAACATGGGTGGTCAGGTTTCCGCTTCTGGAAGCGTGTCAGGTGTAGCGACAGATGGCGGTGCACCATATAGACCAGATGGTTTAACTGGAACTGACTCAGCAATCACGCTCACTACTGAAGGAACTGACACATATTCGTTCACGGCTATTATTACAGGTGGCTCTGTCTCAGTAAATCGAAATGGTGAAGCGACATGCTCCCTAAACTTCGTATCAAGTGGTGCGATAACGACACCATCCTCGTAATGAAGACGAATAAAGGTAAGACAGTGAAAATACCGTTGCGTTCTGGCACAACTGATGTTCCAAGGCTAACACCTCGGCACATGATTGTGTTGGGCGATAAGATTTACGATGAACAACGAAGTCAGATGCTTAAAGACCTAGAAGATGCAGGGTGTACATCATCAGAAAAGCGTGACTCGCTATCAGGAATTAGGCGAGGTCTTGCGAGTTCTCTTTTAGATTATGTATGGTCGATGCGTGGTGCTCTCGATGTAATATCAATGGCTACTGGTAAGAGCACAGATGAGTTGTCTGAAGAATTAGATAGTACGCTTGATGAAATCATAGGTCTAGCAGTTGACCTTTTAGGATACAGGGTAGACTCTGATGATGACGGGGACGCTAAAAAAAAGTAGTTGCTAGCGAAGAACATCCAGTGAACTGGATGCGACAGGTTTCGCTCATAAGTCACTACTTTCCAAGTGTCGGTCATCCATTAGACCTGCCAATAGAGGAGTTTAATAATTTGTGCTACGAACTGAAATATATAATCCCAATCTCCACCGCCAACTTGGACGAAGAACGAGCGACCGAGATGAGTGCTGATGGTGCGGGATGGTCGGGTAGTTGGACATGAGTGAGAAAGCAGGTTCAATATATGTTGAGGTGTCAGCACGACTTGATGATTTCAAGAAGGGTATCGACACAGCAACCGCACGACTAAATAAGTTTGAGAAGGATGCGAATAGAACTAGGGATGCTCTGGCTAAGAGTTCAGGTTCAACTGCACAAGATTCTGGTCTAACGCTAAACAATCTAACAAGGTCAGTCGCAAAACTTGGTGGCATGTTAGTTGCTTTGAAAACTGTTAGCAATGTCTTCAAGGCTCTCCATGAAAACCAACAAAACTTAAACAGTGGGTTTGATGGGTTCGTTGAGAAACTAGCAAATGTAACTAAGGCTATTCCAATCATTGGCGATGCGTGGAGTGCGGGTGAGGCTATAGGTAACTTCTTATTCTTTGATAGCAGTCAGGATGATGCAAGAAAGAAAGCCCAAGCAGACCAGAGGAATAACGAGAAAAGGAATAGAGAAGTTAATGCAAGTAGGGACATCATGTCGAGCATGCGGTATGACAGCATGTACAGTGATGGCGAAAAGGTGGAGATGGATAGAAAGTCTGCACTGGACGATTTCAAGAACAAAAAGTCTCAAGTTATACTTGGTCGTAAAAGGGGAAGACCACAAGATTTACCAGAACACGAAAACTATGGAAAGGCGGGAGAGGAACGCAGGTTAGCCCAAATTGGTCACGATAAAGAGACGGTAAAAATAAAACAAGACCTGTTGACATTAGAGACGAAAATCAACGAACAGTATGACGAAAGAAAACGGAAGTTAATTGAAACCCTAAAGATAGCAGACGCAGAAAGAGAGTTCAAGGACGCAACAGAAAGTTATGACAACATTAAACTCAGGGGAGTTAGTGTTGGTATGTCAATGCTTGAGCGTGCTAGTGAGGGTAGTAATGCAAGAAGTACCTATGGTTTCTCAGAGAACATGGACGATAGAAAGGTTCACCAGATAGAGTTACAGTCGCAAAAAGAGATTCTTGAAATTGAGCGAGAGAGGGCGATAAATGTAGCGAAGGGTATGACCCACCAAAACGGTATGACAGATTTGATGAAGATGAGGCTTAACCTTATTAAAGAGGAAGCCAAGGTGGAGAAAGACCTCATCCACATCAGAACAAAAAACAGACGAGAAGATGTTGGGTTTGGGTTGGACATGCAGATTAGAGAACAAAGAATGTCAAACAGTGGTGACACCCAAGGCTTGCAGATGGAGAAACTACAGAACTCATTTGCAAAACAACTTAGGTCTTTTGGTGACCTAGATATGAACAACAAGAATGGTGAGAAACTCAGAGATTTGTTTAGCCTGAAGGCTCAGAACATATTGGGTAACACAAAGAATGGCGTAGCAAATGGCAGTGTTCAATCTGCAATAGGTTCATTTAACTTTGGACAAGATGTTGGCGAGAGGTCTGCGAAATCTACAGAGGACTTACTCGCTTCCTTCAGAGAGTTTATGGACAAGATGTTCCAAAACGGTGTACCCGTAGAACTTAGGGCGTTGTCACAATGAATGTAATAGAGTTATTAGATAAGGCAACATCATCAACCGAGCCGTTAGGGTTTGCGAGTTTACTGTGGACTAGGACGAGAGTGTTCAGGTGTTACAACAGCCCACCGAGTGCAATAACTCATATAGAAGCCGTGAACAACTGTACGGTTGTTCGTGGAAACCCACACCCAGATGACAGTGAATGTTTTGCTCATACAGTTTCGGTGTCGCAAGTTCCAAAGTCTGGCGGTGCTGTAGATGTAACTTGGAAGTATTTAGCAAATCAGTTTGGAATTGTTGGCGATGGTCAGGGTGACGATGGTGCGGGTGATACACAAACCCCAGAGACTGGGATAATGTCAATGTCTGTTGGTCAAGTCCTATTAACAGAGTGGCGTGAAGATGCTGAACTTCCATCAGGTGGAGACCTCGGTAGCATGATGGGTACATGGGACATTGGCGGGTGGGCGATAGACAAGCGGGGCGTTGGTGCTAGTCGTGCACACATAATTGTTCCCATATCAGTAACAATAGAAACACCGTACCTACCAAACATCGCAAACATAAGAGCGTTGACTGGACGAAGAAATAACACATCGTTCATTGGTGGAAATCGTGGCAAGGTTTTGTACAAGGGCACGAGTGGCATGAACAGAAACCGTCAGGGAATCTGGACATCAGTACACCAGTTTCAGTGGGACGATAATTACCACCTGAGACAATTCCCAGATAGAGACTACGACAACAAGATAATGATTGGCGATGAAACTACTGACTACGACACAAAAGCCCATAAGGTTTTCTGGTATCAGCCCTTCCCAGTATTGGGTAACTTTGGCGTGCTAGGATTAAATGTGCAAGTATGACCGAGTACCCACGAATCTCACAGGGCTTAGGTGAACTAACGCCTGAGTTATGGAATCGTTTAATGGTGGCTCTGAAGTACATAGAAGGTGCGTTAGATTTGAGCGAGCAGGATGCTCTTGTCAACCTTGTCGATGATGTTGTCGAGCCAAAGACATCTTTCTTAGCGGTGATAACAGGCTTCACAGAAATAGCAACAAACAGATTTCAATACGACTGGAATGAGATTTCACCATATCTAGAATCTGGCGGTCTATCATCCTCGACTCCAAGCGGTAAGCCACTGATATCAACTGATGTTGGCAAGGCTTATAACTTATGTGAGTTATACAACACATCAACTCTTGTTGGCTCTGGTGTTGATGTTGGTGATGATAACTACCCAACTGGATTTGACATGATGCCCATAGGAAACTGTGGCAACTTGTCTGGTGGTTCTAATGTTAGTGT
>Ga0209091_10001950_pt1 | contig 17755 bp, 15 predicted proteins | sample ArcticOcean_MG_C_6_FD_187438 | JGI IMG/M metagenome (GOLD analysis project Ga0209091, IMG submission 187438) | Marine microbial communities from western Arctic Ocean - ArcticOcean_MG_CB8_128 (SPAdes) (version 2) | ecosystem: Environmental > Aquatic > Marine > Oceanic | place: Arctic Ocean...
TCACCGCGTGTTGTTGTTGTTGTTGTTGTTGTTGTTTTCCTCCTTCTCGAAAACGGTGAAACCTCGGCGCGAACACCGACGATAACGTCGACGACGACGATTTCGAGAAAGACAAAAACTTCGCCATCGCCTGGTCGTCCTCTGCCGTCCATCGCGGTTGGTCTAAAACGATCGTCACTTCCGCTTTCATCTCCTCGTCATCATTCTCCGACTGGAACAAACCTCCCACCAAAAGCTTCTCCAAAACCATTCGCTCGTTTTGTACTCGTCCGGCGTGGAAGACGACGTTGTCTTCTGTTTCCTCGGATGATTTCGAAGACGATGATGAGAATGCTGTCGCTTTGTCTTCTTCTTCTTCCCTGACGTGATGATGACGACCAACGGGAGGAGGAGAGAAAAACATCATCGCCGGTGCCGCTTGGACGACATCGACGCGCGCTCGGTGAAAGAAGAGCGTCGTCAAAAACGCAAAAAAAGAGAACTTGGAGACCTTCATCGTCTCTGTTCGTTTTGTTCGAAGAAGATGAATAAATGAGGTCGTTCTCTCTCTCTCTCTCGTATTCGTCGTAGTAATAGTCTCGTGTGTTTTTGTAAATAAGATTCTTTTTTGTCTCAAACCCAAGAAGAAGAAAAGACACAAGAAAAGAGAGGTTTTTTGCAGAGTAAGAAATAAGCACTTGAGAGTAAGAAATGAGCACTCACAAAGCCAAATTTGAGTAAGCGATACAGTCTTATAAGTGCGTAACTCCTTACTCCTTGGAATTCAAAAAAAACTTGTCTTGATGTGTTTTTTGAAAGGAAGAACGTGAGCGCAACAACGACAGACTTTCATATACTATAAGAGTACAGAGACGACAATAAGAGTGTGATAACATGAATAATCCATTCTTCCAACGCGCGAGCGAGAAGCAAAAAGTAAGCAGAGAGCAAGAAACCGCGAACCAACCGTGGATCGAAAAATGGCGACCGACGAAATTAGACGACATCGTCGGCCACGAGGAAACTCTGAACCAAATGCGAGGGATGATTGAAACCGGGTCGATGCCGAACTTGTTATTATCCGGCCCACCCGGGTGCGGGAAAACAACCTCGGTGCACGTTTTAGCGCGGACGTTACTCGGGGATCGGTATAAAGACGCGGTGTTAGAGCTGAACGCGTCGGACGAGAGAGGGATAGATGTGGTGAGAAATAAAATCAAAATGTTTGCACAAAAGAAGGTGACTTTGCCGGCGGGGAGGTGCAAGATTATCATCTTGGACGAAGCGGACGCGATGACGAAAGGCGCGCAGCAAGCGATGCGAAGGACGATGGAAATATATTCCTCGACGACGAGATTCGCGTTGGCGTGTAACTTGAGCGATAAAATCATCGAACCGATTCAGTCGCGGTGCGCCATCGTGAGATTTTCGCGGTTGAGCGATAAACAAGTTTTGGAAAGGTTGGTGTACGTGTGCGAGCAAGAGAAGGTGCCGCACGACGCGAGAGGGTTAGAGGCGATCGTATTTTGCGCGGAAGGGGACATGAGAAACGCGCTGAACAGTTTACAGGCCTGCCATAGTGGGTTTCAAATGGTGAATCAAGAGAACGTGTTTCGAGTGTGCGATACGCCGCATCCGGAAGTCATAGGCGCTATTTTACAACACTGCTTAAACGGAGAGTTGGACGATGGGTGCGATCGGATGTTAAAGTTGAGAAAGAGCGGGTATTCGCCGCAAGATTTAATAAAGACGATTTTTCAGGTGTGTAAACGGTTCGACGATAAGGAGATGTCGGAATACGTAAAGTTGGAGTTTTTGAAAATCATCGGATTTTTTCACGTGAGGATTAGCGAAGGGTGCGCGAGCGACGTGCAGTTGTGCGGGATGGTGGCGAGGTTGTGCGGGTGTAGTTTGGAGGCGAAAAGTGGGAAATCGTGGGCGACGCCACAGAAAACGTTGATGGAAATCAGAAAGGAAGGCGGTTCGATAGGCGTGAGCGGCTCGGAGTTTCAATAATAGAACTGATGAAAGGGAGAAGAGAGAAAAGAGGAAAAACTGTAATAAGATTTATTTTGTTTTATAAAATGATGATGGTACACTCTTTTGACGTTCTTGCGTCTCTCGTCTCGCTATATATTTCGTTTAAAGCATCTTCAACTCCTCCCGTCGCGAACTCTCAAACGTTCTCACTAAGTTCAAATGCGTCTTTATGCTTTCCAATTCAATCTTCGCTTGGTTCGCCAACCGTCTCGCTTCGACCATTTTTTTTATGTGGTCTTGGTACTCTTTACTCGCGTGCGCTCTGACTTCCGCGGTTGACTTCGCATCGCCGTTATCCACGTGAAACAACGTAATCGTCGCTAAAATACACTTCTTGGCTTCCTCGAGAATCTCCGCCTCGGCGTGTAAATCGGCCCATTTTTGCCCCAAGTGTTGCAATTGATGATACGCCGCGTCCACGTCGTCCGGAAGTAACTTGCCTTCTAATCGAGACTCTCCCGTCGCAGAAGAAGAAGAAAGAGTAGTATTAGAAATACTACTCGTCGACGATGAGGAGGTCATGTTGCTGTTGTTATTATTATTAGTATTAGTATTAGTATTACTACTATTCGTTTTCGGTAAAGGCTGCGGCGGTATCGAGCGAAACTGTTGTTGCTCTTGTTGTTGTTGTTGTTGTTGTTGTTGTTCCCGTCGCGTCGTCGTCGCCATTTGCGATTGAAACGGCGGTAAATTCTCCCCGTTGTTGTTCTTCACGACTCCGTTATTCGTCAACCGCGGCGGCATCTGGACCGGTTTCACCGGTTGTTGTTGTTGTTGTTGTTGTTGTTCTTGCTGCCCATTCAAAGCAGCCGGACTGAACACCGATCTGCTCATCTTCTTCCCGAACCACCACGCGCGGGCGGGTTCCCCGAAAGAAGAAGACGTTCGCCCAGAGGTCGAACATAACGTATGTCGGGCGGCGGCCAAGAACAACACCCCCTTTGGCGTCGTCGGCGTCATGTCGTCGCGTGCTCGACGATTCGAATAATTCCGTCTACGCGTATTCTCCTTTCGCGGATGACGATTCGTACTCCTGGAAGAGGTGGTTGTAAAAGAAGAAACGCACAGACACCCGCACCCTTTCGACGACGCGGCAAAGGACATGTGCGAAAAGAGCGCGTCGTTGTTATCAGCAGAGCGCGGATTTGTAGGTGTTGCGTGTGTTCTCTCTCGTCGGCTTTTGCGGTTTTTGTTGGGAGGAGGAGGTTGTTGTTTGCGCGGGGAAAAACTCTTTAAAAGAGACTACTGCTTTCCCCAAGCGTGCCAAGGAGTAAGGAGTTACGCACTTATAAGTCTGTATGTCTTACTCAAAATTTGGCTTTGTAAGTCTGTATGTCTTACTCTGATACGTCTGTATTGTATGTCTGTATGTCAAATCAACTTTTTCAGAAGAGGAGCGAGAGATACGATATTTGGGAGAGATTGATGAAACTTTTCCATTGTATCCACATTAATAAAAGAGAGCGAGAGCGTGGCACACACGCGTCGTACGAATACGCCCACCAAAGAGCAAAACGAGCGGCCGCATAGAAACAACGGTGTTGTCGCGGCGAAAGAGAGAAAGAGAGAGAGAATAACAATTTCCGAGCGTGTGTGTGATGATGACAACGACGCAAAATTCATTTGTTTACGCTCCTCGATGCGGTTCGACGACCTCTTTGTCGGCGAGGCGGAAGGGAACAACAACAACATCGACGAGAACGAGAGTTATTAAAGCGTCTTCTTCTGGAGAAAAAGACCCGCTCATGGTCCGGACGATTAAAGGCGAACAGTGCGAACGACCGCCAATCTGGATGATGCGACAGGCTGGACGGTACATGAAAGTGTACCAGGACTTGTGCAAAAAGCACACGACGTTTCGCGAACGCTCGGAGACGGTGGATTTGTGCGTGGAGATTTCTTTACAACCGTACGAGGCGTTTAAACCGGACGGGGTTATCGTGTTCTCGGATATTTTAACGCCGTTAGCTGGGATGAACATTCCGTTCGACATCGTCAAAGGGACCGGACCGATTATTTTCAACCCGATTCGCGACATGGCTGGCGTGAACGCGGTGACGCCGTTGGAGCCGGAGAAAAGCGTGAATTTTACTGGGGAAAGTTTAAAGGTGTTGAGAAACGAGTTGAAAGGTACGGATGCGACGTTGCTTGGCTTTGTCGGGGCGCCGTTTACGTTGGCGACGTACATCGTCGAAGGCGGGACGAGTTCGCACTATAAAGTTATCAAAAAAATGGCATTCGATGAACCGGCGATTTACCACGCGTTGATGGAAAAGTTGACCGATGCGGTGATTACGTACACGAGATACCAAATCGACAGCGGCGCGCAAGTCGTGCAAATCTTTGACTCGTGGGCGAGCGAGTGGTTGCCGAAAGATTTCTCCAGATTTTGCTTGCCGTATTTAACCAGGGTGATTAAAGAGGTGAAACAAACACACCCGGACACGCCGTTGATTTTATACTGCAGCGGTGCCGGTGGGTTTTTGGAACGGTTACAGACGACTGGCGCGGACGTGATTTCGTTGGACGGGACGGTAGATATCGCCGACGCGAGAGCGAGACTGGGAATGGAACAAGCCGTGCAAGGGAACATGGACCCGGTGAGTTTGTTTTCGAGCAAAGAGCACATCACGCAAGCGATTGAGGAGACGATTAAAGGTGCGGGGAACAAGAAGCACGTCATGAACTTAGGACATGGGGTTATGGTAGGCACGCCGGAAGAAAACGTCGCGCATTTTTTTAAATCCGTGCGCGACTACAGGTATTGAAAAAAACAATTAGTTGATTATCGTAGAGTTGTTATTTTTATAAGAAGTGTCTATTAAATTAATGTGCTAAAACAACGATTTGCTGATGATTTGATGGTCAATCGATTGTGTTGTACCTAACTACACTGCAATTTAATAGCCAGTGCGTTCAATCAACTCCTTCAAATCACCCAATTGCCCGTTCGCCGCCTTTTTGGCCGCCTCAAACTTAGCCGTCGCCGCTTTCTTCTTCTCCCAATAATCCTTACCAGCTTCCGCTCTCTTCGCTTCCAAAACCTTCACCGTCTCGCTGTGCTTCCATCCAATTTGCGCGCACAAATCGCCGAGCACGCAGAATCGTCTCCCTTCATTCAATCTCGCAATTTTCAACGCCTCCGGGACAACCGCTCTCTTCACCTTGTCGTACGGCGCCGGGATCCCTTCAAAGCACTTTAACCTTTCAAAAGCGGCTTTCCCTCTCTCAGTTTTGTGCGGCAACATACCTCTCACTACTCTCCAGAAAAATCTCGACGGTTGAGTGAAGTGGTACGGACCTTTCTTCGGGTTCGTGCTCATTTTCTTCACTTTATAGTAGTCCCACTTTTGTTTGCGTCGAACCATGCCGCCGGAAAGGCAGATCCCTTCGGCTCTCACGACGACGACGTGTTGGCCTTGCAAGAGCTGCTTCGCGACGGTGGAGGCGAGACGGCCGAGCATGTGGCCCTTCGCGTCGACGACGACGATCGTTTTGTTCGTAGACTGTTGTTTTTTTTGTTTCGTGATGTTTTGAAAGCGCAGAGGAGAAGAATAAAAGAACACACTCTTGGGTCAGCACATTGTTGTAAACAAGAGGAGAAAACGCAGGAGGAAATTAGGACTCCTCTTCCTTTTCGCGGTGAAATTTGGACCGACACACTTTGCGCTTTCACGCATAGCGCGACACACCGTCTTCCAAACAGTCAACGCGCGTAAAACGAGCACAAAATGACTCGCGCAATTATCTCAAAGTCCTTCTTAGTATTATTACGCGAGAGCAGAAGACGCGCGCGCGGTATATATAAAATCTTCAAATTTGAGGGCTAAAGAGAAATTTCGCGAACGCGCGCAAATAAGAACCAAACGCGAAACCGAAGATCACGCGAACGCTTCTCCTCCTCGTCCTCGCGCGCATAAAACTCTAAACTATTTCTCCCGCGAGAAAAACCTTTTGAAGCGTCCGTTTCCGTCGACGAGAGAGAGAAAGAGAACGTACCATTATTACTCTATGTGATTGTGAGTGTTAAACTGAGTAAAAAACTGAGGCAGAAAACGCTTACGTTTTTTCCCTCGAGACGAGAAAGTGCAACCAAAACGACCGCACAAAAACAATCATTAAACGAGAAAAACTTCTTTCGCGCACAACCTACGACGAACGAACGAACGAACGGGAACGGTGCAAAAACTGCTTTGTCTCTCTCGCCACGTATATATATATATATATATATATATAATTTTTGGGGTGGTTCTCCTGCGCGCGCGGTCGAGTTTTATTATATGTACGAGCACTCGTGAAGAAAGGGTGCACTTATATCCAATTTGATACGCAAACAACCTGAACGACGGCTCACAGACAACACAATATGCCGACGCACCAAGTCCTCCGATCTCCACTCACGTCCCCACGATCGACGAAAATAACCTCCGGCCACGATTTCGCGTCCACCACGTTCGAACACACCGCGTCTGGAAACGATTTAATCCGCATCGGGCACGCCTCTCAGCAATTCGAAGACAAACACGCGCACGCGATACGCAGGAAACAAACGTGTTTAGAGCAGTATTGCATACCACCGGACGCGTTACTCGGCGATCACGGGCCGGAAGTTTCCGATGCGGAGTATTATCGCGCGGTGGTGTGGACCACTATAGTCGGTACCGTCGTGAATGTTGTTTTAGTGTTTGTGAAGTTTATCGCGGGTATCTTGTGGAACAGTCAAGCGTTGTTGGCGGACGCGGTGCATTCGCTGATGGACGTGTTTACGGATTTCGTGACGTTAGTGGCGGCGAGGATCGCGGCGAAACCGGCGGATGAGAAGTTTCCGTACGGGTACGGAAAGTTGGAGAGCATAGCCGCGGTTTGGGTGAGCGTCTGTTTAGTATTTAGCGCGGGCGGGATGTTTTGGTACGTCTGCGAAAAGTTGGTGAGCGAATACGAGATTGAGTTTATGAACTTGACTGGAAGAGGGAGAGCGGATGGCCAAGAGGAAAAAGAAGACGGGTTGGTGTCGGTGGAGGCAATATCGGTTGCGATCGCGTCCGTGTTAGCGAAAGAAGCGACGTTTCAGTTCACCATGAGAATCGGGAAACGGTTGCAGTCGCAAGTGTTGGTCGCCAACGCGTGGCATCACAGGTCGGATGCGTTAGGTTCGGTCGCCGCGTTAGTTGGCGTAGTTGGTGCGGTATACGGATACCCGATCATGGATAAATTAGCGGCGATATTCGTGTGCGCTTTGTTAGGGAAGGTTGGGATTGAAGTTGGATGGGAAGCCGTGAAGACGTTGGCGGATACGAATTGCGCGGAGGAAATCGACAAGAGAGTGAGAGAGATTGTGAGGAACGAGTGCGGAGAGGACACGCACGTGAGCGGTTTGAGGGCGAGAATGAACGGGAGAAAGTTAAGCGTAGATTTCTTCCTCGCGTTTTTAAGAAAAGGTATAACCACGGAGGAAATTATTGGGAAGATGCAAGCCGCGAGAGAGCGCGTCTTGGAAGAAATTCCCGAGTTGGGCGAAGTCGTCATTCAACTCAGAGATAGCGAAGAGCAGGAGTATTTGAGAAGCCAAGGAGGAAGTGGTGGTGGTGGCTTTACATGGTTTACTCGAGGGAAAAGTGGAGGTGGTTTGTAGTAGAAGTGTAATGATGAACTCTATAGAGAGAGAGATGTGTTTTTATTAGCTTATTTTAATTTATCTACCCGCGTTTGCGGCTTGTTGAACTAATCGATGTAACTGCGCGAGGAAATCGCCGTATCCCATACCGCCACCGCTCGCACGATCTTCTACTAAATGATTGAACAGTAACGCCTCTTGCGGCGTGCCTTGTCTTATCACCGTCAATGCTTGGTACCGCGCTTGGTTCCTACTTCGTATTCTTTTTACCGTGTTTCTAACTTTTTCATTCACTTTATTCCCGCTAATAGTTGGCAAATACGCGTCGACGAAGGGATCCGGGCATCCTTGATCGCCGAAAATGCTCGTAATCATCTTTTGTTCGCACTGTCCACCGACCCAGACGAGTAATTTTCGCCCATCATCGATTAAATAAATACCTCTAGCGTCGATTCGCTCGCCAGCCAATGCAGTCCTCGGGGGCATTTTCATCTTCATCAACGCCTCGATAGAATCGTTTTCGGGAATGCCGGCGTCTTCGCTCCCACCGTGCAAGGCGTAACACGCCGGATACATCATGCGCAAACAATCTTCCGCGGAGCAACTCATGATATCAAACGAACACTCGACTCGGTTATCCACGGCAACGTCTCTCGGCGCACCTTTCAGTGCGAGCGTCTTTGTCGCGCACATCGCAAAGAGCGGTAGAAGTTTCATGGATTCCGGAAACGCTAAAGAGTTGAATCCAAAGTTGTGTCGAGCACCGCCTAAAAGCTTATATTCTTTCAACGCATCGACGAGTTTGTGCGTCAACGCGTCTCTGGCGTCTTGTAATCTCGCCGAGTTTGTTCTTTCGGCGCTCAAACGCGTCAAAAAGCACGCCATGGCACCCGAGTCAATCGCGCGAAACAAGTCCGTCATGTCGTTCACCACCGGCACTTGCATCGTGTGAACTCGAATCCGGCGTTCACCATCCGCCGAGGTGTACAACAACGCGCACTGAATGTAACACGCTTGCATGTTTGGCACGACTTCGTCGTGCGCGAGATACACCGCGTGCGTTTGATCCGCGTTCGTGGCTGGTAAAGCAAGTAAATCGAGCGAACGAATGAAAAAGTGCCCGTTGAATGCGCACACGCGAAATCCTTTCGAGCACCGAACGCGACAGACGGATTCCCACGCGACGTCTCGGGTCAAATTTCTCGTCAGTTCCGTTTTGAACTTCACCTCGTCTTTTGCTAAGGAAAATTGCGGGTAATATCGAACATCTCCGCCGGTATATTTTGGCAACACGCACATCGACGCGATGTCCGCGTACGGCACGGACGTGCAAAATACGTCAACGCACACTTGCTGTCGAGAACACTCCGCCGCCATGGACTTGTAAAAATTATCCGCTGGGTTTCTAAGTTCGTGCTCTTTTGAATTCGCTTCGTAGCCTCTCGCGTCGTCTCGGGATAAAAGTCTCCCGGCGCCGATGGATGGCAACGTCGATTGGAAAATCATCAACTTGCCGCCAATCTGCGAGACGGCTGAATACGCCGCCTGTAAAGCCGGTCCCATCGCAGACTCTTGAATATCCGTCTCTAAGAACGAAGTCGCGATGACGTCTAACGTCGCGTCTACAACCGTGCGACATTCTTGTAAATTCACGAGTAAATCGTCCGGCATCGGCGCGAACGGGTCGTTCAATTCTCCAACCACCATCATAGACGGCGCCATCGAGGTGGATCGCAAACCATAAAAATGAATGGAGCGATCGTACGTAATGAACCCAATTCTCGTGCGATCAGATTTCGATTGCATAGAATCTAAACAATCGCGCACGGTATCGATGGCAGATTTTAAAAAGCCAGATCTAACGGCCGTTTGACTGACATCAAAGGCGAAAAAATACGCCGGCGGCATGGGCGGTCGCACCATGTACTCCGCCGAGGCTAAAAATTCAACCGTCCCGGATCTCAACTCTGGTCGTTCCGCCACGTCTCTTCTCACTCCATTTTCATCCAACGCGCAAAAATAGTCCACGGGAACATCGTTCGGTAACGAACACACGTTACACCTGTACCGCCTCCCACCTTCGATGAATTGAACGAACGGATTGATATACGTTCGACACCTTCGACATCGAACAATCCCGGACGACCCGAACTGCGCCGTAGGCACCGAATCCCCTGGACACATCGGTCGAACGATGCACCCGACAGGTAACGCAAACCTTTGCTTCAACCCAACCGATTGTGGTAACGCCCCAACTGTTAACCGCAAATACTTTGGATCGCACGATAAATTCGAGTTTGGTCTCGCCTCGTCCTCGCCCGGTCTTGGCAACGCTTTCTGATCGAGATTTTGAACGTCAATCGACCGCGCGTCCGCGTCGGGAGGGTACCCTCCCTGTTGGCCACTCATTCCCGGCATCATGCCTGCTCCTGGAGGCGGCGCCCCTCCACCATACATTCCCATTTGGGGTGCGCTCGTTGGATACACGCTACTGCTACTACCCGTCGGCGGCGGAGGTCCCGGATGATGATGTTGTTGTTGATGCTGATACTGGTGTTGTTGCTGCGGTTGATGCGATTGCTGGTGTTGTTGCTGCGGTTGCTGCGGTTGCTGCGGTTGCTGCTGCTGCTGCCGCATCGGCGGCGGCGGCGAAGGATACGCGGACGACGTCGACGGAGGCGCCATCGACATCCTCGACATCGCCGCCGTCGGCGGCGACGGCACGGAGGGAGCCGAAAACGAATGAGGTGGCGGCGGTCCAGGCGCGTTCGGCGGCGGTTGATACCGGGGTCCCTCTCCTCCTCCTCCCCCTGTCGTCGTCGCTAAAGGCGGAGGAGGCATCATCATTCCTCCTCCTCCTGGTTGACCATACCGCTGCATATTCTGCGGCTGTTGTTGTTGTTGTTGTTGTTGTTGTTGTTGCATCATCATCATCGGTGGTGGCGGTTGTTGTTGTTGCTGCTGCTGCTGTTGAGCAGCAGCGTATCCTCCTCCCGCGGGGAAACTCGGAGGCATATTCGTATTCGCGTCGTTGTTGTAATTGTGCCGTTGCTGCTGCTCGTAATGCTGTTGCGGCTGTCCCTGCGGTGGCGGCGGTGAGTAGTACCCGCTCATTTTCAACGAGCAGCAGTACGAGCGTTCGAAAGGTGCAGGTTTTTGCGACGATCCGGGGTGTCTCGACGATCGGTTTTAGAGCGTTTAAACTCTTCGTTTTAATGGAGAATTGGATGGAATTGACGTCAAAATATGATGTTTTCTTGCACGAGGACAACGACGACTTTAACGACAAAACCTTGGCGGCGGCGGAGGGAGAAGCGTCTGAACAGAAGCATCAAAAGTCGCTCGAACGATGGAAAAGTGGTGGGTGAGGAGAAGGAGAAGGGAGAAAACATCATCAAAAGAGATGATTTACATTTACTCCCCGGGGACCCATCTTTGGTCATTCATGTGAGTTGCGAGATGGGTTTAGGAATACGCGCGGATTTTATGAAAGAAATGTCCAAACACATAGCGGAAACTTTATCTAAACCGGAAACGTACGTGTGCGTGTGTGTACACGACGACGTTTCCATGACGTGGGGTGGGAAGGAAGAGCCGTGCGCGTTGGGGACGTTGAAATCGATTGGCGGGATAAACCTCGAGAACAACAAAAAGCTCATGCAGAAACTTTGCGAAATATTGGAAAGAGACTTTATGATTCCGAAGAATCGAGTCTACGTGGAATTTGTGGATATGGAACGAGAGAATTGCGGATACGACGGGGCGACGTTTGGCGGGTGAGAAGAAGAGAGAGGGGAACTTTTGGTGTCTTTCTTTATTATAAATCCGCGAGCGCGCGCTCGCGGAGTGTTGTTCATCACAACCGTAATACAACTTTCTTCAACTAACTAATAATTGTCATCTAACTAAAAACTACTCTTAAAAGTCTTCATTTTCGCCGTCCTCCTCGAAACGCGCGAGCATTACGATATCTTTCCTCTCTGGAAACGCATCCACCAACAAGACGTTCGGATCGACTTCTCTTAACTCCTCGACGACGCCGTGCCAATAAATGACCATCCCGCTCCCGAATCGATTCACGTACGCTCGAAACTGCTTCGACCCGCTCTCTTCGTGCACTTGCGGATCACAAAACGAAGCCTTACTGTCGATCCAGTGAATGGTTCTCCCGCAAACGCTGATTGGTACTTTTAATCTTACATCGGGCGTCCGACTCGCCCCTTCCGCTCGCAAATCCGTCTCCGTCTCAAACTCGGCGCCGATATCTCGCAGCGCCTCTTCCAATATCCTCTCGTACTCCAATCCGGCTTCTCTTCGCGACCGTTCCGTCGCCGGAGAAGCTCCGCAATCCCACGCCACGACGCGTTCGCAGTCTACTTTCAATCGTTCTATCAATTTCTTCCCTTTGTTGCTGTTTAACCCCGACGTCATCGCTCTCGAATCTTCCGGCACTTCGCTCGGAAACATGCTGTCACGGTCGTACGGACGTTTCAACATCTTCCCGACCGATTTATGGTTCACTTTCAAAACGCTCTCAACGATTAACCGTAAGAGTTGACAGGCTGGAAAATCCACGTTTTGAGCGATATCGAACACGTCCTCTCCGTTTAAGTATCTCTTTTCGATGGATTCGATCGAGCGAACGAATTTTCCGTGCGTCAGTCTTAACTTTCGGGAAAACTCTTGTCCGTAGATTGAGAACAACGCGTCCAGGGAGAGTGTGGGGAACTGTTCGCAGAGAGAGTGCATCGGTGGAGGGCAGTTCATCGGGAGCGCAGTGAACACAGATTTCACCTTTTGGTATTCGCTCAGTTTCATCGTATCCTTCTCTCTTTCGACGATGATGATGATTTGATGATGTCTTTGCGCGTCTCGCTGTTGTGAATGGAGATTCGATTTGAAAATTCCCCAAACGAACAACAGAAGGATAACACAACGAACTTAATAAAAATGCAAATACCAGAGAACTACGGCTACGTCGTCCTCGCAATCGCCGCGATGGGGATCCCAAACGTCGTCGCCGTCGTGCGAGTGTTGAAAGCGAGGAGTAAATACGGCGTGAAATACCCGAACTTGTACGCACCCGAGGTACTATTTTTACATTACTCTTAACGGGGAAAGGCGGCGAATTTTGTCATGTTGTTGCCGATGTGTATTTGTGGAATACAATCTCTCTTTCAAATCAAGGCGGCGGTTTCGTTCTTCGTCTTCCTCTTCTTCTCTCTCTCTGTCTCTCTCTCTCTTTCCCGTTGGGGTCGCGCGCATCATTTATATCATCATCATCTGTTGTTGTTGTTGTTGTTGTTGTTGCTGACAAAACGCTTCTTTTCCTCCTCTAAACTCTGCAATCAAAACGCAATCAAAACAGGGGCACAAAAACAAGAAAGAGTTCGATTGCGTGCAACGCGCGCATCAAAACACGCTCGAAAGCGCCCCATCCGTTGCGGCGAGCACGATGATGGTTGGTTTGATGCACCCGGTGACGGCGGCGGCGTTGTGCGGAATCTGGTCCGTCGGGAGACTCGCGTACGTCGTCGGATACGGAACGGGAAATCCGGCGAATCGCCGACACGGAGGGATGATAGCGCATCTCGGCGACATACCGTTGTCCGTGATGACGTTCGTCGTCGGATATAAGATGGTGCAGTAGTTAAGCAATTTTATAATACATTTTGTTATACCATGGTACAACCAAAGTACCAGGTACACGTACCCGGTATGCGTTATACATATTTATTAAAATGACTCTATGTGTTGATACACGTGCGATCTTAAACTGTTGTCACATTTCGACGATAGCGATGGCTTTATTGAAGTTAGAAGGTTTTACCGCTTTTAAATTATGCCGGCGTAAAATGTCATTCATTGCGGGCAACGCGCGTTCTTTGATGTCAGTTTCGAACGGCGTATAAATCAACCACGTAATCGGGTTCATCGTCTGTAAAACACAACATATCGGACCAAGCGGGAAACAGAAATAAAAAAATTCACTCACGCCGGGGCCGCCGCGCATTTTGGTAAACGGTAACTTCTCAAACGCACTGATCAGTATATCGCACAAACGAGTAAATTCATCTTCACTGACGCCTCTCGCAACCAATTTCGGGGGAACCCATTTGGTATCCCGCAGCCGTTGCATGGGCGTTTTAGCGCTCCACTCCCGGTCGTTGACGAGGCCTGGAAGGAAAGTGTTTTCATCCGTTTGGACCGCGTTCGCAATGGCAGCGGTGTGTGCTGTATATGTGTTTATATCCATCCATTCCATGTTAAAAGTAAAAACATTTTTTTCACCCCTCTGGGCGTTCATTTCTTCCGTGGCCGTGACGACCAAGTTCCGTTTCGCGGCTTCTTCGTCGACGTTGCCGATGGACATATTCGCCGCCGCCGACGCGATGTCCATCTGCTGCTGCTCGGGTGCTTTATGTGGTTTAGGGTAAAAAGAAGGAGTCAGTTCTTCGCGTTCGTGTTGTTGTCGTTGTTGGCCGCTTCCGCCCCCGCCTCCGCTCCTATTGCTCTCAACTGCTCTCGTCAAATCGTCTCTTTCCCACGGTTTACAATTCCGAAAGAAAAGTTCCCTTTTCTCCACCTCGTCCCAATCGACGATCGAATTGCCGCAAATTTTCGCCACTTCTTCTCTCAAGTTTGCAAAGTTGACCAGTTTCATCAGTTCTCCGAGTTGTTGACAGTTGATGATGAATTTCCCATCATTCTCGTTGTAATGGTTCGTGACTCGGGAATGGATCTCTTTGATTTTCGCATCCGAGGTTGGTTTGGACTCGACTCGAGAATAAAACGCGCGGAACGATGCCACGTCCATTATATGTATGTGTATACTTCTTCTATTTCGTCGTCGTCAAAGTCGTCAAAGTCGACAAAAGCCGAAAAAAGCGCGCTGTTGTGTCAAAAGTGTTCAATAATACAAAACGCCCCCAACTGGGGAAACTAACTATAACGTATCTCATCAGATGCTCTCACGATAAGAAAGATTCCTCGTATGTGTATGAGTGCAAAACTGCACTCGAAACACAGTACCTACCAAATTTGCACTCCTAGAGTACCAAATTTTGGGTTTGGGAGTTGACTCATCATAGACTGAAGAAGATAGACTCGTGTTTGCAAAAAAAAAACTCGAGAGAGAGAAAGAGAGTCAGTCGGTTGCTCCATCCATAAAGTCGTGACTTTATTATATACAAACACAAACGCGGAAGGGAGAAGAGAGAGAGAGAGAGAGCAAAAACAGTACTAATAATCATGAAGAAGTCCAGTGGGAGTTCGTTCCAAAACTTACAAGGTAAAACTTTTCGTTTCGTCTCGAGTGGTGTTGTCGTTAAGAAGAGAGAGAGAGAAAACACAATTGCGCTTCCCCGTCAGAGATAACCTTTACGTTTTTCCCCGATTCTTCTTCTTTGTCTTCTTCGTTTAAGACGACGCGGTGTTTTGTTCCCGTCTTTTTGTGTTCGCGCGCAAACAGCGCAAACGACTTTGACTCACCCTTTTGTAATTATCTTTCTTTATTACACCACATAATACACGCACACAAAACAGAGCTCGTCTCGCCTCGAGAAACAACCTCCCAAAAATCCTCGGGCCCATTTTCGACGGATTCGTACCAAAGCGAACCGCACGTGGAACGCGTCATCGTCTGCGCGAACCAATTACCACTGAAAATGACCAAACTGAGCGAAAAGAATCAGTTCGGACATACGTGGGAAATCGAACCAGATGGGGATTCTATATTCGACCAAATGCGCGAGGGAGCTTTGGACGACGGGGACTTTAAAGTGATGATCAACGTCGGGATGTTGCCGAGCAACGCGTGCGATATCGAGGGCGAGGAAGAGGACGCGTTGATGAGGGATTTGCAAAAAAGGTTCAACTGTGTGCCGGTGATGGTGGATTCAGAGATACGGGAGAGGCATTATAAAGGGTTTTGTAAGGAGTATTTGTGGAACATGATGCATTACGTGTTGCCGATGGGACAGAACGAGCAAAGGTTTGAAAAGCCGTTGTGGCAAGCGCACGTCGGCGCGAATAAAATTTTTGCGGATACGCTGATGGAAGTAGTCTGCTCCGAGGACGACCACGTGTGGATTCAAGATTATCACTTGATGATTTTACCGACGTTTTTACGGAAAAGGTTTAATTCTATTCGGTGCATGTTTTTCTTACACACGCCGTTTCCGTCTTCGGAGATTTTCAAGACGTTGCCGAATAGAGAGTTGATTTTAAGAGGATTGTTAAACGCAGACGTGGTTGGGTTTCACACGTTCGATTACGCGAGACACTTTTTGAGTTGCTGTACGAGGTTGTTAGGTTTAACGTATACCACGAATCGTGGGTCGTTATGTATTGATTATTACGGAAGGCAAGTGTCGGTGAAAATCTGCCCGACGGGCGTGAAAACCGATCGATTGAGAGAGGCGTTAACGACTCCAGGGGCGGTGAATATACGGAACGATATGTTAAGAGCGCACCGAGGGAAACGTATACTATTGGCCATCGATGATTTCGACGTCTTTAAAGGCATCGAGTTGAAATTAAAAGCCTACCAGACGTTGTTGAGGGAACATCCGCAGTTGGTTGAATCGATCGTATTGTTACAGATTTGTAACCCAGCGCGAGCGAAAAACGAAGACGTGGATAACTTGCGAGGGGAAGTGCACAGGTTAGTAAAGGAGATTAACAGTGCGGCGGGTACTGAGGTGGTCATTTTTCGTGAACAGGCTATTCCTTTACACGAAAGAGCGGCTTTGTACTCCGTCGCCGACGTGGCCGTGGTCACCGTTACCAGAGACGGCATGAACCTCGCGCCGTACGAATACGTCACGTGTAGACAAGGCCCAAGAGACGAAGAGAAAGCAACGAGAGACGGGTACGCGTTACCAAGACAGTCAAGTTTAATCGTTTCTGAGTTTACTGGCGTGTCTCCGTCCTTATCCGGGGCGTTTCGCGTGAACCCGTGGGACGTGGACGACGTCGCGGATGTCGTCTACAAGGCGTTATCCTTGAGCTCTAAAGAAAGCGAGATGAGACACGAGAAACACTGGAAATACGTTGGCGAACACAACGTCGGGTTTTGGGCGAAAAGTTGTTTGAGTGAGTTACAAAGAACGTGCGCGCGAGCGTCGTCGTCGAGAAGCTACGGTTTAGGTTTCGGTTTGAATTTTAGAGTCGTGCAACTCGATTCGAGCTTTCGCAAGTTGGATACGAACAGGTGCGTCGGCGCCTATCAGAAAGCGAGGAAACGAAAACTATTCATCGATTACGACGGGACGCTCGTGCAGTTAGCTTCCTTCAACCAGCCACCGACGTCGCATTTGACGAGTTTATTGACCTCTATAGCCGCCGATAAGGCGAACACTTTATGCATTGTTAGCGGACGCGAAAAAGCCACCCTGGACGAATGGTTCGGTAAAGTGCCGAATATTTCTTTAGTCGCCGAACACGGATACTGGTATCGAGGAGACGATACGAACAACGAATGGATTGAATTAGCACCTCCTGGTACGGCTGATCACGTTGCCGAGTGGAAAGATACCGTGTTACCGATTTTAGAACAGTACATGGAAGCCACGGACGGGTCGTTCATTCAAGCCAAGGGAAGTTCGTTCGTGTGGCACTATCGCGACGCGGATGCAGATTTCGGTAATTGGCAAGCGAAAGAGTTAGTCGACCACTTAGAAGGTGCTTTAGAGCACGACCCGGTGGATGTTCGAAGAGGGAACAACGTCGTCGAAATCACCGCTCAAGACGTCAACAAACGCTTAGCGGTTGATCGAGTTTTATCGAGAGAACAAAGCAACACCGACGCGGTGGATTTCATTTTATCCATCGGCGACGACCGTTCGGACGAGGAAATGTTTATCGCGATTGAAAATAGAAAAGAAATGGACGCATCCTATGCCGGATGCGCTACATTTTGCTCTACCGTCGGTCAAAAACCGTCCAAGGCGCCGTATTACGTCGACGATGTCGAGGATGTCATCATGCTTTTGCAAGCGCTGGCGCAATTCGATGTTTGCCACATTCGATGATATGCTGATTTTTTGATGTTAGAGAGAGAAAGCAAGAGAGAGAGAGAGAGAGAGAGAGAGAGTAATACACTATATAATACGACGCTTT
>Ga0209091_10001954_pt1 | contig 17743 bp, 3 predicted proteins | sample ArcticOcean_MG_C_6_FD_187438 | JGI IMG/M metagenome (GOLD analysis project Ga0209091, IMG submission 187438) | Marine microbial communities from western Arctic Ocean - ArcticOcean_MG_CB8_128 (SPAdes) (version 2) | ecosystem: Environmental > Aquatic > Marine > Oceanic | place: Arctic Ocean...
ACTCCTAGACAAAAAGCAGGGATAACAAACAACCCTACACCTGCGGACCCTGATGTGTTCACACCTCCACCCCCGCCAGCAGCAGAGGTTACTAATACTAAATTAACTGCTGCTGAGTTGAACCAACAATTTATTGCTGAAAATGGAGCAGAATTAAATGCTGAAGCTGCTGAGGGCGTGGGCACTGGTGATTACGGTGATGACTATTCAAATCCAGAGCCGCCAGCCTCTGCACAGATTGCAGGTCCTGATGGATTTGATGATGGGGGTGAGGACAGTAAAGTTGCCGCACCCAAGGACTCGTCAAATGTTATGACTGCTGACGGAACAGCTAGAAATTCTAAATCTAGGAATGGTGGTGGTGCAAAAGGTCCAAGCCAAGAATCAGTTAAAATTGATCCACGACCGAATCAACTTAGTGATTACGCCTCTCATACATATAATATTGCTCTTTACATGATGCAACCTGCAGAGTATGTAAAGTTAATGAAAGCACCCAAAAGCGTAGCCCAGATTCCCAAGCAACTAATTATGAGAAGCGGAGGGGTTGGTTTGGATGGTGGAGATAATTTCGATATAGATTTTTTTATTGATAATCTACAAATGACTAACCTGGGAATTAGCCCCAACACTAGAACTACGAACACCAATGCTGTTGACCTTAGTTTTGATATTACTGAACCAATGGGAGTAACACTTATTGAGCGGTTAAAAGCAGAAGCAAAAAATTCTCTTCAAGAAGAAGAAAACTATATTAGAACTCCATACTTGTTAGAAATTACCTTTAAAGGCTACGATGATGCTGGCAAGGAGATAGTAGGAGCTATTAAACCTAAATATATTCCCATAAGGATAACAGCTTTAACTTTTAGAATTGAATCTACTGGTACTGTATATAAAGTTAAGGCTATTCCTTACCATCAGGATGTGTTTGGTGCTTTATCTAGCACTATTCCTATTAACATACAAGTTAGTGCAGGTTCAGTAATGGACATTTTTGGTGGAACTGCCCAACAATTTAAACTAGAAGAAGAAAAGGTTCCTAAAATACTTGGAGACGAGTTTGGTACAACTTCAGAACTTGTAAAAACTGGCAAAATGAAAACTAAGCTCGGAGAAACCGCGGCTTCGTTAACAGATGCAGTAAACCGATTCTTTGTAAATCAAACAAAACCGTCTGTAGATGAAAAGACAGGCAAAACCACATCTGCAAGTGCAGAGATTGCTGAAAGATGGAGTTTTGAGATTGATCCTGAAATTTCTAACGCTAAGTTAGTTGGCGCAAAATTTGATGCTCTTAATACTCCACAAAAGACTAATAAAGTGTATACACAAGCGGCATCTAAACTTAAAGGACAAGTTAATCTAGATTCAAAAACTAACTTGTTTAAAATTAATGCTGGAACAAACATAGTATCATTAATGAATTATGTTGTTGTAGCAAGTGAATATATTGACGGAAATATTGATGCAGCTAACGGCATTGCTACTGGCGTTGATAATGATTTTGAACAACCAACTGCTAAAACCGCGTCATCCCCAGCAAATAATAACGTAGCTATTAGCTGGTTTAAAATTATACCTCAGATTACAGACTTCATTGGCTGGGATAAAAAACAAGGAAAGTATAAATTTCATGTAACATGGACCTTAAAGACTCACAAAATGTTTTATAGTGATTTTCCCTGGGCACCACAGACTAAGCCTAAAGGAAAAGGTGTACATAAAATGTACGACTATATCTTTACTGGCAATAACACAGAGGTTACTGATTTAATACTGCAATTTGATGCAGCTTATTACCAAGCACACACTATAGGTACTGGTATTCCTGAAGGCAATAAAGACAAAGCTAGCCTAGCTCCCATGAGCAAACCCGTTCCACAGGGCAAGCAAGGACAGGGAATAATTAATGACACAACTAATACAAAAAAACGAAGCAAGGATTTAATGAGTAACTTAATGTATGATGGTGCTGATATGATTCAAATTGATCTAGCTATCCTAGGTGACCCTGCTTTTTTACCAGTTGGTGATGCATTTCATCAACCACAGGGAAATAATGGGGTATCTAGTTCATCTCCGTTTTTAGATGATGATACTATTAACTATGACTTAACTCCGCCTTATATCCAATTAAATTTAAAGACGCCGACTGACTATGACGATCTCACTGGACTTGTTGACCTTTACGGTAAAAGCAAGTATACTACTAGTGAGTTTAGTGGTGTTTACCGTGTTACTTCAACTGAATCATCCTTTACTGGCGGGATGTTTACTCAAAGAGTAAATGCTATTAGAGAAAAAATGCAACCTATTAACGGAAAGATAGGCAGAACTCCAGAAAGTATCAAAGACAGAGAAACAAAACAAAAACAGTCTAATAATTTAAGCCAGGATTTCTTTAGTAGTTTGTTCTCTGGTAAAAATCCTTTAGAAGCATTTATTAGTCAGGGATCTTCCCTGTTATCTTCAGTAGGCGAGAGTTTGGTTACTGGATTTCAGGCAGGCAGAATACAAAGATTAGCTGATGAAGTTGATCAAGGACGGTTTGAAGAAGGAATAGGCGAAGAAACTGATGATTTCCGACAGACGAGAAATAATGTATTTTTAGATGAAGATGGCCGTGAATCCGACAACTTCAGACAGACAACAGCTAACGTATTTTTATCTGAAGATGGTCGTGAATCCGACAACTTCAGACAGACAACAGCTGACGTATTAATTGATGACGATTTCCAACAGCCAACGTAAAATGAGGAATAATAATGGCATATGAACGACAACAAGGCAGTTCAGCTAAAGGTGGTGATGCTGATTTCCAAACCCAAGATATTAAAGGGGTTAGGGAAGAAAAAGGTATTGTTATTGGTATAGTTAAGGTTAATGCTCACCCTGCAAGCATGGGAAACCTAAGTGTATTGGTTCCTACTTTTGATGATGGAACTGCTGGTGGACCTAAAGGCCGGTCACAGTGGCGCCAAGTAAGATATTGTACTCCATTTTACAGCAGAACAGACGCCCAAGGATCTGCTGTTACTTCTGTAGGCACAAAAAATACTGCTGGTATGGTTTATCCATGTCCAGATATTGGAACTAAAGTTTTATGTTTCTTCCCAGAAGGCAGAAATCAAGATGGATTTTGGTTTGCTTGTGCGCCTGACACTTATATGATGCAAAGTCTGCCAGAGCCTGCGTTTACTGAAAATATTACTACACAGCCAGGACAAATTAGAGGAAAAAAAGCACCAGGCGGCGAGTTTAATGATGAGGCAGAGGAAAATGATACAGATAAGATAACAAATTATTTAACTCCTAAAAGATCTTTTGATAGCAACTCACACAGCATATTAAAAACACAAGGAATAGATCAAGACGAAATTCGCGGATTAACCAGCAGTAACTATATGCGAGAAACACCAAGTGAACTGTTTGGTGTTACTACTAAAGGCCGCCGTATTGACAAAAATGGGCGTGATCTTAAAGATAATATTAGTCTTATCGGTAAGTTAAAAAACAACGTTGACTTATCTAAATCTGACGCAGACGCAGTTGAAGGAAGAGTTGCAAGGAAACATGGTCACAGTCTCGTAATGGACGACGGTGATATCGAGGGTAACAACAACTTAATAAGATTTAAAACTGCTGCTGGACACCAGATATTACTGCATGACACAGAAGATATAATTTATATTGGAAACAGCAAGGGAACATCCTGGGTGCAAATGGATGCTGAAGGACAACTTGACATTTACAGTAAAACCAATATTAACCTTAGAACTAAAAATTTTAATATGCATGCTGACTCTAGTATTAAGATGTTTGCCGGAAACAATATTCAAATAGTTGCCGGAAAGACACTGCAATTAGAAGGCGGTATGTTAGCTCACATGTACAGTGACGGACAAGCACAGATGTTTGGAGCTAAGAGCATTGATATTAAGAGTGGCTCAGCTTTAAATATAGATGGATCTAAAGTAGGAATTAAAGCAGGTGGAGACATGGGTCTTCAGGCTGGTTGTATATCGTTAAACGGAAGTGCTGGTGGAGCCGGCAAGCAAAAAGCTGCTGTCAAACTTGACAAGAAAGAAACTATACAAGACCTTAAGGGATTTTGGGAAGCTACTGGCACACTTAAAACTACTGTGGATAGAGTACCTACCCACGAACCGTTTGCTGAACATAAAACTACTACCCAGGAATCAGTATTACGCCAAATACTAGTTGGCAGTATACCTACAAGTGGAACTGTTGTTCTTGACAAATTAAAACAATCAGTTAAAACTCCTGGATCCGGTCTTGAAGCAGTTAAAGCATTAACGAATAAAGAGAGCATTTCCCCAGCATCTATTTTAAAACAGGTCGATGTTAATGTTAATGTAGAAAAATTGTCCAGTGGTGTAATTAAAAATTTAGCCGCGGCCACTGTAGAAAAAGCAGGCACTGGAGGATCACTATCATTTGTTGATCCAATAACTAATGCAGTTGGAAAATTTGGCGCAGACACAGCATCGCTAATTAAAAATGGATTTGTTAGACCAGAAACGTTTTTTAACGGAGAACTTGCTAATCCAAGAATGTGGACTAACAAACTAGGTATTGATGGGTTACAGTCTTTTCTTGGTGCTGGCAATGTTCAAGAAGATATATTTTTAACAGATATTGTTGATGATTATCAAAATGCAGTATTATCTGGCGCTATTCAAGATGACGATGCTGAAGAAGATATTGCTGGAATGGTTATGGTTACCCGTGCTACTAACGCAGAGGTTGCAAGAGACTTTCGAGAAGGTAGCACTATTGATCCAAAACCAATTATCGGAACATCAAATATAACTAGTTCTGATGGTATGGTTAAAGAATTAACATCATGGTATCAAAAAGGAGTATCTGCTGCCAGCATGGTAGGCACTAGAGACAATTTGGGATACACAAATAACTGGTATGACAATAATTATCAAGAAGAATTAGATAATTCATGGTAAGGAGGAACAGCAATGACTATGTATAGAGGATTTAGCACACTACAGGGAAATTTCTCGTCTACTAAATTAGTAGACACAGAGTTAGTCAAGCGTGATTTGTTAAATGCCTTTGCTATACGCAAGGGTGAAAAGGTTGGAGTGCCAGGATATGGTAGCGGAGTATTAGATTTAGTTATGGAACCATTAACAGAAGAGGTCAAAAACCTACTTCTTGAAGAAGTTACATCAACTATTGCACAGGATCCCCGTGTTTCTTTACAACAACTTGTTATTGAAGAGTATGAAAACGGATTACAGGCACAAATAAACTTATTATACGTACAAACTAACCAAAGTGAAAGTCTTGTTATTAATTTTGACAGACAAGACGGCACAGTAAGCTAGCCTTTAATAGTAGTAGTTTATCACAGCAATAAATACGATTATAGGAAGGTGAATCTATGGCCAACACAACACGATCAAGCAATCTCTTTGCTACTGAAGACTGGACAAAAGTTTATGAGTCATTCAAGGAAATTGACTTCCAGAGCTATGATTTCCAGACTATCCGTAAAAGCATGGTTGACTATTTGCGCAACTACTATCCAGAAGATTTTAATGATTACATTGAGTCCAGCGAGTATGTAGCACTTATTGACATGATTGCGTATGTAGCACAGAGTTTAAGTTTTAGAACAGACTTAAACGCTAGAGAAAACTTCCTTGAAACAGCAGAGCGTAGAGATAGTATTCTCCGTCTTGCTAAAATGCTTAACTACTTTCCTAAACGTAGCCAGATTGCACGTGGATTACTCAAGGTTGATAGTGTATCCACAACTGAGATTATTTTAGACAGTAACAGCAATAACCTTGAAAACACAGAGATTTTTTGGGGCGATGAAACAAATCCAGACTTCCTAGAACAGTTTACTACCATTATGAACGCTAGCATGGTTAAGACACAGCGATTTGGTAATCCTGCTCTTAAAACTACTGTAGGCGGTATCCAGGTACAAGAATACAATATCAGTACAGTTCCTAACTCTATTCCAGTTTACGATTTTAGAAACGATGTAAGCACACAAGAGTTTCCTTTTGAAATTGTTAACGGAACTTTTAGTGGCACGGATTATTTGTACGAGGTTGCACCTAAACCAGGTAGTACTATTAATACAATCTACAGAAACGATACCCGTGGGTTTAACAGTGTTAATACTGGATTCTTCTTCTACTTTAAACAAGGTACCTTGCAAACACTGGATTTTAATGTTGATGAGGCATTGCCAAATCGTGTAGTTGAAATTGACGTTAACGGAATAGACAATAACGATGTATGGTTGTATGAACTAGACAGCAGCGGCAAAGAAAAAACTATGTGGGAAAAAATTCCTGCTATTACCGGAAACAATGCTATCTTTAACAGCTTAAACAAAGACACTAAGACATTGTATAGTGTGCAGAGTCGCAGTGCAGATAGAATTAGCCTTGTATTTGGCGACGGAGTATTTTCAAATATCCCTAAAGGAAACTTTAGAGTTTACTTCCGTGTAGGCAACGGGTTTACATATAAAATTAGTCCACAAGATATGAACGCTGTTTCATTAAGCGTTCCATACATAAGTCACAGTTCGCAGGTTGAAACACTAACAGTTAACATGAGTTTAAAACAAACTGTAGCAAACGCCAGTGCAAGAGAAAACTTAAATGATGTTAAAGCTAGGGCACAACAACAATACTACACGCAAGACCGTATGGTTACTGGCGAAGACTATCAGATTTATCCTTTTACAAGTTATAACAACATTATTAAAAGTAAAGCTGTTAACAGAACTAGTAGTGGAGTTAGCCGTTACTTGGATGTTAGGGATACAACTGGAAAGTATAGTTCGACTAACATCTTTGCAGAGGACGGCATCTTCTACAAAGAAGACACAGTACCAACATTTAGTTTTACTTTTATTACCGACAGTGATATCAGCAACACATTAGCAACACAAATTGAAAGTGTAATGCAAGCAAATCCAATGTATCACTACTTCCTAAAAAATTACGAAAAGATTGTTTTAACCGATCTAAGTATTACTTGGAATCAAACAACTATTGGTACAGGAGTTTGCACTGGATATCTTAAAAATGCTACTTTAAATCCACAGTCTGTAGCAGGATTTACTAGCAGTGACTTAAAATACTTTAAAGAAGGAACTCTTGCTAAGTTTTCTGCTCCGGCGGGGTATGTTTTTGATGTAAACAATAATTTAGTACTCGGTACAGTTGGTTCGCTTAACACTAAAAGTTACGTTTGGACTAGTTGCAGTAATGTTGTTAATGACGGAGCTAACCTAGGAGCAGGAAATCTAGACAGCGGAATTGGGCCTGTAACGCTTACTGAAGTTATCCCAAATACTGCTAAGTTAGACGAGATTATCTATCCTTGGAATACTAGTTTTACGAGCACTATTAGACAGGCAATCATTGATAACATTGGAAATTACAAAACATTTGGCATTAGATACGATGCAGACACACAGGCATGGGTTGTTGTATCAGGAGTTAACCTTAATCAGAGCACTACCTTTAACTTACAGTATGCTGGTGACTCGTCCGGACTTAACAGAGACGCTAGTTGGTTGTTCTTGTTTACTAACGATGGCGAAACAACTACAGTTAAGCACAGAAATTTAGAGTATATATTTGAAAGTTTCCTTGAAACACGTTTTTACTTTGACAAAGACTTAAAAATCTTTGATCCAAGATCAGGAAAAACTATTAAAGATAAGATTGTTATGCTTAAAGTTAACAGCCTGCCTGATTCCAATACAGCATTTGGTCAAGATTATATTATGAATGTCGATAGCACTGTAATTGAAGACGATGGATATATTTTAACAGAGCGTATTAAAGTAACGTTCCCAGATCAAGATAGTGACGGAGTCATTGATGACCCTGATGTATTTGATGTGGTAGTAGCACCTGATACATCAACTAAAGTTGTTTTTTATAAGACATATTTAGATAACAGCGGATATACTAGATTTGAGCCAGTAGAACGAACTAAAGTTGAAAGCGGATATACATCGTTAACTGATATTACCGCAGTCAAAGACACTTTCAGTAACGGACAGATATTTTATGCGTCCACCACTGGTAGTTTTTACATATTGTCAATTAATAGTATCAACGTAAAGATACTAACACAGACAACCGATTATATAACTAAGACCGGCAGAGATAACCTGTTGTTCCAGTATACACACAATAGTCCCAATGACAGACGTATTGATCCGAGCCCAAGCAATATTATTGACTTGTTCTTGTTAACAAAAGTTTATGACACTGACTATAGAAACTGGATTACGGACTTAACAGGAACAGTAACCAAGCCTGCTAAACCAAGCACCAGCGAATTAAGAGATGCCTATGGCGATCTAGAAAACTATAAGAGTGTTAGTGACGCTATTGTATTCAATAGTGTTAGGTATCGACCATTATTTGGTGATAAGGCGGATACAGAATTGCAAGCAACATTTAAAGTAGTAAAAAATACTGCAACGCTAGTAAGTGACAACGAAATTAAAGCACGTATTGTTGAAGAAGTTAACAACTACTTTGCAATAACAAACTGGGACTTTGGCGACACATTCTACTTTAGTGAACTTGGTGCTTATTTGCATAATGTATTAACTCCTAATGTTCTTAGTGTAATTATTGTTCCTAAATCTAGCACCAGCGGATTTGGTAGTTTGTATCAAATTGCTAGTAATAGGGATGAGATTTTTATTAGCGCAGCAACAGTTAACGATATTGATATAATTGATGTTATTACAGCTTCTCAATTACAAGCATCTGGAAATGTTGTAAATACTACCAGTGGCATTACAACTACTGAAAGTGTTAGTAGCACTGGAAGTTCTACAGCATTAGAGACAACAACAAATACTACAACTGCATCAACAGGCACTGCAAGTAGTGCAAGCAGTTCAAGTTCGTCAAGTAGCTCAAGCTCATCTAGCAGTTCAAGTAGTGGCTCAAGTTCCGGAGGGTATGGTTACTAATGGCAATAAGAAAAACACAACAGTTATTACCTGAAGTATTTCGCACTAGTAAAAACAAGAAATTTCTAAATGCTACCCTTGATCAAGTAATTAGTGAAGACAACAAAGTAAAAGTTAATGGATTTATTGGCAGGAAGAGTGCTGAAAATTTCCAGAAGGGCGACAACTATCTAGTTGAAACATCAGCTTTTAGACAAAATTACCAACTTGAGCCAGGGGTAGTTTACGAAGATTCATCTGGCACAGTACAGAGTGTTAGTAGTATCAAAGATGCTTTAAATACTATTAGGTATAACAACGGTTCAATACAAAATCAAGATACTCTTTATAGACAACAGTATTACAACTGGAGTGGATATGTTGACTTAGATAAGTTAATTAACTATGGTGAATATTTTTGGTTACCCAGCGGTCCAGACAGTGTACAAGTTTTTGCAAATGCTATTGATACAACTCAAGACTTTACAGTCTTAAGAGAAGGCACAACCTATATAGAAGTTGAATACGATACAAATGGGTATGACGAAGGGCAATTTGATGAAAGAACATTATCTGTTGATACTGGTGGATTAAACTACAGGTTTGACGATGCCACTACTTCGCCTAACCCAGTGATATATCTAGCTCGTGGCGGCGAATATACTTTTGAAGTTAATCAATCAGGCGTTCCTTTTTGGATACAGACAGAGATAGGCGTTACTGGACTAAGTTCTTCTCAGAAGAACATCAGTACTAGGGATGTTGTTGGCACAGTTAACAACGGTGAAGATGACGGAACTATTACTTGGCGTGTCCCTCACAAAGACGCCCAAGATATTTTTACAAGTATGACTGTTGATGCAGATGTTGATCTTGCAACAGACTTATCATATAACGATATACACAATAGGTTACTAAGTGTTTTCCTAGAAACTCATGCAACCGGTATTGACGGATTAACTGAAATTAATGGAAAGACACTGGTTTTTGCTAACCAAAGTTTAGTCGAGACAGATTGGATTGCTGGCGGCCTGTATGACAGACACGACTATGACAGTGGGGAAACTGAAGGCAGTGACGGAACCTACGATGCTACTACTAATTCAGAAGTATCATTTGCTCAAAGATACCACGTCTTTAATATTACAGTTAGTGATGGTATTATTGAATTATCGTATCTTAAAGATATTACAGCTGGCAACAAAGTAAGAGTTAAACAAGGTAATGTTTATGCTAACAAGCAACTTTGGAAAAATGCAACTGGACAACTTGAGTTAATCCCACCTATTACTGCTAGTCAAGATGTGTTCTTCTATCAAGACGGAAAAGATGCAAATAGATTTGGTAAAATTATCCTTGTTGATCAAGGTGATAGTGCAATTATTGATATTGAGCAGGACGTTATAGGCAGAGAAACATATACTAGCCCTAATGGAGTAGCATTTACAAATGGACTTAAAGTTGAATTTGATAATAGTGTTACCCCAGATACTTTTCAAAATACTGTTTTTTACGTAGAGGGGGTTGGTACTAGTATTAAGTTAATCAGGGAAACCGATTTAACTACCCCTGAGACATATGCTGTAACTGAAAACGAACCTTATGATTCAGAGAACTTTGATGTTGGCGGATTTGAAGCTTCATTAAATAGTCCTACTGTACAAGACTATATTATTATTAATCGAGCATGTTTGGATAACAATGCTTGGAGCCGCGGAAACAGATGGTTCCACCGCTCCGTACTTGCGGCTACAGCAGCTTACAATGACTTTACTCTAGTAATCGACGATACTTCTAGAGCAAAGCGTCCTATTATTGAATTTGATGCTGGCTTGCGACTCTTTAACATGGGAACTACTAGCCAAACTCCTGTTAGTGTAGTCGACACAGAAGAAACAGATGCGTTTAGTAATGTTAATGGAAAAACTGGATATTTTTCAGATGGTATTAACTTAACTCCAGGAGTAACTGTGTGTTTTAGTGCTGACCCAGACGTTAAACAGAACATTTACGAAATTAGTTATATCGATCAAGATAGTGATTTAGCAACTGATCCGATTATTAACCTAACAAAAATTGGTACAGTTAAAGACGGTGATTGTTTGCTTAGTAATATGGGAGCAAACAACCAAGCCCAAGTATATTACTATACTAGCTTAACAGATACATGGACACTTGGACAACAAAAAACAAAAATTAACCAAGAGCCGTTGTTTGACGTATTTGATCCGCAATATGTTAGTTTTAGTGATACAACAAAATATCCAAGTTCAGGATTTATTGGAAATAAATTATTCAGTTACAAAAGAAATACTGACAGTAGCGCAGACACAATTTTAGGATTTGGGCTAACTTACAAAAATATTAATAACGTTGGTGACATACTATTTGAAAATAATTATGTTAACGACACGTTTACATACACTAAAGCTGACGTTGGTGCAGTTGATGTTATCGTTAGAAGCGGACACGTACACAAAAACAGTGAGCTTGCTGATGTAGTTACTAGAGAATTAAAGAATGGTTGGACAAAAGTATTAAGCGAAAGCAGACAATGGCAACAAGTTCAGTACACTGTTGATACTGAGTTATATAGTTTTGAGATTGGAACTTATCCTAAAGTAGATAACGACCAAGTAACACTACAGGTTTTTGTTAACGGGGAGTTCCAACTCGCTAGCAAGTATGTACAACTAGCAACTAATGACAAATATTATGTTAGTTTTGTAACAGCATTGGAAGAGCAGGATATTGTACTTATTAGAGCTTATAGCGAAACAGTAAACCCATTAGGGTTTTATGAAACTCCCTCTAATCTTGAAAATAATTCTAATAATGACGACTTTGATGAGTTAACGCTGGGGCAGTTACGAAATCACTTTGTTCAGCTTACTAGAGAGATACCAACATTAACTGGAACCAGTCTTGGCACAAACAATGCAAGAGACCTAGACTATAAAAAGTATCCTGGAAAGATCCAACAGCATAGTGCTGGAGTAACACTTCCTCACTTCTTGCTTGCTCAAGAAAATAATAGTTTAATTGAATCGTTACGATTTGGTATGGAAGAATATACTAGATTTAAAAATAGATTAATTGATAATATTAATCGACTTGACATCGATCTTAGAAGCCCAGGTACTGCACTAGACACTATCCTGGCATTTATGGCTGGTGCAAAAACCAGTGATTTCCCATTTTACTATTCCGATATGTTACCCTGGGGAAGCCAAACAACTACGACAACAATTACACTTGATCAGACTACAGAGAAAGTATTTGAATTTACTACTCAGTTTGATTTAACAGAAGTTAGTAATCGTGGCGTTCTTGTTTACATTACAAAAGACACTAAAGTTAAAACTCAACTCATACAAGGTCTTGATTATACGTTTGATTCTATCGAACCAGCAATTACCTTAAATTCATTGGTTGCTTTGGCAGTTGATGATATTATTGAAATAGTTGAATACTCCAATACAGACGGTAGTTTTATCCCGCCTACTCCAACTAAAATGGGATTGTATCCTAAGTTTAGACCTGCTATTACTCTTGATGACACTTATCAATCTGGGACTAGTACTGGAACTGGCCCGTTTAAAATTTATGCAACAGCAGATTCAAGATATTCACAAAGAGCACAAGGGATTAGCGGATGGTTTTATCCTCTGTACACAACATTAGCAGCAGCACAGGCGGCCGACGTAGATAGTGCAGGGCATGGCCATAGATTTGTAGGCAGCGACAGAATATTTTATATGCCAAGTTCTGCTGCTAACCACGGCGCTGTAAACCCAGACGGTTATGTAGAATATGAAAACTACACTCCAGTTATTCAAGGACACGATGGTAGCCGCTGGATTGCATACAAGGATCGTAGAGACGACATTATACTTGAATTTGAAAAGCGTGTACACAACAACATAAAAACTCAATATGATGCAGACACATTTGATATTGCCGAAGTAACACCAGGGTATTTTAGAAGTTCATTTACTGACTTAGAGCAGACTACACAGATTCACACACAATACATAGCGAGTTGGGCAAATAAAAATGCATTAGATCTTTCTACAATTACCACACATGATACAGATAACTCTTTTACATGGAATTATAGTAATGCTGTAATTGCTGGCACTACTACTAGGATGCCAGGGTATTGGAGAGGAATTTATGATTGGATATATGATACAGAAACCCCACACTTAACTCCCTGGGAAATGCTTGGTATTTACGAGAAACCAGACTGGTGGGATGCAAGATACGGAGCTGCTCCTTATACTCGTGGCAACCGTGTTCTCTGGGAAGACTTAGAGGCAGGCAGGATTTTTAATGGATCAGGCAGAGATGCAACGTCGACTATTAACTCACTTCGTGTTCGCACTGGCCTAACAAACATGATTCCAACTAACGATCAAGGACAACTGCTTGCCCCTAATCAATACCTAACTCAAGGAGCAATATCTACTAATACAGAAAGAAGTTGGAGAATCGGAGATTATGCTCCAGTGGAAACTGCCTGGAGACGTAGTAGTGAAATGCCTTTCGCAATGCAAATTATTGGAGCGTTAAAACGCCCAGCGAAGTACATGACACTGCTATGGGACACTAACTTAATTAAGTATAACGGAAATTATGACCAACTACTTCAGCGTAACAAGAGTTATAGGTCTAAAATTGCAGACTTTAAAGTTAACGGAGTAGCACAAACAAATTCTACAGTAGTTGATAGAGTTGAAGGCTACAATCAGTTTCTTGCTAACTTCTACCAATACACTAGTTTAAGTCTTGTTAATTTAAGATCAACAATTCAAAACCTAAAACTTAAATTGGTTTATGCAGTAGGAGGATTTACTGACCTAACACTGTCTAAGATAATTATAGAGTCAACTAGTCCTAGCAGTACTGGAAGTAATATCTTTATTCCAGACGAAAACACGAGCATTTATCTTAATAAAAGTACTCCGTTAGAAAGAGTATTCTACAGCGGTGTTAGTATTATTAAACGAGCTAACGGTTACGAAATACGTGGTTACGATACAAAGAATCCATTCTTTAAAATTGTTCCTAGTATACCCAGCAATAGGAGAAGTACTGTTACTGTTGGCAGTTCTAGGGCAGTAATTTACGGTGACGGTCAGAACTACGTTACCAGCGTTCCTTATGGTACTATAATTACAACTAAACAGCAAGTTTGTGATTTCCTAGTTGCTTATTCAAGGTACTTAACGGTAAAAGGATTTAAGTTCGACACTGTTAATAGTGACGGTAGAACTATTGATTTTGAAAACACAGTTTCTGAATTCTTATTCTGGACACAGCAAGGCTGGGGAAATAACTCAGTATTTGGTGCTAGCCCTGCTTACCAATCTCTAGTAATTGACAGACCCTTTACAACGCTAGATGATTTAAGTAAATCTGGCTCACTAAAAAATACTGAAAGCAAAGCAATCCGCCCTACAGAGTATAATGTAGAAAGAATTGACAATAGAACTACTATTGAGGTTAACGAAAGCAAAAACTATTTGTACGCTGCTCAAGTTGATCCAATTCAATACGAGCATTACATTGTATTAGATAATACAACTATATTCAATGACATTATTTACCAGCCTGCACTAGGAAACAGACAAGCGCGGGTAAAGTTTGTTGGATATAAATCAGGCAGTTGGAACGGCACATTGCATGCTCCAGGATTTATTATTAACAAGAACGAGTTTAATGTTTGGTCCCAAAACACAGATTACAAAAAAGCAGACATAGTAACTCACAATAAAAAACTCTATGTTGCTACAGATAATCATGAAGGCAAGTCCAAGTTTGATTTTAATAACTGGCGCCCAGTGGATAATATGAGAACTGGGATGTTGCCTAATATAGCACAAAAAGTTGATAGATTTAATAAGTTTTATGACTTTAATGAATCTAACTTAGAAAATACCATTGATCAAGCCGCTAAAGGACAGATTGGATTTAGAAAAAGAGATTATTTAAACCAACTTGGGTTAGATGACGTTAGCCAAGTCAAGTTTTATCAGGGAATGATTAAAACTAAAGGAACGCCCAACGTTATTGATAAATTAATTGGTGCTAACTTAACTAACTTGGATCAAGAAATTAACTTCTATGAAGAGTGGGGATTCCGGGTTGGCGAATACGGTAGTATTGACAGCAACCAAGTTATTGACCTTGTTATTGACGAAGCTCGTGTTCAAGAAAACCAAACAGTAGTTCAACTATTAGATAGCGGTGACACCGCAGACTCGGATTACTACACGTTTAAAAAGAAGGATATTCATAAGTTACCCAATAACTTTAGCAAAAATATCTTCTTTACTAGAGATGCAAATTTAAAGAAAAGTGACATTGTTGGTGCTGGTCATCCAAGACTAGATGACACAAATTATACACTGTTTGATCTAAACAACATTTCAGCACTTGACAGTGAGATTGATAGAATTGGCCGCGGCACGACTATTTGGACAGCCAGAAACGACTTTGATTGGAACGTATACCGGGTTACAGAAGTAGGTGTAGAAATTAGTGAAGTTGCTCAAGGCGCAAACGGATTTATTACGTTAACTGCTACAGCAAATCACGGCCTTGTTACAAATGATATTGTCCTAATTAAGACAAGAAATGAAATTGTTAGAGGATTTAAAACTGTTAGCAGTGTTGATTCGCCACGCACATTTAACGTTAACATTGGTGAAGACTTCGAAATTGATGATATTACAAAACTTAGATTGCCAATCTTTAAACTAGTAAGTTCACGTTTTAAAACAACAGCAAGTATTGCAGACGTTACTCCGCTTTTTGGATGGGATCAAGACGAAGTTGTATGGATTGACTATGATGAAAACCAACTTTGGGCAGCCTTTAAAAAACAGGAGCCCTGGGATTTTAACAAGTTAATTTTTAACATTGATAGTTCCGGCAGTGCCAATAACGGATCTAGTCTTACAACATCAGATGACGCACTAAGTGTTTTCTCTGGTGCTCCCAACCAAAACAATGGTGTTGTTTATCCATATCTAAGAGATGATACAGGTATTTACAATCCTGGGTCTACACTAGCGCCAGCTACAATTGCAAACGACATATCTGGATTTGGTACAGCCAGTGCAGCAGGTAAGACGTGGGCGTCATTTGGTGCTCCAGATAGTGTTAGTAGCGACGGACTTGTAATAATATATCAGAGAGCATCTAATGGAGTTTACGATTCAAAACAATGCTTAGGCATTGGTCCACACAGTAACAATTCACCTAAGTTTGGCTTTGATTTAGCTATGAGCAAGGATGACAGATACTTGTTTGTCTCGGCACCTGGCGAAAATACTGTTTATTGCTATGCACAGAAAGTTATTGCTACAGTTGATGAAGAGGTACAAACTGTAACTGGAACTGCCGGTTCAGCAACAGCCTTTACACTAACGTGGTCACCTAGTAGCGTATACAGTATTCATGTTGTTGATGAAAATTCTAAAGAATATGTGCCATACAAAGATTACAATATTAATGGTGCAGTGCTAACATTTACTACTGCTCCTGCTAATGGACTAAAAGTTGTTGTAAGAGAAGGCACTCATTACGTGTTAGTAGATATTATTACTGGTAGTAGTTCAGCAACAGGCGATGAATTTGGATTTAGTATTGATTGTGATACTGCTGGCGATACACTAGTAGTTGGTGCTCCGTATGCAGAAGTAACAAACTCAAGTTCAGCAAGTATTACTGATGCAGGCGAGGCATATTTGTTCCACCACATTGCAGAAAAATTTACTGCTGATGGAACAGCGTTTGCGTTTACTACAACAAATACACTACCTGAACAGTTTTATGTTGAAGTTGACGGGGTATTACAAACACTTACTGACGGTAGATTTGGAGGATTTGATACTGATAGTAGTACAAACCGCTACACAGTTAGTAGTAATACAATATCATTTAGGTATGTTCCAGCAACTGGTAGTATAGTTAAAGTATATACTGGCGTTTTTGCTGAGATACAACTACTAAATCAACTTAGTACTAGTAACGAACCAACAGACAGCGAAAACTTTGGTTTTGATGTAAGTATTGATGCATACGGTGCTATTGTTGCTATTGGCGGCCCTGGCGAAGATGAGCTTAATCCCAATACAGGATCAGCAAGTATCTTTATTGATGAAGGGCTACGTTTTGGTAGTGTTACTACAAAGAACACAAACGTTGGTACATTTGCTGTGCAAAACGACTCTTTGTTTATTGATGACTTTGAAGTAAGAGTTACTTTAAACACCAGTGCTGATTCGACTGGATTAGTAGATGACATTAATAATTCAAATCTTACTACTGTAGTCGCCCAAACAATTGGCACAACTAATTTGTTAATTACTGGCAGTGCTGGAGTTTCTAACAAAATACTTAAAGTACGTCCTGGCACTGGAGATACGTTCCGGGCACGAGCAGAAGTAGAGCCATTTAAGTTTACACAAAAACTAAACCATCCACTGCTTGCAGAGAACGAAAACTTTGGTAGAGTACTTGAATTCGACAAACATATTCCACTTGATTCTGTTAACCAGCAAAGATTAGTAATTAGCAGTGACCGTGCTAGTACGCAACTACGTATGGGACTAGACCGCGACACGGATACAAACAGCGCAACACATGACGAGTTTATAACTACATTTGATGCTGACAGTACCAAATATATTGATAAAGTATCACAAAGTGGAGCTGCTTATATATATGATTTGTTAG
>Ga0209091_10001955_pt1 | contig 17742 bp, 17 predicted proteins | sample ArcticOcean_MG_C_6_FD_187438 | JGI IMG/M metagenome (GOLD analysis project Ga0209091, IMG submission 187438) | Marine microbial communities from western Arctic Ocean - ArcticOcean_MG_CB8_128 (SPAdes) (version 2) | ecosystem: Environmental > Aquatic > Marine > Oceanic | place: Arctic Ocean...
TTCTGAATAGAAAGGATGAGATTCGCTATCAAGCTCGTTGCAGAAAAGCTGCTTAATAGCAGACGTGCCGAATTCACCTGGAGGGAGACTAATATTGTGAATCACCAACAACTCGATATCGGTGCTGTCTGGCCTAGCATCCTGATTAGGCGACTCTACAATTTGAGCACCTATCAGGATGTCGTTGGCTATAGAGAGTTCCATGGCAACGGTCCAGCGAACGAAGTGATTTCTAAACGGCGTCCGACCTCTCAAAGGTCCTACGGACTACAATCGCTCGATATTACCACAAAATGTTAACTTGCTTGACGAAGTAGGCGGATGAACCCTGACTCGTTAAACGGGAGGGCGCTTAGCTGGCTGTGCGGGAGCGAAAATCTACGACTTGAGTTCAAATACGGTGACCTTACAAGCGACGGACCTAATTGCGCCTTGGGAGAGAATAATCTCGCAGCGGCGCAGAGAAATAGCTAGGTCCAATCCGCTGCACGTAATAGCAATCTTTCTAGCGCTCGCATTCGAACCCAAATTGGTTATAACGATCACATCACCTTGAACTACACTTTTAGTGACTACGCAGTCGTAAAGCTGGCCACTATAAGCATCTTCGCAGAACTACAGGCGCCCAAGCTATCTACTGAAGATAGCCAATCAAGTAACTGAGCCTTCTCCTGTCTTGCGGCATAATCGTCATTTACCGGCTCGCTGTTTATAAACTGCACTATCTCGTTTAAGTCGTCGGCATTCAGAATGCTTTCTCCCGACGGGCTACAGCGGCCTCAGGCTCTATTCGAGCGACGGGCTCAACAGCATTTTCTCTAAATGAAGTTCTCAGTGGCGTTACCTTTTCCGAGAGGTGATTTTTAAGCGCATTGATAAACCGGTCCTCATCGACATTAGAAAATCTCAGCAATCGGAGTCCTGACTAAGTTTTTCAATGAGCAGCGATTCACTAAATTTGTTCGTTTCTATTTGTCCCGCACTGCACAGCATCAACAATTGCAATACATGCTCTGCCTCTTGCCACTCAGACTCGACACACCTTTGTTGAGACCAATTAATAGCAACACGATGCGCCAGTGCTCTTTGACCATCTGCTGCACAAAGTCAGGCACATCGGCACTTGATCTAACTTCTTACAATACATCAGTAACTGATGATTCAACCGCTTTAGAATCGAGCTTAAGCTGCCGGATAGCAGTTGCCGAATTGTGCTGAGTCACCTCGTTTGGTGTGCAGCTGCTAGCGATCAGCATATGAAAAGAAGATGAGGAAGAATACAGGCGGTCAATGAACTGTTTGTTGTCGATGTTATTCAAGATACTGATGCTATCAAGGAAAAGCATTTCCGAATTCATGAGGAAATGCTGCTCGAACAGCTTCATAAATACCAATCGAATCTCCAGATTAATTCTGATCGTATCTTGCGCCTCGACAAACCCGGGAAGCACGGATGAAACGAGTGCATTACCGCGTATCAGATGCCTCCCTTTCCTAGCTTCTATTGCAGAGAAAAGACTTTCGATCTGTTTTATGTAGGCCGAGTAGACTTTATTCGCCTTTCGCGTCATGGTGCGCTCAAAGATAACCGACGATTCTGAACCCTGTCGCGACGTAGCTATAGAGTAGTCAAACTGCGAATTGCCGCGCTTCATATTGTTCGCAGCGGCATCAGGGAAAGTTTCTTCGAACAAGACTTGTTTAGCGTGAGTTTCTGGCACCGCACTAAGGTAGTCGCTACCCGCTTCGAATTGACCTTTTTATCCTGCCTCAAAAACGAAGTTATCAGCCCAATCGAAGAACCTACCGCTCAATTAATTCATCTGCTTCCGCAGTCGCTGTTTTAATGTCCAGCCAGCTTACTCAATCTGCACCGTATCCGCAGATTGTAGTTTAGTAGCTTGGTTTACCATCGAGACTATGGACATGATTTATCGAGCTAAGCACTCTGTTTATGGGCGTTTCGAGATCTCTTATATTACCCAGCTCTCGTGTAAAGCATGACACTGTTCACAGGCAGGAGAATTAATGGCTATTTGAAACAAATCCAATCGTTTACCTCGTCAATGTTTTTCAAAAGCATGATTGAGTTCACAACTTCCTATTCCAAGTGGGATAAGACATAATCTTCCAAGTGTCTTCACCAACGACAGAAAACAAAACTCCACCGGGCAAACGCATTGGCCAGGGCATGCTAATCTTCAGCTTCGTGCTTGGGCTAGGCGCGCTAACTTTCTTCTTTGAAGATCAAATACAACAGCAGGCAAACCCGAATCAGAACCCGCACTCGATGGAGTTAAATTCAGGGATACGAGAGGTCGTTCTTCAGCAAAATAGGCAGGGGCATTACGTGGCAAACGGTACCGTGAACAATGTGCCGGTTCTCTTTCTATTGGACACGGGGGCCACCGACGTTGCAATACCCGAGTTAATTGCCTTAACCGCTGGTCTGCAACGCGGAAATACATCACGAGCATCGACGGCAAATGGCGTGGTCACTGTCTATTCAACTCAAGTAGCCGAATTAACTCTTGGCAACATAGTTCTCAAGGATGTCAAAGCGAGCATCACTACAAGCATGGTCGGCGATACGATCCTGCTCGGCATGAGCGCATTGCGTCAGGTAGAATTCAGTCAGCGCGGCGGCGAACTGACACTTCGATATTATCCGGAGTCTTGAGAAAAAATGCCCCCTACTATCCCCTTCGATATAGCTAAGCTCGTCACCTTTTGCCTGCAAGAAGATGTTGGCATGGGCGACATCACCGCAGAACTCATCCCAATCGATAAAATAATCTCGGTAAAACTAATAAGTAAAGATAACGGGATTTTTTGCGGACGACCTTGGGCAGACGAAATATTTCAACAGGTCGATCGTTCGCTCATAGTAAACTGGAACATCGAAGAGGGAGCTGAGCTTTACCCCGGTCAGACGCTCGTCCAAATTGCTGGTTCGGCACGCAGCATTCTAACTGCTGAGCGTACTGTCTTAAATTTTCTACAAACACTTTCCGCCGTCTCCACCGTGAGCCAGCACTATGCATCTCTGGTAAGACACACATCGGCAAAATTACTCGACACAAGAAAAACCCTACCGAGTCTGCGCTCAGCACAGAAATACGCAGTTCGTATTGGGGGTTGTTTCAATCACCGCATGGGATTATTTGACGCCTTCCTGATCAAGGAAAACCACATCGCCGCCTGCGGTGGTATCGATGCAGCTGTATCTAAAGCTAAAGCTCTCCACCCCAACAAATCTGTTGAGATAGAGGTTCAGAATCTAAATGAGCTGGAACTAGCCATATCCGCAGAGGCCGATATCGTCATGCTCGACAATTTCGAATGTAGCAACATATTGAAGGCCGTTAAGCTGAATGGCGGCCGCTTGAAACTGGAGGCTTCAGGAGGCATAGAGGCGGATATACTGGTATCTATCGCTGAAACTGGCGTAGACTATATTTCATTAGGCGCACTGACTAAGAACTGCCAGGCCATAGACCTTTCACTATTGATAGAATAATGACCATCGCGAGAACTAATCAAAGTTGTCCCGACTGATATAAATCAGGGAGAATCGATGCAATACAAAGCCTTGTACAAAAATCTACTCTCAATCTCACTACTGGTAATTCCTCCTGTAGCGTCGAGTCATGGCGGGAATCTCGACCTCAATGGTGGGCACTATTACAGCCGCTCTTATCACTGCCATCTGGGCGGATGTGAAATTCCCGACACATTCAACATTGGGAGAAATCGTAGGGATAGCATCATGACCGATCATCGTGGCAGAGAGAAATTCTTTAACACTGATGATTGGGACTTCGAAGTCGACTATGACAATGATTGCCAATCAACCCGGCAAGAAATGTTAATTCTCACCAATCGCACTGAGTCTCGATACACCAATCCGCGCAACTGTGTAGTTCGTACCGGTGAGTGGCTAGATGAATATACCGGCAAGATTTTCAAGGTGGCCGTTCAGGTGGATATAGATCATGTCATCCCGCTCATGTACGCGCACACCCACGGAGGCGATCGCTGGCCGCAACAAAAGAAAATGCAATTTGCAAATGATCCGCTCAACATGATGTTGGTTGAGAAGCGAGAGATTAGGAAGAAACGCGAACGAGGGCCCGATCGCTACCTACCGCGCAAAGAATTTCAGTGTGAGTATGCAGGCCTCTGGCAAGCGATTGCAGACAACTATGATCTTGATATAGAGACCCGGGACAAGAACGAAATTAGAAAAATCTTAGAAGGCTGCGCAGACTAGTGACGATCTAAATAACCAGTAAAAGTTGAACTAAGTTCGGCATTTTTTTGGTCTACTGTTCGGCCTGCCTAAAATCAGGGACTCAACACCTTAATGGCGTCCATACCGTTATCTGGATCCAGCTTAGCTTCACCTGCTGGGAACCCGTTCTCAGACAAAATATAGGCAATTACGTCTGTATACTCTTCGAGCATCAATGAACCAGGATTGTCGGCTGGCATCGTTCCTAAGATTGACTCCCATAGCCAAAGCACGGGCTGATTGTTATAAGACTTCAGGATATCGCGATAGAAACGCATATCATGACATGTCTTACAGCTGTTATCGTATACGCTCTTGCCAGTCTCGGCCTGTGCTGCAGTAAAAACGCCGTCATTCACAGTTTTGTCCTGAGCCATACCAACCTGACTTAGTGCAAGACTCGTCAATGCCAAAATTATTTTCACCGAATTATTCATCGTTCATTTCCTCAGCAGAAGGTGAAACTCGTGTTTCAGGCCCGCTTATTTTTTAAGGTAAATATTCTGCAACTTATGCTACTGGCTATAAACCCTAGCGTAGATCATCTTATAAATTGGGCTCATTTAAGAACCGCGTAAACATAAACTACATCAGCGATTTTATCAAGTAGCTGCATCTTCTCAGCTAAATCGATATTAAAAAAATACATATAAATCAGTTGCTTAATATCATGCAACTACTATAGATGGAGATAAATGAACCGCAGCTTAACTGTGCCACCGGCTCGTCTGGGAAAGTAGAGGTCTGCCGCAATTCTCAATGTTGGATTGGACACCTGCAACCTAAATGAAGCAGCGCAGGATCGAGCTATCGATAATGCACAAAGGGATCTGAGCACAAGAAGTGTTAGCCGCCTCTGCGATCATTTGCCAACAGCAGCAGCAAATAGCGCTACTATCCCTGGTCACTTGGAAAACGGCATTAGCCAGCGACAATGTCATTAGCTGTGTCATTCTGGGCACGATATAAAGAGTCGTGCCCTCATTGAAAGGATGCAACAACCAGTTAGACGCAGTGCCGCCAGTAGTACAGCGAAACGAATCAGATACACGGTCTCTATAAGTGCAGCCGCTAGCCTCGGCTTATTGACGCCGATTGTAGGGCGCTGTGCGACTCATTTGTGATGGCGCTAGTCTATGAGAGCCGCAGGAGCATAAGCAGCTGCTTGTCCAGGCCTCTCTCCTATGAACTGCCGCCGCCAGTTCGGCGGGCCAAATGCGGATCCACCTGAATTACTGACCATTTTTGTCCTTTATTATTAGTTCATGACGCGCTGGAATTATTGGGAAAATTACTACAATTATCCAATATATTCTGTTATATCAATAGGCTAAAGTATTTTCAACTTCAGGCGCGGAATATGTATTAGTTAGCCTACCTGTTGCCAACACTGCGGACAGGATTTCAAATTAGATAGTTTTCCAAACTAGAGATAGAAAATGAAGAAAGTACAAAATGGTTTTACTTTGATCGAACTGATGATCGTTGTTGCGATTATCGGCATTCTGGCTGCGGTGGCACTTCCTGCATACCAAAACTACTCTAATCGCGCAGCATTCTCAGAGCGCTAAGACGGGGCCTCATTCTCCGGCCCACTGCGCGCGATTCTCCGCCAAGATCTGGACATTATTATGTTAGAAGAGATCATGTTACGTGCAGCACAAACCGGCCATCTAGTACTTACCACCCTCCACACGCTAAGCGCCGCAGCGAGCCTCACAAGACTACGTAATATCGGCATTCCCCTCTGCAACCTAGTTAGCACTGTTAGCCCCATTTTGGCGCAGAGGCTTGCGCGAAGGCTCTGTGAACGCTGTAAAGACCCTCCCGAAATACCCCAAAAGGCGCTCGCAGAGCTGGGGCTGATTGCTGAATCGCGCCCAAACCCTATTCTATTCCGCGCAAAGGCTGTGGCGACTGTAGTGAGGGATTTCGAGGAAGAATCGGCTTTTATGAAGTAGCTCCTGTCTCCCAGTGACTATCTCGAATAATCATGGAAGGAGGAAAAACACAGCGGTGCCGGAAACACAAGATAAAGCACGGATTACTCGATCTTCGACAAGCCGCACTACTCAAAGTTGCACAGGGACTGACCAGCCTCGAAGAGTCTAACAGACTGACTTAAATAAATAATTCTACGCTGCCATGTTATAGTCAACGCAATCTAACGACTAGATAATCTGGCGAGGCGCCCTATGGCTACTAAAGCAGTACAAACCACCTACCTTTGGCAAGGTACCGAAAAAATCGGTAACAAGACCAAACGCGAAATCCAGGGTAGTAGCCAAGCACTGGCAAAGACACAGCTCCGTAAACAGGGAGTTGCGCCGACCAAGGTTAATCGCAAGTCAAAAGATCTATTCGGACCCAGGAAGCAAAAGATTAAGCCTCAGGATATTGCCGTGTTCACACGCCAGTTAGCAACGATGATGAAATCGGGCATCCCTCTTGTTCAGTCGTTTGAGATCCTCGGGTTAATCGTTGCGATGTATCTGCTAATCTTTCAGCTCGGCGCGGTGATGTAGCGTCGATACCTTTACATGGAAATAATAGATCTCCTCTCTGCTAGCCCAACCTTACTACTAACCGTCTGCATCGTATTAGGGTTGTTAGTTGGAAGCTTCCTCAATGTAGTCGTCTACCGGCTACCTATAATGTTGCAGCGCGATTGGCACGAGCAATGTTGTGACTATCTCGAAATAGATAACGAAACTCCGGACAGCAATGAACTCTCTGCTAAGTTCAAAGTATTCAATCTGCAGAAACCTGATTCACATTGCACTCTTTGCAATCACAAAATAAAGCCATGGGAAAACGTTCCTGTTCTTAGCTATCTTTTTCTCGTCGGCAAGTGTTCTGACTGCAAAGGAAAAATTTCGATTCGGTATCCAAGCGTCGAACTTGTGAGCGGAGTTCTTTCAGGCTTGGTAGCATTTCATTTTGGTGCCACTTGGCTAACGCTGGCCCTGCTGTTCTTAACCTGGGCGCTCATAGCTCTTATACTAATCGACTTCGATCACCAACTACTGCCCGACAACATCACGCTGCCACTTATCTGGCTCGGCTTACTTGTCAACACAATCGATTTTGGGTTCGGTGTTACGCTGAGAGACGCCGTGATCGGTGCGGTCGCAGGATATCTCGTACTCTGGGTCTTTTACTGGGGATTTAAACTCGCAACTGGAAAAGACGGAATGGGTTACGGGGATTTCAAATTGTTGTCAGCCCTAGGAGCATGGATGGGTTGGCAGAGCCTACTGCCAATAATTATTCTTTCTTCACTAGTAGGCGCTGTTTTCGGTCTCGGAATGATGCTACTTTTCGGAAGAGACAAGTCCGTGCCAATGCCCTTCGGGCCGTTTCTCGCCGGCGCTGGATTTCTCATGTTGATATGGGGCCCTCAGCTGAGCGCATTCTATATCGATAACTTTATTAGCTAAGAACAACTTCTCGCTAATCAATATTTGGATTGTGTCAGAATGAACACCTCAAAAAGATATGTAGTCGGTCTTACGGGCGGAATCGGTAGCGGCAAGTCTGCCGCTGCCAAGATATTTCGAACATGTGGGGTTGAAGTTATTGACGCCGACGCACTGGCCAGAGAAGTCGTCGAACCAGACCAACCTGCACTAAGCGATATTGCCACTTACTTCGGCAGCGAGTTACTTACTGCCCAGGGGCATCTCGATAGGGCCGCGCTGCGAAAAATCGTGTTCTCGAACCCCGAACACAAATCCTGGTTAGAGAATTTATTGCACCCGCTAATTGCAGAACTACTGCAGCACCGACTGCGTGCCACGAAGTCTCCTTATGCAATTCTGGAATCTCCACTACTGCTAGAAACCGAGCAGCACAAGCTAGTAGATAGAGTGATCGTCATGGATATTAATAAGGAAATACAAATAGATCGATCAGTAAGAAGAGACGGTAGCGATGAAGAAACAATTAAGTCTATCATCGCCTCTCAGATTGATCGTGCCGAAAGAATCCAGTATGCGGATGATCTTGTATCTAACGAAGAAGGCCTAGAGCAACTCAGAGAAAAAATTGAGGCGCTTCACAGTAAATATTTGGGAATGGTTACCGAGAAATGAACACAAAGACTACCAGCGTCGACTGCCCAAACTGTAAAAAATCTGCGGAGTGGTCTGATGAGAATAATTTTCGACCTTTCTGCAGCAAACGCTGCAAGCTAATAGACTTTGGCGGTTGGGCAAGCGAACGCAATAGCATTCCCGGAGAATCCGTTTACCCAGCCGTAGAGGATGAATACGACCAGTAGTCCAAAACCAGCCCTAGCCCACAAGAAAGGCCCTACTGTTGATTAGAGCGGTGTTCCTGTAATAGCCGGCATTGGCATCCAATAGAAGTTTTATCTTGCTGGCCTTAGTGAGCCTTTCCTGAATTGTTCAAAAGCATGCCTTTCAATGGCCTTGCCGCACGCTTAGAGAGGCAAAAAGGCCGAGATTCATCTATGCGAAGCTGTGATGGTTTTGCCAGTGAAGGGGCCCTGAGGCCTAGCTGATTCAGGCGATTACATGAAATTCGGCAAAGCTTTGCACATCTGGAGTGACGGCGATTAGCGTAGGCTGTTTAGTTCACGGATAATACGGTCATTGGCCTTGGGAAAATCCACTGCTCGCAGCTTAGAAAGCGCGCGCCATTCGATGGCCTGCCCCTCTCTTCCTTGGGGTATACCTGAAAATTTTTCGATGCGCCAAACATCCAACATTACCAACTTGTCGCTGTATTCATGCCTAATCTGAATTAGCGGGGTGCAGGCCTGCACACTGATCCCTAACTCTTCTTTAAATTCTCTATTAAGTGCGTACTCAACTGACTCACCTTCTTCGACTTTGCCCCCAGGAAATTCCCAGAGGCCGCCTTGATGAGATTCGGCGGGGCGCATTGCAATCAATACTTCGTGGTTGTCATTGAGAAGAACGCCGACAGCAACATGAACAGTGGAGTTTTTATTCACGACAGGTAGCTAACTGCGATAATCCGCATTGATACGCACATACTCGTTGGAAAGGTCCGATGTCCAGACTCTTGTCCTAGCCTTTCCGCGGCCAAGGTTAATGCGGACTCGAATCTCGTCCTTATCCATCTCTGTCTGCCCTGCACTCTCGCTATACTCTGCATCTACTGCTCCTTTGGACACTAAGAGTGTTTCTCCAAGCGCCACAGTGACGGACTCAATATCGAGATCGCCAAGACCGGCACGGCCGATAGCAGCGAGGATTCTTCCCCAGTTCGGATCTGAAGCATAGAAAGCTGTTTTAACCAGAGGAGATTCTGCCAACACATACGCTACAGCCAAACATTCTTGCTCCGACGCGCCTTCATTTACCTCGATCGTTATGAATTTACTTGCGCCTTCTGCATCCCGAATCAGATCGGTGGCTAACTGCTCGAAAACTGCATTCAATTCAGACTGAAACTGCCTAGCTGCCTCGCTATTGGTATCCGTGATGACAAGAGACCCCTTACCCGTGGCGACCAACATACAACAATCATTGGTAGAAGTATCACCATCGACTGTGATTCTGTTAAACGAATTGTTTACAGCACTAGCTAAGAATTTTTCGAGGAGAGGTCTGTCGATCTGCGCGTCCGTAAAAACATAAGCGAGCATAGTAGCCATGTTCGGCCGGATCATGCCCGACCCCTTCGCAAATCCGCTTATGCTTACCTGCGAGCTGTTAACTGTAAAACTTGCAGAGGCTAACTTCGGTCGCGTGTCGGTTGTCAATATTCCCTGCGCTGCTGATTGCCAAGAATTAGCAGACAATGCTGCATACAGCTCAGGTAATGCTACAAGTATTTTATCACTAGGCAATTGCTCGCCTATCACCCCTGTCGAGAATGGCAATATCTGTTCGGATGAAGTTCCCGCGATCTCAGCCAATCCCTCACAGCATGCCATAGCCGCAAGCTCCCCCTTAGGTCCGGTTCCAGCATTCGCATATCCCGTGTTAATCAAGAAATAACGGCTAGCACTATGCTCTACTCGCTGTTTAGCTATGCGAACTGGCGCGGCACAGAAAGCGTTCTGGGTAAACACGCCAGCTGTTGTGGAGCCTTCTGCAATTTCAACGAGGACAAGATCGAGTCGATTCGCGTAGCGAATTTGACTTTCTATTGCAGCTAAGCGAACCCCTTCAATTGGAGTCATGCTTACCTTTCTCTGGGGACCGACAGCCATCTTTAAATTCCTACTCAGCTTTCACTTTCTCAGACTACTGCGACGCCGATCACTAACCTATCTTACCGTGGCAGACTTTATACTTCTTTCCCGAGCCGCAAGGACAGGGGTCGTTCCTTCCTACCTTGGCCATCTCTCGAACAAAGGGAGGTGCCTTGCCTCCCCCTTCCTGACTTTGACCTGCCGGCGAAGCGTCATCCGCTGGCTGTTCGGCGAGTGCAGATACGGCTTGATGCTGAAAATTCACTCGCTCCCTAGCTCGCTCCTGCTCACGCTGTCGCTCAATAGCATCTGCATCGTCTTCTTGTCGAATCTTCACTTGACTCAAAACTTTGATAACTTCCTGCTGCAGATTTGTCATCAGGTCTTGAAACAGAGCGAATGCTTCGCGCTTATATTCCTGCCGCGGATTCTTGCCACCATAACTACGCAAGAATATTCCTTGTCGCAGGTGATCCATAGTTGCAAGGTGATCCTTCCACAAACCATCAAGTATCTGTAATGTAATTTGCTTCTCGAAAGTGCGCATCTTTTCACCTACTGCCGCACACTTCTGCTCGTAATCGGCAGAGATTATTTCGTCGATTTTTTGTTTCAATTGCTCTTCGTAAAGCTGATCATCTTCATCAAGCCATTTCTGAATATCTTGCTGAGTCGAAAATTGGATATCTATCCCTTCCTGTAATCCCTCCACATCCCATTGCTCAGGAACACTCTGCGGCGGGATATACTCATCGACAATTTGCCCTACTACTTCTGTACGCATGTCTTTCAACAGCTCTGAAATATCATCGCTGGCCATGAGCTCGTTACGCTGACGATAGATGATCGTGCGCTGATCATTCGCTACATTGTCATATTCCAACAATTGCTTACGAATATCGAAGTTCCTACCTTCTACTTTTCGCTGGGCCTTCTCAATCTGCTTCGTTACCATGCTATGTTCTATGGCTTCTCCGCGCTCCATACCCAAGCGCTTCATAAAGTTCTTCACGCCATCAGTTGCAAAGATCCTAAGTAGGTTATCGTCCATGGACAGATAGAACCTGGAATACCCAGGATCTCCCTGTCTTCCAGAACGGCCGCGCAACTGATTGTCAATACGTCTTGATTCGTGGCGCTCGGTGCCAACGATGTGAAGGCCTCCAGCCGCAATAACTTGATCGTGACGCAACTGCCATTCTACTTTGATTTTCTCGATCTGCGCTTCGGTTGGATTTTCTAACTCAGCAACCTCAGCTTCCCATTTGCCGCCCAATACGATATCTGTACCGCGGCCAGCCATGTTGGTTGCAATAGTCACCACCCCCGGCTTTCCTGCCTGAGAGATAATCTCCGCCTCACGTTCATGAAATTTGGCATTTAGTACTTCATGCTTGATTTTTTCTTTCGTGAGGAAGCTCGACAGCGTTTCAGATGTATCGATAGATGCTGTGCCGACTAGTATGGGCGCTCCTTTTGCGCTCATTTCAGTGATATCACGAACGATTGCTTCAAACTTCTCTTCCATGGAAAGAAAGATAAGGTCGTTTGCATCATCACGCACCATAGGTTGATTGGTTGGTATCACCACGACATCCAGTCCGTATATCGACGAAAACTCGAACGCTTCAGTGTCAGCGGTGCCGGTCATGCCAGACAAATTATTGTACAAGCGAAAATAGTTCTGGAATGTCGTTGAAGCCAGAGTCTGGCTCTCACTCTGAATTGCCAATTTTTCCTTAGCTTCTAAGGCCTGGTGCAAGCCTTCCGACAAACGCCGTCCTTCCATCGTTCGACCAGTGTGCTCATCAATCAGCACAATGCTTTTATTCTGAACTATGTATTCGATATCTCGATTGAAAAGGTTATGCGCCTTTAGGCCAGCATGTACGTGATGGAGCAAGGATAAATTGGTCGCCGAGTAGAGTGACTCGCCCTCCGCTAACAACTTTTTCTGAATCAGAATATCCTCAACGAACTCGTGCCCAGTTTCAGTAAGCTCAACCTGGCGACTTTTCTCGTCAACGGTAAAGTGACCTGACTCCTCGGGCACGAAGCTCTTGTCCATCATTTCCATCTTGGACTTTTCGGCCTTTATTCCCTTCTCCAACTTTGGGATCAGCTGGTTGATGGCTTCGTAGAGTTTGGAACTATCTTCCGCAGCTCCAGAGATGATCAGCGGAGTTCTCGCCTCGTCGATGAGGATTGAATCCACCTCGTCGACGATCGCAAAATTTAATTCTCTCTGCATTTTGTCATCGAGACGAAATGCCATGTTATCCCGCAAGTAATCAAAACCAAATTCGTTGTTCGTGCCGTAGGTAATAGAGCTGTTATAGGCTTCTTTCTTTAATTCCGGTGTCTGTCCCGAGCCTATGATTCCCACACTGAGACCTAGAAACTCATACAGTGGTCGCATCCAGTTCGCATCACGCTCTGCAAGATATTCATTCACAGTAACTAAGTGAACTCCATTGTCAGTAAGACCATTTAGGTAGGCCGGCAAGGTCGCCATAAGCGTCTTACCCTCACCCGTTCTCATCTCTGAGATATTTCCTTCGTGCAATACGATTCCACCAATCATCTGCACATCGAAATGGCGCATCTGCAGTGTCCGCTTACTCGCTTCACGAACTACGGCAAAAGCTTCCGGCAGTAACGCGTCAATCGACTCACCGGCATCGAAGCGTTGCTTAAATTCGCCCGTCTTGGCTTTCAACTCTTCATCGGAAAGCGCTTCTAAAGAGGGTTCAAGCTCGTTGATAAGAACAGCCGTCTTTTTCAATTTCTTCAGCTTGCGCGAGTTACTACTTCCAAATATTTTGTTTAATATGCTCATTTTTCTCTATCAATAGGTTGATTCGATACGCTGATCTCCTACGGGCATGATGAGCATTGCTCAGTCAAACCGATAGCGACCAATTAGATTGGTTTTGAGAAAGGGATAATTATCTTGCTGTGCGATGTATATAGGCGGCAGGGTCGACGACTCTACCGTTTTTGTAGACCTCAAAATGAACATGAGGCCCTGTCGAGCGGCCAGTAGAACCCACTAGCGCGATGTTCTGACCCTTCATTACGATATCGCCAACATCCACCAACAGCATTTCTGAGTGAGCGTAGCGTGTAGTGAATCCGTTGCCGTGGTTGACCTCAACCATCAAGCCGTAGCCCGATCGGGGTCCAGACCAAGTGATTACCCCTGCTGCCACGGTATTAATCTCAGCGCCCGACTTGCCAGTGGTGAAGTCGATGCCGCCATGGAAGGTTATGCGCCCGGTAATAGGGTCAGGACGCTGACCAAAGCGCGAAGCGATCCAGGCTTTTTCTACAGGCCTACCAGCGATAAAAACATCTGACTGAATTTTGCGATCAGTCATCAAGCCTTCAAGAATTTCGAGTTGCTGCTGACGATCGTCAAGTTGTCGTTCGAGTTGATATACAGCGTCCATAAAGCCCGCTGCCGAGTAAGACTCTGAAACGCCAGTTGCAGGGCCGCCGATCGCAATCGGATCGCTGAAATCAAATTCGCCAGTATCCAGTTTGGCAATGGTGGTTATACGTTCCCCTACAGCATCCAAGCGCACCAGACGTGCCTGTAACATTGCAAGTCGCATAGTTAGGGCTTCGATCTGCTGTTCTGACTCGTCTTTAATCTCGGATATTTGTTCAGTCTGTATACGAATCTGGCGCTCCCAATTTTGCGCAGACTCTTCGCTGAAGACGCCGTTGTTCTGAGAAACCGCGAGCCCATAGCCGAAGTAGCCCAACGCAACTGGAGTACCGAGCAGGCATAGGGAAAGAAGGCCTTTCAGCCATCCTTTGAGGACGATAGTTTTAGTGTGACCATGACGCTGGTCGACTAGAATAACTTTCATTGTGTAAGCGGAATTCTCAGTAAGCCTATTAAAACTTGGGGCTAATCAGGAAACTTCAACGCCCAACTATATTTATTAAAATCAGGCAGTTAGGATAGCACGGCAGGGCTAGGCTGCCAACACTGGTTTCATATAGGAAATAGGCACGTTTGTATCTTTATCGAAACTGACAATTTCCCAAGCATCTTCATTAACTTCGAGCATTCTTAGTAAAGCATTGTTAAGAGCATGTCCAGATTTATATCCCTTGAACTCGCCTATCAAACTGTTGCCAAGCAGGTATAAATCTCCAATAGAATCAAGGATCTTATGCTTTACGAACTCGTCTTCGTAGCGCAGACCATCCTCGTTCAAGACCTTATAGTCACCTATCGCGATGGCATTATCCATACTCGCACCTAGTGCCAAATTCCTATTACGCAATTCTTCGAATTCATGCATGAAACCGAAGGTGCGCGCACGGCTTACCTCCTTAACAAAGGAAGTACTGGAGAAATCGATGGTCGCGCTCTTCGTGTGTTTCTTGTAAACAGGGTGATCATAGTGAAGTGTGTAGCTAACTTTGAAGCCATCAAAAGGCTCGAGGCTGACAGCTTTGTCGCCATGCTCCAAATGCAGTGGCTTCAGTATTTTGATGAACCGCTTCAATTCTGATTGTTCTTCGATGCCAGCAGATTGAATCAGGAAAACGAACGGGCCAGCACTGCCATCCATAATCGGTACTTCTGGCGCACTTACATCGATGAACACATTGTCGATGCCTAAACCCGACAGCGCGGACATCAAATGCTCAATAGTAGAAATTCTAACGTCATCTTTAACTAGACAGGTAGAGAGGGTTGTATCGCCTACATTTGATGCGCGGGCAGGAATCTGCACGGGTATATCAAGATCTACTCGGGTAAAGATGATGCCAGTGTTAACTGGAGCTGGCTTCAGTGTTAAATAGACTTTCTCGCCGGTGTGCAGGCCAACGCCGGTGGCACGAATAACATTCTTCAGGGTTCTTTGTCTTAGCATAGGTCTTCGCTTCGCGTCTTATTTAGTCAGAAAATCATGAGGATTTCGAGCATTTGCGAGTGTTATGTCGAATTGCGATCAAGGCTTATAGCCCACTGTCTTAAACGAGTACTCCGCGCCCTGTTGCTTCTCCAACACTAGACTCGAGAACGAGCGGTTCCCGCTCACAACGACGACCCTTTTGGCATAGTAGCAAAATTAAAGGAATAACCCAATAAGGGAGTGCCCGTGTAAAGCCCCAACTACCCGCCTTATAAGGCCGTTCAAAAACAGTAAGTGAGGAGTACCGTGTAGAAATCCTACTGCGGCATTCCTGCGAGCCTAGTCAGCCTGCTTTCTTAGAAAGGCTGGGATATCGAGATAATCCATGTCGGTATCTGAGCCCACAACCGCAGCAGCCGTAGCTCGAGAAGAACCCTGTCTACGCATAATCGCCGGCTTATCGAGCTGGCGGTAGTCGGGAGTTATTTCCCTGTCAGTATTGTCCACAACCTTAGTGGGTTTGGCGTGCTTATCACCCAGACCAGTTGCTACGACAGTAACGCGCATTTCATTCTCTAGACTTGGATCGATCACCGTGCCAACGACTACAGTTGCATCATCCGAAGCAAACTCTTCAATTGTGTCGCCAACTTCAGAAAATTCGCCCAGAGATAGATTCTCTCCAGCCGTTATATTAACTAAAATTCCGCGCGCGCCTTGCAGATTCACGTCTTCTAGTAATGGGCTACGAATCGCAGCCTCTGCTGCCTCCCGAGCTCGATCAGCGCCCACTGCTGTACCCGTGCCCATCATAGCCATGCCCATCTCAGACATCACCGTTTTAACATCGGCGAAATCCACGTTAATCATGCCTGGGTTCATAATTAGATCAGCGATACCTTTCACCGCGCCTAACAGTACATCGTTAGCAGCTTTAAATGCTTCCAGTAACGTTGCCTCTTTACCCAGCACATCTAGTAATTTTTCATTCGGAATAGTAATCAAAGAATCCACGTGCTCTGAGAGAAGTTGAATACCCTCTTCAGCAATCTTGGAACGCTTTTTACCTTCGAATGGAAAAGGTCGAGTTACGACCGCAACAGTTAGGATGCCCATCTCCCTAGCCACTTCAGCAACGATAGGCGCGGCACCTGTTCCTGTTCCTCCCCCCATACCAGCTGTGATAAACACCATATCGGCGCCCGACAAAATCTCAGCGATCTCATCCCTATCTTCCAACGCTGCCTGTCGACCGATCTCAGGATTTGCCCCAGCGCCAAGACCTTTCGTTATATTGCTACCCATCTGCAATATCGTCTTGGCTTTCAGGTTATGCAAAGCCTGTGCATCTGTGTTGGCGCAGATAAACTCCACGCCCTCCACCTGATTATTGATCATATGGTGCACGGCGTTTCCGCCTCCACCACCAACGCCTATAACTTTAATTTCAGCGCTCTGCGCGACGCTCTCGACTAATTCAAACATATAGCCCCCTCATTTATGATGCTTTACTGTATCGGTTATTGACTACTAAGATTAAAACTAAAAATTTCCTTGGAACCAGTTCTTTACCCTGTCCACAATCTGAATCTGTGGCTCACACTTTGAATCGATTCCGCCTCTTTCATGATATTGCTTTAAGCCGTACAGCAACAATCCAACACCAGTAGAATAAATTGGGTTTCTTACAATATCGGCTAAACCATTGACATTGTGAGGAGCTCCGATGCGTACTGGGGCATGAAATATTTCTTCAGCCAAATCTACAACACCTTCCATTTTACTAGTGCCTCCGGTTAGGACAATGCCCGCTGCTAGCAGGTTCTCGAATCCACTTCGTTGCAACTCGGCTTGCACTAGCGTAAATAATTCGTCGTAGCGCGGCTCAACCACCTCTGCCAAAGCTTGCCTGGAAAGTTCTCTTGGCGCTCTATCTCCGACGCTAGGCACCTTCAGAGACTCATCGGCGCTAGCCAATTGAGTTAACGCGCAGGCATATTTAATCTTTATCTCTTCTGCGTTTTCTGTCGGTGTTCTCAGTGCCATGGCTATATCATTCGTCACCTGATCACCAGCTATGGGAATGACACCTGTGTGTCGTATAGCACCTTCTGTGAAAATCGCGATATCAGTGGTGCCTCCACCAATATCCACGAGACAAACACCGAGCTCTTTCTCATCATCGGTAAGAACACTATAGGCTGAGGCCAATTGCTCTAGAATAATTTCGTCAGTTTCTAGGCCGCAGCGCTTGATGCATTTCTCAATATTCTGCACTGCGTTAATCGCGCAGGTGACCAAATGTACTTTCGCCTCAAGGCGAACACCGGACATGCCTAGCGGCTCCTTAACACCTTCTTGGGAATCAATGATGTATT
>Ga0209091_10001966_pt1 | contig 17694 bp, 9 predicted proteins | sample ArcticOcean_MG_C_6_FD_187438 | JGI IMG/M metagenome (GOLD analysis project Ga0209091, IMG submission 187438) | Marine microbial communities from western Arctic Ocean - ArcticOcean_MG_CB8_128 (SPAdes) (version 2) | ecosystem: Environmental > Aquatic > Marine > Oceanic | place: Arctic Ocean...
TCCGTCTGTTCAAGTATCTTCTGGCTTTGTGCCAACTGCTCCGACTGTTGTTAACGATGGTTCTGGCACATGGAGAGTCACTGTCAAGCCTGAAAAGTCTGGTGAAGTTCCAATCTTTGTTGCCTTTGATGGCGTGGAGATCGCGAACTCTCAAATGATTTTGACTGTAATCCCAGCGGCAACTTCGGCGTTGACGTCGACCATTGAAGGTACAGGTCTCGAGCCCGATGAAACGAATTTGGTTCGTGCAGGCCTTTCGTCAAAATTTTCCATCATCGCTAGAGATGCTTTTGGAAACTACGCCGAGTACGACGACGTCGCCGGGAACGACGAGTTCCACGTTGAAATTGCTTCTTCGGTGGAGTCGGAGACTATCGTTGTTGAGGGTATCATCACGAAGATTGATGGTAATGGTCACGAATACGAAGTTGAATTCGTTCCGCGTTACGTTGGCACAAACACTGTGAGTGTTTACCTCGGACCTGTTGGAGGTAAGTTGCTTGTTACCACGGCATCTGTCGAGGTAACGAACGGTGTGGTGAATGTGCAGGCCACGGAGGCGAGTGTTACGACTGAAGAACTTTCAGGAACCACTGTGAGTGCGGGAGACAGATTTGAGTTCAGTATCTACGCCAAAGATATATATGGCTACGATCACGCTACTCCAGCGCTCCTATGGGATGTTGAATTGATTCCCAGCGATGCTTTGAAAGCAACCGGTGCCACTTCAAGGACTGGCACCATCACTGGATACTCTGGAACGAAAGAAAGCGGTGGTTACTCTGTGACGTTCAACTTGTACAAGGAAGGAACCTGGTACTTATCCTTGACTGAACGAGACGAGTCCGGTGGGTCAATGGTGTCGTCCATGTATGTTCCGATCACGGTTGTAGGTGGCACTGCGAATGTGTACAAAACGACGTTATCTGGTGGCATCGCATCTGGTCTTGTTGCTACTTCTACGGACCGAACGGTGTACATCACCACGCGAGACGTGTACGGAAACCTTGCATTTAGCTCTGGATTGCACCCATTCAGCGCGGATGATGAATTGAACGACTTTGAGATTACCATCGACCTTGATGAAATCGTACCCGAAGGTGCGGAGATTCAAGGATATGAGTACACGAATAACGGCGCCGAGTACGTTTCGCCGGGTGTCTTCAAATTTACGTATTCGACAATTCTGCCGGGCACGTACTACATCCAAATAATTCAAAAGAAAGAAGCGATTGGTGATGGTTCAAATAAAGTCATCACCGTGAAACCAGTTCCTGCGCCTGTTGTCACGGAAGTGAGATTTGCAAACTCTTTGTCAACGATCCAAGTTGTGTTCGATGTGGAGACAGATGAGGCTATGCAAATAGGCGCATCTGACTGTTCGAACGTCCTTGCCACAGCCACGATCAGTCTTTTGGGTACGAACCCATTGTGTAAGTGGACTAACATTCCGACCGATGATGGCGCTGGCTCGAAAACTCACAATTATTTGCAAATTACGCTCGGATCGAACCCTACGGTGAAGCCACAAACGTCGCAGAACGCGGCATCGTTCATCACCTTGAAGCAACAAACCATCCGAACGAAGGACAGAAATTCGTACTTCGCCGTTGCGTCGACGGGTGTCCTTGGACCTCTCGTTTACCCATCTGTAAAGGCCTCAATAACTGGTGTGGTCAGTGTTGGTACGTGCACTCCTCTCAACTTTGATGCGTTGAGATCGACTGGTGGTGGTGGTAGAGCCCTCACGTACGTTTGGAGAATTACCAGTACGCAAGATGTATCTAATATTGATATTTGCGAAGTTGACACAGCTAACAAGATTAATACTTGCACAGATAGTCTCTTCGTTCCGTACACGGACCTTGTGCCAGGCGGAACGTACACTGCTGAGTTTCAAGTTACGAACTTTTTAGGAACAACGTCAACTGCGACTTTTGATACGGCAGTCGCTGCTGTTCCTTTGCCCAAGATTGCAACTCCGGAAGAAGTTACCATCTACGCTTCGGATCGCTTGACAATTATCTCGTACGTATCAGCTCCGGACACGTCTTGCATGGATTATCCCGAGAATTTGAACGCTCTCGAGTATTATTGGGAGTTCACAGCGGGATCCTTGCAAGTTAAATCTTCTGATTGGATTAATACGCGAGGTACTCCGGAACTTACTCTTCCTCCAAACTCTTTCGAACCTGGAGAAACGTATGAGTTGTTAGTTACGGCAACTATTGCTTCTTCCGGCAATACTGCTCAAGCTATAACATCAACAACGAAAGTGAATGTCGCTTACCGTGAAATTATCGTCGAGGATAGGCTTGGTGGAGATAGAATTGTTTCACCATTTTTGACAAACTCACTCGTTGCGTCTCCGTTTGATCCGGAAGACTCACGTGATGAGTCTGGTGTGGCTTATCCGTGGAGTTACTACTGGTTCTGCACGAAAGCATGTGAAATTCCTGATGGTGAATCGACGTGCGAATTGGTTGAGATCGCCGATGGTGCAGATTGCTTCACTGATGCGAGTGCTATGTTTGCGACTGACACTGACACCATATCTATTCCAGGGAGTGATCTACTTCAATATCTCGGAACGAATAACATGTACGAGATTGGCTGTACCATCTCGAAAGGAGTTCGCGGTCAGTCATCGCTCACCGGAAGAACGAAAACAGCATACGTCACGTGGACGAGTATCACGTCCGTTTCTGTAACTATCGGAGACGACGATGAAGATTACTTTCAAGGCGAATGGTCACCAACCAGAGGTGGTACACTCACGTGCGAGTCACCTTCTGCGACTGCGGCTGTTGCCTCGGGCGAAAGTGTCACTTATCAATGGGAACTCGTGTCTGGTTCTGTAGGATTTGCAGGAGGTAGTTTGGAATCTTTAGTCTCGACTTCTTACGGCGTAGAACCGTCTGAAGCTGTGAAACAAAGCTCATTGACTCTTGCGCCGAATACTCTCTTGGCTGGTTCCGAGTATACGTTTAAATGTACCGTGATTTTGGAAGCTTCGGGAACTACTGGTGAAGCAAGCCAAACAATCACAGTTGGAACACCGCCTTCTGGCGGCTTCTTGGAAGTTAGGTATAATGAAATGACTTCGACGATATTATGTCCGTCGGCCATCAATGGTTGCGAATGTGGAGAAGATTCTTATAAGTCCGTACCTGCTGCTGAAAATGTCGTTGACGACGCCACTCAACAGGAAGTCTTGCTTGTGGATTACGGCTTCGAGGATGGACAAACCGAATTTGAGCTTGTTGCAAAACAATGGTTAGATGGAACTACTGATTGTTCTACATCTTGTTTGTACCAGTTCGCTTACGCCCTCAGAGGTCAAGAAAGCGAAGAAACAGCCATTTCGGGTAAGGAAACGACGAACACGAAAATTTCGGGCTTCTCGTTGCCCTCGGCTGGTGATGGTGTGAACACTGCTGATATCATTTTGATTGTTTATGTTTACGATGAACAAGGAATGGCAACGAGGTACGCAACAGACTACTACTTGAGAATCAATCCTCTTGCAGCTGCAATTGTTGACAAGGATACCACTCAGCAAGTTTCCTGTAACTTGGTCAGAAAGTTGACGGAAGATGCGGAGCAAACTTCCACGGCCGCGATTTTTGGCGACTCGACCTCGAGCTCGTCCTCAACCCGCAGGCGTATGTTGGCAGAGAACTGGAGATCAATTGCAATGTCAGGTACCAAAGCTGAGCGCAGAGCTAAGTTTGACGCCGAATCGATCAAAGTTATTCAGCGTATATCGAACACGGAAATCACGGATGCGAAAGACCCGGCTAGGACCGCGAAAGGAAGAAAGGTTCGGGCGTCTGGCCGTAGCTGGTATGCGGCATCATCAGAAGTCGCGCAGACTTTGATTAACACTGATTTCAACGCTTATGTCGGAGCGAAAGACACAGCACGTGCTTTATCATTTATCAACGTCTGGGGTAAGACTTGGGGCGTTCCACCGGCTACTATTAGTGATCAACCAACTCCGGCACTTGCATGCAACTCTGTCGAGACGGAGTTCTTAGCCATGAAAAATCAACTCGTTCAAGAGTACTTACCGTTGGATCTCGCATCTTCTGTAGACCCTGACTATCTCGAGAAGTATATTTGCTCCATGAATACTATATTATGGAAGCCAGGTGAGATTTCGAACGAAGCGTTTGACGTGTTGTTTAGCTCGGGGGCGACGTCTAAGATAAAGGGTGCGGTGTTTCAACACAGACTCTATGTGGACAAGTCGCTGAATGTGGACTTGCAGTTAACAGATGCTGCAAAGGTTTGCGCGGCTGAGTTTTTGAGTAATATGTTAGTGCAGGCGTACGTAGGCTGCCATAACAGTCCAATTATCAGAGACCAAGACAAAATGAACGATGTCATTACCGCAACTACGTGGCTTGGACAGGCAATTGCCGATACCTTGGTTCCCGGAGAAGACCCGGAATCTGTTGAAGCGTTCTATTTCACGGTGACTGGCTTCGCCGGTCAAAGACGTTCCCCAACTCAGATTCTTAGAAATGAACGTTCGACTGATTTAATGTTGACAGTACCGCAAATAACTAGCGACGTTACTGATGTGTCGGGTCCGCTATTATCCATGAATATTGACATTGATGACGATGGACCATGCTTTTCCGAGCTCGCTGGATTTACGTGCGGTAAGAATGTTACGTCTGATGACATCATTCGCGTCTCGTCAACTGTCTTCACAAAGACAACTTATTCATTGAGTGCTATGGATACGATTAATCCATTCTCTGCGAAAGTATTAATCGACGGTGGCGAGGAGCAATACGGTTACACGGCTATAGTTGTACCGCAGTTTGTGAAATCTGGAAATGGACATTTTGCGGAGCAAATAAAAGCGTTCAACTCTCCTGATAAAGGTTCCTTGAATCTCGGCGAGGATGCTCTCACAGCAATGATTGCTTCCACACCTGCTGCGATGTTGAACTACACAATTGCCACGGATAACTTTGCGTACGCTGCTAGAATCCCCTCCAATGCGTCTTACTTTGACTTTACGATGCACAAGACGTGGGATCAAATTTTTGATGGTCAATCGAAAGATCGAGAAGACTACCAAACCGAAATTCGACAGTGGCCGTTGGGTGATGATGGATTCGGGGACTTTGTGACGGAATGGTCAGACTTGCCGAGGAAATGGAGCCCAGATAACTTCAATGTTACGGACTCTACTTCCATAAGAGGATTCTCTACTTCTATATATTCCGCGCTAACGTTTGGACCGTATTTCGTGGAGACGGTTTATTACCCGCCGCCACCGACTATTTACTCTCCACCGCCGCCTGCGCCTCCGCTCTCCCCGCCGATGCCAGTCTATGTGGAATATGTCGAGGGTGACTTGGATAGATCGGTTGTGATTGTCCCCTCAATTGCTGTGTTGACCGTCTTTGCTTGGATGCTGTGGATGTTCTTCAAACGCCGACGCAACTTGCAGATGATGCACATTGATTTCATCGATGAGGACTACGATGGGGCCTTGGATGAATTTGATTCGAGCTCGAGCGAGGACGATTCAGATAACGAAGGATCTGCCAACACTGGAAGTGGCGGTGGTCTCTTTGGATTTGGTCGTCAAAGACCAGAAGTGCAAGAGAGGTACAACCGCTCTCAACGCATCAGGGCGCTGGAAGAACGCTTGCAACAAACGCAATCTCAATAAGAGTTGATTTTTCACATGCGATGATGATGAATATGATGAGATTTTCAGATAGCATCTTGATAACTTAGTACTTTTTTCTTTTTGTAATGATGGAATACTCGTTTGATGTACTCGTTGTTATTAGAATGAACCCAGCCGCAGAAGACAAACTTTTATTTTTTCGTGTACTGATCCCTCTGATCTCTCTCTGTCTCGTTTTCTCGATCTCTCCTTCATTAGAGCACAGATCAGGAAAAATAATACTTCTGTTCTTGTAATGAAACAATTTACACACAATTCACTCCTTACGAGTTTCTTATTTTCCACAAAAAAAAGTAATTCCTCCTCTTCAAACAAAACATGTCGGACGACGATACGAACAAGGAAATGCCCCCCCAGTCGACGCGTTTTCTAGACTCTGATGACGACGACGACGACGAGAAGCGGCGGATGGGAGGGAACGGGAGAGAAGAAAATGATGACGAAGCTTTTCTCGCGAAGTATGATTCCGACGGCTACGGCGACGATGCCGATCGGCAAGAATTGATGCAAATGAATGAATTGGATCGCGAAGAAGAGTTGGCGAAGCGGAGCGCAAAGTTGAAAATCTTAAAAGATCGCAAGCGGATTTTAGAGAAAGCGAAGGAGAGAGAAGAGAAGGAAAGGAATAAAGGGAGAGAAAGATTGCGACAAGGCGAAGACGAGAAATCGAAGAAGGCTCTGGAAGAGATTGGAAAGAAAGTGAAAAAGAAAATCGACGAAGCTGGGTCGTCTTCCGACGATTTGTCCTCTTCTTCGGGTTTATCCTACGATGACGAGGACAGGTTAGATTCAGAAGATGAGGAAGAAATGTTAGCGAGGAAGAAGAGAAGACGAACGTCGATGACGACGACAAAAGGGCGAAGATCGAAACAGAAGAAACCTTCCTCGAGAAGAAGAAAAAGAGGAGGCGACTATTCAGACGACGAATCGAGCAGCAGCGGTGGATTTGGATACGACGATGATATGGATGTTTTTGAAGAAGCTACGGCGAAAGATGTGAGAGCGATCACACTTCCAAGATCAAAGTTAGAGAAGTGGATATCGGAACCTTTTTACGAGAGCGCCGTGGAAGGCGCGTTTGTTCGAGTGAACATCGGCCTGGATAAAAACAAAGAAAGTCGCTATCGATTGTGTCAAATCGCCGGAATCGCGGACGGATCATATCAAGGAACAACGCAAACGTATAGCTTAAGAGCGTACGAGTATAACGACGGCAAATACGCAAAAAAATCCACGAAAAAGTGGTTGATTTTGCGTTGGGGTAGTCACGAGAAGACGTTTCGAATTTCAGAAACATCAAATCGCGTAGACGATGCGTTTGCTCGGGCCAACGATGAGAGCAACGCAACTGTGGGTGTCGGTAGTCTCATTCTCGATCACGACGATGAACGGTTCAAAAATTCAGAGTTCGGGAAATGGTACGAACACGTTAAGAAAACCGCGAAAAAATATCTTCCCTCGGTGGACGACTGCGACATAATCTCAAAGAAATTAACCGGCGCAGACGAATATCGATACACTGCTGAGGATGTTCAAAAAATGCTCGAGCTGAACAAGCAAAAACGAGGTGGGGTATCGACGAATTTCATCTTTGAAAAAGAGCAGATGAAGATGCAATTGGCGAAAGCCCGTGAGGAAGGAGACGTCGAACAACAAGAAAAGTTGGAGGTAGCCATCGAAGAATTGAACGAGAAAATCGAGAACAAAATAAACAAACGAGGCGGTAATCAAAAAGTCATGGCGGATATCAACAAGAAAAATGAGTTTTCAAACGCAATTAAATTGTCTCAAGCGGCGGTGAAACACATCAAGAAGGTGAAAGAGGGTAAAGATATTTCTGAAGACGATCCTTTTTCGAGACGTCCGACGCGAGTGACGACGTATTGGTCCATGAAAACAGATGGCGAGAACAACGCAAAAGCTGCAGCAGAGAAAGCTGCGAAAATGGCCGAAATGAATGCAGAGACAGCTGTGGCAGGAAACGAACACAAAGAAGAAGAGGATGAAGAAGACGCGTTCGCGAACTACAAAACGATGAAGGAGAAACTTCGCGAGTCTTTGCATCATATCTCAAAATCGCACCAACTCGCGCAAAATAAACTCCTCAACATTAATAGCAACGGGATGAAACCTTCTTTAACGCACGCGAAAAGAGCCACGGAGCGCGATCCAGTTCTCGTCAGGCAAAGATTTGCCGCCGGGAGAATGAACGCCTCCTCGAATGGAGGATCGAAAGCGTTGGCTGGAAACACTTTATCCGTTAAGGAGTACCTCGCTAGACAAGAGGCAAAAGGTGAAGCGTAAATAGTACACACACGTACCGTAACTATAGGTACACGTTTTTTTTCGTTGAGATCATAATACTGTAAAAATCCTCTTTTTTTCTCCATCATCAATTACACTTAATGCTCTTCTCTATATTTTCTCTTCTTCTTTTTTTTCTTAAGAATTCTTTTGCAAAAGCGTGGAATTTTTTTACGAACGAATTTCGTGCGGCGATATCAGTGTCACCGCGTCACCTCTCACGAACAAATACGGCACATTTCTCTTGTTACTCTTGATAATCTCTTCGTACGTCTCCTCGTCAACCTCTCGAATCGTCGTGATTTCTTCGACTTCTCCCAACAACATGTTCAAGTGTTGATCGTAGGAGTGTAATTTCCCTCTCAATTCTCGATCGTTTCTTAGTTTCACGTACACTCTTTCGTCTAAGGATAATCGAACTAAGTCTAAAGGTTCTTTCACCGTCGATTCGTCTATGTTCGTTTGCTGATTGGCTAATGTCGCTTGATCTTCGCCACCGTCGGACGATGATGCCATTTTTTCTTCTTCTCCGTTTTTGTGTTTGTACTTTGAAAAATGAAGGAAAAAATTTTCGTACGAGAAGAGAAAAAAAACTTCTTTCGACCTTTCAACGCGTGAAATCGCAACGTTTTAAAGCTATTTAATATTACATCAAGAATTTACTACAACCATTACACGCGCGTGTATCTGTTTCCGACCGAGGACGAAGCAAACAGGTTGTCGCTTATGAAGTTTTTTGAAAACCACTCTCTCGAGGCGCGGTCGTTGATGTCAGACACGATTCGACATTGACCGCCGAGTTCAGGAGTGTGACACATGCGATCTTCATCTTCGTCTTGACCAACCTGCAGTTCCCACCTCATCATCGAAGATGACGAGGATGAGAAATTTTCCTTCGACAACGCTTCTGGAAAGTATGGAGATAATCGAACGGCGTCGCCGATGAACAACAACGTCGGCGACTGTAGCTGCGCATCAACGACAGCTACATCAATAAACTCCAACGTAGAGAACACGCGGCGTTCTTTCAAAGTCGTTCCATTTTCGACGGCTAGACACGGTGTTCGTTTGTCTAGCGCGCCATCTTGTAATAACTTCTTCTTCGTTTTCGGTAACGTACCTAAGCCCATATAAATGATAAGCGTCGTGTCCGAATCCGCCGCCGTGACGGCAAAATCAACAGCACCGTCTTCTTCGTCATCTTCTTCTCCTAACGCTTCTGCTTCTACTTTTGATTTAAACGATGATTTAGACGAAGATGATAGCGCTAAATTCTTTCCTGGGTCCCTTTTCTTCTTCTCTTTCTTCATGAGATGGCCAGTTAACAGTCTCGCCGAAGTCGCCACGCCTCTGTGCGTCAGCGGTACTCCGGCTCTCGATCCTACTCCACTCGCCGCCGTAATCCCTGGAATAACTTTAACGTCGAATCCTTTCTCGCGCAAGAACTCGCATTCTTCGCCACCTCGACCGAACACTAACGGATCTCCGCCTTTCAATCTCACAACCGTCGCTCCGGCGTTGGCAAATTCCAGTATCAAGTCGTGAATCTCGTCTTGCGTTCGCGTGTGAAAACCGGACCTCTTACCGACAAAAAGCATCAAACCTTTTTCTTCGTTGTTGTTTTTGTTGTTGTTCTTCATATCATTATTATTTGTTTTTGCACTAGCAGCGTACTCTAAAATCTCCGGAGAAACCAGTCTATCATACAGAATAACATCCGCGGTGACTATCAAGTGGTACGCTTTCAGCGTGAGTAACCCGGGGTCTCCCGGACCACACCCAACCAAATACACTTTCGTTTCTTCATTCTTACCCGATTCCTCGTGATGAAGACTATCGCCGTTATAATTACTACTGTTACTTTCTCTCCGACGGATTTTCTCCAGCATGATATCCACCAAAGCATCATTTCTCGCTATGATTTCGTCGTAAAAGTCCACAGGCTTGCCTTTTTCTTCTTTGTCTTCTTCTTTGTCTTCTTCTTCTTGGTGGTGGTGGTGGTGCGCAGAAGAAGAAGAAGACAAAGAAGAAAAAAAGCAATCATCATCACCGGTAGTAGTAGCGCGCAATTGTGGGATCGTTCTTTTTCTCAAGTCATCGTTTATTCTCGCCTCGGGGTCGTGAAGAAGATGTTGTCGATGAGATGAATTCTTCACCAAACGACGCCGGCGCTCTGCATCGTCGACAAAATGCAACAGCTGCGGCGGCTCTTTCTTCCTCCTCCGACGAGACGACGGCAAGACCCCAAACAACTTCGAGGAGGATGAAGAACGACCAATAATAGTGATACTATTATTGGTCGTGAAAATCGAGAAGCGGAGAGATGATGATGATGACATGCTCTTCCTCCTTCCTTCCTTCAAAGTTTTGTTTCGTTTCGTTTCGTTTTGTCCTTCGTCGTAAAAAAAAGTGTCAACTTACTCGAGTCAAAATGCGGATTTGTGAACAAAAATTTAGTGATTACGAATTAAAACAACCTAATAGTCTCCTATTTTATTTCTTCTTGTCAAACAAGGCGAATCAATCAATCAATCAATCAATTAATCGTCGTCCTCGTGAATGGAAACAGTCGGGACTAATTCGGCGTTACCGCTCGAGAAGACCGAATAGAAAGCACTCTCGGTAAGACCGGGTAACTTTTCCGCCTCGTCTTCGCCTCCTCCTGACGCTCGAAACGACGGCGTCGCGTTGTTGTTGTTGCTACTGCTATTGTTATTCTTTCTGTTGTTGCTATCGCTATTACTAGTGTTGTTTTCGAGCTCTAATACTTCATTCATCGCTTTCTGTACCAACGCGTCGATTTTCTCTTCGCTCAGGGTCGATCCAACTAACTGTCTCAGTATGATTTCCAAGTCGTTTCTCGATACGATCCCGTCGGCGTCGACGTCGTACACGCGAAACATGAATGAAATTTTAGACTTCTCGTTGGCATTCTTCGAGAGCAGAGAAAGCAAGCGACAAAACTCTTTAAAGTTGACGTTTACGAACAGCTGGACTATTCTCGGCGCTAAAGGGTTAATTGCCAACTCTGGAATGTTCAACAGTTCGTCTTCGCTGATGTATCCTTTGTGTTTTTTATCGAGTTGTTGGAACCTTTTGTATAACGTCTGAATCTCAGCGGACGTGAAGACGTTGTAACAATACGAAGATATCTCTGTTTGTTCATGAGAAGAAGACAACAAAAGAAGAAATGTGAGTTGTTTGTTCTCGTCGCGTGTCGTTGCTTTTTGAAGGACACCAGACGACGACGAGAGTACTATGAGTAAAATTGGATAAAAAAAAGAGATTCTCGTCGTACAGAAGAGAAAAGAAAGTTTTGAATGGAAAATAGAGAAAGAACAACAACAACAACAACAACACTCACGTTCGATGTCAAAATCGGTGAGATTCAGGGAGGACGCCGTGATTCCCATCGTTGTGATGATTTACTCAGGAGGATTCGTTCGTTTGTATCTGTGAAGGAAAAACTTTATTAAAGAGAGGGGGGAGACGTTTTTTATTTGTTTTGACGGATTATTTCTTCGCTTTCACGAACTCTGTTATAAACTACTATTTACTTGCCGACGATGGACTCGACAAAAATTTGCAAACTCTCCACGTCGCGCCTTTCACCGCCAAGTTTTACGTACCCTTCGCGTCCTTTCGGGAAAAGCAAGATCGTCGGGAAAGATGCCAAGCTTAAATTTTCTTTCGACCACTCTTTCTCGTCTTGATCGGCGCGGAACTTCGAGTATCGCACGTTCTTAGCTTTGCCGTACGTTTGCGCCGACTCCGTAAAGCTGCCCTCCATGGCTTGGCAAAACGGACACCAAGGCGCGTACAAAACAATCATTTCGTTTTCTTCGTTCTTTGCACCCCGAGAGATTCGTTTCTCCATCGACTCTCGCGTCTCAACCGAAATAGCCGAAGCATCGGTGAAGATATCCGCGGCGTCTTCTTCTCGCTTATCCTGCTTTTCTTTTTCCTCTTTGCTCAAATTTCCCGAGTGCAAGCCACACTCTTTATCGCTCGCATTCTCCCACCACCATCGACCTTCTCGCTCTTGTTGTCCAGGAGTTACCGGTCTGGTACAAGGCGCGCAACCGATTGAAACGTATCCTTGCGTGTGCAACGCGTTCACAGGCGTCGACATGACTCTCAAAAAGTCCCAAACTTCTTGCGAGGTGGCGTTTGTCAGCGGATTGTATTTCACGAGTTCACTTCCGTTTAAAATACCTTGAAACGCCGGGTCTAAATGTATCGCCGGGACTTGCATTCTCGTTCCAGGTGATTGATCTTTTCTTTGACCGGTAATCCATGCTTTTAACGTGGACAACTTTTTCCTCAACGGTTGCACCTTACGAATGCCGCAGCACTCCTTGTGCCCGTCTTCGTAAAACGAAAACAACCCTTTCTCGTTGACAAACGCTTCCAATTTTTCTTCGTTCGGGACGCAATATTCAATCTTAATGTTGAAATGCTTCTCAACCTGGTCAAATAATTCGTACGTTTCCGGGTTTAATCTCCCGGTGTCTAAGGAAAACACTCTATATGGTCTGTTCGTCAAGTGCGCGTATTGAATTAAAGCCACATCCTCGGCACCAGAAAACGCAATCGCGATATCGTCTCCGTACGTTTTCAAAGCGTCGTCCATAATCTCCAAAGGCGTCATCGTTTTCTCCAATATTTCGTTCTTACTCTCCGTTTCCTGTTTCGTGTTGCTGCTGAACACTTTCAATGCGTTTCCCCTTCGACTGTTGTTGTTCTTCTTCATATTTTGGTTCACAACTCTTCTCTTTACACTACTGACTGCTCCGCTCTTCTTCATCATCATCATCTTCGACGACGACGACGCGGTAGTCGTAGAAACGTGAGCAGCACAACTTATTACAGTGTTCATCTTTTCGGCAGTTCCTGTTATTATTGTTGTTGTTATTATTATTATATTATTATTAATGTAGTATTGCGGACGATAAAGAATGAGGAGGAGGAGGAGGGTGGATAAAATTTTGTTGTGTCTTCCTCGTGTTTGCTTCTTCTCTATTTTATCTTCTACGGCATGTTATGCATAACAAAAAAATACGTGGAGCTGATACATCAACTTCTTTTCTCTGACTATTTACGACTATTTACGACTTATTGCATGGATAACGATTGAACTTCGTTTAACTCAAAATCGACGAGCGTTGTAACCTCTTTAAAGTTGAAAGTGCCTTCGAAGTTCTTCCGCTTTGAATTCAACACCAGTGGATACCAGTGCTGATCGTCTGCCCACATTTGTTGAAAAGGTATGGCATCGAAAGGGAACCATCGCGGACGCATTTCTTCCGTCTCTCTTTCTTGGCCGCTATACGTGTCTGCTCTAAAGATGTGAACCAGCCACGGTGGTTTTTCAGGCTCATCGATCCAAATGAAAGTTATGCGACCAATTTCTTTCGCGTCCAGAGCCTGTATGCAAGCTTCCTCTTCAAGCTCTCTCAACGCCGCCGCGAGAACGGTTGGGTCTGAATCTTCAACCTTACCACCGAATCCGTTCCAAAACCCTTTTCCAAACCCAGTTTTCTTCTCTCCGAGCAGTACTTGCTCGTTTTCATCGTCCACGACGAGCAATAACGTGAAAACTTTCGTCTTCTTCTTCCTTGTTTCTTTATCTTCTTCTAGCAGCATATTTTCTCTTTTCTCTTTTCTTTTTTGAAATTTTGTTGGATTCTCTCTCGTCAACTCTTACTAAACCAAGTCGTCTCGTCGGTTACAACAACTAACTCCTTACTACGAGTAACGAATGTATTATTAAATTATTTATGCGCGCGACGAGTGCTCCTTCTCTCCTCTCGAACTACCTCAATCAAAAGAGTGATGACGATGATGGAGGTGACGATGCGGAAAAAGTATTGTGGAGAAGGAGGAAAAATCTTCTTCAAATGATGATTTAATGTGGGTTGTGGTTTGTGTGTAATTTGTGTGTGAAATTTTTGTGTGTTTGTGTGTGTTGGTGTCTTTCTTTTTCTGCTTCGACACAAGAAACACAAGACGACACATTTTAGGCAAGTGAATAAAAAGGTCAAACGATTCATCATATATTTTGAATAGAGAGTCCAATGAGCGAGTTTAGTCCGCGAACTCCCGAGGAAGTCTTCCAGAACTTCAAAGGAAGACAAGCTGGCATTAATAAAGCATTAAACGACGACGTGGTACGTGCGCGTGCATCAGAACCGCGCTTTTTTTTTTTCTCCTTCTCCAATTCGCGCTTAAAAATTCGAGTTTAATATTGAAAATGCAAATACACCGCGCGCGCTTTCACACATCGCGATATCGGTTCGAGAAATTTAGGAACAGATTCAGACGGGTGATTAGTATCTGAGTTCAAATTGAGCGTTCGAAACGGAAGAGCAAAAGTGTACCGGCGACATATTTCGAGAATACGCAAACAAATTTTGCGCGCATTTATTATTTTTCACCGCGCGACGCGCTGTTTGAAAACAATACACAAAAGAGGCTTTGCGACGATGGACGATTGCGAAAACGGACTGTAGCGAATGCCTTGATTATCTTTGCATTCGAATCTCGAGGGTTAAATACATTTTGATGCGGTTCTCGTATTCGCCCAGTATATCTCTCATCAATTTAAAGCAACGAGAAGAGGTGGTTGTTTTAAAAAGAGCCAATCTCGTGTTCCCACAGTTATGGGAACAAACAAAAAGCGAGCGGCGACGAGGAAGATGACGACCAATGCGATAGCGATGATCGACGCATACCTCAGATGGTGATTAACTAACGTTTCCTCTTTTATACTCTCTTTCTCTCTTTAACAGGCTATGTTTTTCGCGAGTTGCGATCCGGACCGCGAGAATCTCTCGTTGTATTCAAACGCCGACGGTAGTTGGGTCGTTTCGTTACCGGCTGAGGAAGTTCCGCCTGAATTACCAGAACCTGCGCTTGGGATCAACTTTGCTCGCGACGGTATGAAACGTGGAGATTGGCTCGCGCTCGTAGCTGTCCATTCCGACGCTTGGTTGATGGCTGTTGCCTTTTATTACTCGGCCAAGTTTTCCGCGGACCAGAGAAAAAAGTTGTTCGATTTAATAAACAGTTTACCGACGACGTACGAAGTGTTGTCCGGAAAAGGCGGCAAGAAAATGAAGGTAAGCGTCTTTGTGCGAAAGAAGAAGATGGACGAGGAATTTTTCACTCTTCTTTCTCCTCGCCTCGACTCGTTTTGAATAACGACATCGTCGTCGTTCACTCGCTCTTGTTCGTTTTTTCTTTTCAAACTCTCCTCTTTTTGGCCCCCTGAATTTTCACTCAAACAGGGCACTCGCAATCGGAATTTTTTCATGTCTCACCGCTCACGTTCTCTCTCTCTCTCTCTCTCTCTCCTTACGCACAGGTGGCTACAGCAGCGAACAATAATAAACGATCTGCAGCAGTAATGGTACGATTCGAATTCTTTTTTGTATCCGCGGGCAAAACTTCGCTTTTTCGCTCGTTTCGTTTCGTTCGCGTAAATTTAGGCGCGCGCGCTCCCCTCGAGTTTGAGATGATTTATTATTATGGACTCTGTCTGCTTTCGTCGTCTTTTGCTGCTGTGCTTTCCTCGTGTTTCTTTCCTGAGAGGAAAGTTTGTATTTTGCTGGCAAAAGTCGAGGGGCAGAAGAGAAGAGGGCGGTCTCTTCCTTTTGAGAGCAGCCAAAAAATCTTATGGAAAAAAACTGATGAGACCTCTCTCTCTCTCTCTCTCACTTCTCTCACAACACCAACAACTGATCAAACTACATTTTATATTCAACTTAAATAGCAGAATAATACAATTAATAACGACGACGCGGCTGGTTTAAAAAAGCCCTCCCCCGGGGTAATCATAAAACAAGACGCGCCCTTAGATTCTTTAGTAGACGCGAAAATAGAGCTCTACTGGCCGGACGACGGCTTGTGGTATAAAGCTGAAGTGTTATCGCTCAACGCTCGAGCGAGAAACGCTAAAGTTTTATACGCAACCGGGGATGTCGAGACTCTCGAGTTGGACGAGATAATCAACGAAGGCCATTTGAACGTGTGCAGTAAATAAATAAGAAAACGAATCACGTTGCGTTGTAATCATATAATAAAAACTCAAAAAGATTAACATAATAAGCTCTCTCACGAAAGCGGCGGGAAATCACTTTCTTGCCGAACAAACGCTGGCACGTTCCTCCGTTTATTATTTCCTCCTCCTTTACTATTCTTGTTGTTTTTACCATTACTATTCTCCTTCGCGGCGGAGCTATTCTTGTTATTATTATTACTATTATTATTGCTATTATTCGTCGTCGTATTTTGTTTCCCCAACGACGCGCCGACGTCTTGTTTCTTTTCAGGAACCTGTTTCTTTTTTGTATTGAGATCTTCTTCTAATGTTGCTTTTTCTACCGGTGCTATTTCTTGTTGTTCTTGTTGTTCTTTTTGCTGTTGTTGTTCTTCTTCTTCTTGCTGCTGTTGCATCGGTGGTGGAGGTGTAATTATCGGTCGTGGTAGTGGCGAAACTGCCACGATATTCTGATGAAGAGGAACGTTCGGAGGTTGCTGCTGCGGCGTGTAGTACGGGAAGTGACCAACGCCCCCGTGATACATAAAGTTCGGCTGAACCGGTACGTATCCATACGGAACATTTTGATAATACATTGGCGGCATCGGGTACGGATATTGAGGTGGAACGTAATGGAATCCGCCGGGATACATGCCGCCGCCTCTTCCTCCACCTCGCCCTCCCCGTCCTCTTCCTCCAACACCGCCTCCTCTTCGAGTGAAATCTGGATCGTTCTTATCTGCGTGCACGTTTCTCGGGATGGCTTTTGTGCTGTTTATGTTTATGTTTATGTTGTTGTTATTACTCTCAGTCGTTTCTTTTCTCGTTTCGTCCTCGTCTTGCCTCTTCTTTCCTTCTTCTTCTTTGTCTTCTTCTTTGTCTTCTTCTTTAGAAAAACCACCATTTTGTTCATTTTCTCTCTCTCCTCCTTCTTTTACTTCTTCTTCTTCTCCTTCTTCGTTTCCGAATATTTCCGCCCTCGCTCGCTTATACTCTTCCTCTCGCGCTAACTGCAAGTTCTCGAGATTCATTTGCACCATCTTTTCCTCGTCATTTTCTGCGTGTTCTCCTTTTCCTTCTCCTTCTTCTTTGTTGTCTTCCACTTTCTTCTTCTTTCCATCTTTTTTATCGTCCACCACCCCATTCTCCTCCTCCTCGTCGAGCTGCTCGTTTTTGTTGTTGCACTTCTTCTTCGAACCGCCGCCGACGATGATATTCTTCGCGGACAACTTCTTCGTCGAGGGAGACGAAGACGAAGACGAAGATGAAGATAAAGACGTCGTCGTCGTCGTCGTCGTCGTCGTCGATGGGACCATTTAACAATAGTATGTATATAATAAAACAAGTAAAAAGCAAAGGATCCGCGTGTACACTGCAAAATAACTCTCTCTCTTTCTCTCTCTTCTCTCTCTTTTTTTCTCTCTCTCTTTTTTTCCCCCGAGACGACTTTTCTCTCTTTTTCTCATTCGTTTTGAGCCGCAAAATGATGGAAAAGAAGGGAAATTTTATCGTCTTCTCATCTTCTTCAATTTACACAATTCACCCCCATCATAATCGCACACACGCGCACACACACACACGCGCACACACGCTTTAAATAATAATCATGAGAGCAGCAACCATGGCATCC
>Ga0209091_10001970_pt1 | contig 17672 bp, 23 predicted proteins | sample ArcticOcean_MG_C_6_FD_187438 | JGI IMG/M metagenome (GOLD analysis project Ga0209091, IMG submission 187438) | Marine microbial communities from western Arctic Ocean - ArcticOcean_MG_CB8_128 (SPAdes) (version 2) | ecosystem: Environmental > Aquatic > Marine > Oceanic | place: Arctic Ocean...
AATGCCAGCAGCACATATGCAAATGAAGCCTATCATCAAACCGCTCCTAAGGCGCAAGAGCGAGCACATAAAAATACAGAAAAATACATGAATATAGCAACAACTTATCTTAACAGAAATGAATTCGCTAAACCACTAAAATTGCCCAGTGTAAACAACCTTGGAGTATTAGGACCACAGACAATCGCAGCCCGAGTGCGAATGAGAAAAAAAGCAAATAAAGGTGGTCGCAGAAAAAAACGCCGTAAAACTAAAAGAAGAAGAAAATCACGTAGGAAAACACATAGAAAAAGAAAAAAAACGCGTAGAAAACGTAAAACACGTATAAGGAGAAAATAAAATAAATAATTAAATTTTAATAAATACTTAAAATTTAAACAAGCTGTTATTTATAATGAAAATAGAAACAACTCCACAACTGGACTTTCATAATGTTTTAATTCGTCCAAAAAGAACTACTATATCTTCTAGAAGTCAAGTTGATTTAGAGAGGGAATTTTCTTTTCCACATTCAACTATGAAATGGACAGGAGTTCCCATTATTGCAGCAAATATGGATACAACAGGAACATTTGAAATATATGATATTTTAAGTAAGCATAAAATGATAACGTGTTTAAATAAGTTTTATAATATTGCCGACTTTTCAAAAAGAAATAAGGAAGGGAATCCATTGAATCCAGATTATTATATGATATCTACAGGTATAGATGAAAGTCAAATGTCTTCTTTATACGATCTTGTGAAATTTACACAAGCAAAATGGATATGTGTTGATGTTGCAAATGGTTATATGGAACAGGTAGTAACATATTGTGCAAAATTAAGAGTAGTTTTTCCAGATAAAATCATTGTTGCTGGAAATGTTGCTACACGAGAAATGGTTGAAGAACTTATAATAAATGGAAAGGTTGATGGTGTTAAAATCGGAATAGGTCCAGGGAGTGCTTGCTTAACTCGTTTAAAAACTGGGGTTGGTGTGCCGCAACTTAGCGCAATAATCGACTGTGCTGACGCTGCACACGGTTGCGGAGGATTTATTATAGGAGATGGTGGGATTACTTGCCCGGGAGATATGGCAAAAGCATTTGGTGGAGGTGCAGATTTTGTAATGTGTGGTGGTGTATTTGCAGGACACGACGAGAATCCTGGAGAGATTGTTGAAGAGAATGGGCAGAAATATAAATTATTTTATGGTATGAGTAGTAAACACGCAATGGAAAAACATTATGGAAAGATGGCACAATATAGGTCAAGTGAGGGAAGATGTATTAAGATCAAATATAAGGGTGATATAGAAACTACTGTCTTGGATTATTTGGGTGGATTAAGGTCAACTTGTGCTTATATTAATGCTCATAAAATAAAACATATGAGTAAATGTGTTACATTTGTTGTAGTTAGTCAACAATTAAATACGAATTTGGTAGGTAACTAATATTTTTATGGCTTAAAATAAAAATAATATAAACAAATTATATAAATGCCATTTACAAAAACAGATTTAGCTATTCAGAGAACAAAACTTGCAAATCAAAGAACATATTTAGCTTATATGAGGACTGGGTTTGGTATTGCTACTCTTGCAGGAAGTTTCAAAAAATTTTGGATTATGGGATTTGGCGTCATTATGATAATAATAAGTAGTTTACAATATGCAATGATAAATAATAGTTTAATGAATAAAAAAAATCCTAGTAATTATTTGCTTGATACACTGCCACTTATATATATAGTATTATCGTTAGGGGCAATATATATACAATTTACTCATCCAAAGAAAAAATAATTTTTAATATAATATTAACAATTATCTAGTAAAAAAATTGGCATTACCGGGGATCGAACCCGGATTACTGGTTTCAAAGACCAGCGTCCTAACCATTAGACGATAACGCCGGATGCTATCTGCAGGATTTGAACCTGCGAAGGCTTTACGCCAGTGACACTTGAAATCACCCCCTTTGACCGCTCGGGAAAAATAGCATAGAAACTTTTATAAGGATGCCGATTGTGGGGATTGAACCCACGACCACGCGCTTAAAAGGCGCGCGCTCTACCAAACTGAGCTAAATCGGCTGTTTTACCGTACTCCCGTGAACATCTTGTCTTGCTTCATTTGTCATCAGCTACATCCGTTCTGGACAATTTTGATTAGTGTTGTCAAACTACTTCCCATATCGGGATTCGAACCCGAGTCACCCCGGTGAAAGCGGAGTATCCTAACCAACTGGACTATATGGGACTTCCTCTGGTCTCTAGGCTGCCTACTAAAAAAGCCCCATAACCTTTTTCAATTTTCTGTACATAGGCGTAGAAACCTACCTGTTTTACTATACATCTTAGTAAACTAAAAAATGTTTAAGTAGTTCCCTTAAATATTATAATTCAAATTCTAATAAAGAATTATAATCAAAAATGTTTATCTCTTTTTTCTTGTTTTTTTTCTTTTTCTTTTCTTTCTTTTTTTTCTCTTTTTGGTTTTTTTTCTTTTTCTTTTCTTTTTTTTCTTTCTTTTTTTTGTGGCACCACCCCTTCTCATTATTTGGGGCTGAGGTTCGCTTCTACGGTTGTCTTTTATTTCTGTTATCATCTTTCCTGTATAAGCACCAACACCAGCACCAGTCACAGCACCAATGAACATACACGGACTCAACAAGTCAACTCCAGCAGCATTACAAGCAGCAACAGTTGCGACTGTTCCACCCAAAATACAAAATTTTTCGCACTGGTTATTTTGGGCATTTTGTTGTCGATGCAATTCCGCAGGGTAGCTGGCCCACGGCCCCATATTCTCAGCAGCATACGAATCATCATTCGCAAGCGGCAGCGGTGGTAGAGGTGTCTCGCCACGGGGTGTCTCTTCATCTGTGTCATACTCATCATACGTTTGTTTCAACTGATTTTTTACAGTTTGAGACCCAAGTCTATTGCTAGTTTTTTGCCTTCTGCGCCTAAACGCATTGTGTTTTCCCATTATAATATTTATCTATATTAAAAATTATTAAATATTAGAAAATTGAAGTAAATTTCAAAAATATATAATTGAAAAAACAAATTAAATAAATAGATAAATCAAAAAAATGACCTACACATTCAACTGGAGAATTAATATTAACACGCATCACTGCGCCATCTCAGGAAAACGTATAGATAATGGAGATCAAGTTATGGATGTAAATAAAGAATCACTGCAACGTTATGGTTTATTCTTGAGCGAACAAAATAATATAAAAAGATTGGTTGGAACACCGTTGATTAGTGAAATTATGAGCTATATAATAGACACTAACCGTGACTTTGTGTTAAGTCAGTTTTGTGAGGTCACACAAACTACAAGAAGTGGGCGAGTAACAAAAAAACCCCTTCGCTTAACTGATGCCAAATTTGTTCCCGGAGGTTCAAATGCTATCATGGTGGACCAATATGACAGAAGTTATGATAGGGGAAAACACTATGATAACGAAAAAGGTTACTGTGACTTCTCGCGAGAAAAAGACAGTATATATACTACTGGAGATATTGTTGACGATAATGAAGAGCTTGTGACTTACTCATCAGCTGGGGAGGAAGAGTCTGAATGGGAATCAGACGATTCAGATGATGAAAATTCTTGTTGTGACTGGTATTCAGGTGACGAGGAAAAAGAAGAGGAGGATGATGATAGTGAACCAGAATATGACGTATTTGAAGATGGAAAATAAATTAAATAAATTAAATAAAATAAAATTTATAAAATTTAACTGAGACAACAACATTTCTTAGTTTTTTTTTCTTTTTTTAAAGGAATTACTGTATTTTCTCTTGTTATCATAAAAGATTTTCTTTTACTTTCGTGATTTATTTTTTGTCTTCTTTTTATAAATTTTTCTTCATCCCAATTATGAATTGTTCCACCTTCAAAAGGGTCTAAAATATATTTAATAAATTCATTTGTTTCTTGTGGCGGTTTAGGTTTATTATAACAACAACTGCTTAGAAAATATCTGGCCCATTGTTGTGCATTTGTAACTTCTTGTTGGAATAATTGATCAATTATAGAAAATGCTGATTTTAACAATAAAATTTTATGTATAAAAAATCGTTTTGATTCATACATTTCATCAATATTTGTATCTAATATGGTTTGCTCATTAACAGGCATATTAGTTTTATCACGCTTCCATTTCAAATAGTATATTCTATTAGTAATATCGTGTAACAGTGTCATATATTCACGACGCATACCATCTATTTTTTTTATAATGGCAAAAACATTAGTATTATAAATTAAAGGATAGTTATATCTAATATCAGCTGGAACAATAAACTGGTTAGTTTCTTTAATTTCACAAATTTTTGATTCTATATAATCTACTTTTTCTTTTAATTTTGCTCTCATACTTTCATCTTGTAATTGTTTTGTTTTATTAGTCTTTGATACAAAAAATAAAAAATATCCTGATGTAAACTCACAAGAACTTTGTAATTTATCATACTGGTGAGCAGAAATTTTATGAGCTTCAGATTGAGCATCCAATTTCATATAACTCACAACAGCTAATAAACAAGAAATTATTGCATTTAATGATGCTAGCATAACAGAACCCCATTGAAAAGAATCCAAAGCCCCTGTAGCTACAGCAGCACAGGAAGATAAAATAATAGCAGGAAGCATTAAATGATTTAATCTAGTACTTTGCAAAGTAGAAGCCTCCATATGAATAAGTTTTTGACCTTTTACAAAACTTGCCATAATGTCCATGGAAGATGAATAAAATTCATTTTTTTGATAATAATTATCAGCAATTTTTTTTGAAACTTGGTCATAAGTAATTTTTTTATATCCAATAGGTTTATTTCGTTTCAACGGGCATCCATTCAAATGTGTTTCTAATAAGTCGTAACTACGGGGACATAATGCACCTAATTCTTCTTTAAATTGCAGTGATTTTGTTATATTAACCGACTTTTTTCTTTTATTTCGTCTACGTGAAGAATTTTTTGATTTATTACCACTTGCATCTCTCTGAACCAAGTTGCCAATTAAATTCATTTCTGTATTTAATTGTTTATTCTCAGAAATTTCGAGAGCCACGTGTGCCTTAGTTTCAGAATCAGATGCCTGTTCAGAATCTAAATGGTGTTCGATATTGCTGTCTGCCATTAAACTAAGTAAATATTTTAATCTATGAATATTTCTTTAACATATGTTTTATCAGACAAACATTTTTTAATATTTTCTGTGCTATTTTTAATATCTGAATTATTAGTTCCACCCATCATAGTATATATCATTTTATGCCATTCAGCTATTAACGCGTCATCTTTCATATAATTTGGATGTGCTTCTTCCCAACATTTAATTTGTTTTATTTGTTGTTGAGAAATATGTTTTATGGTTTCATTTATTTTGTTATGTGTCTTATCCTTGGACCACTCGTTTTCATCTTTCACATAAAATTGTAATCTTTTTTTATCACTACAATGAATTGGTCTTTCTGTAACATTCATATCTGTTAAATGTTTTACAAATATATTACTTATTCCTTTAACATATCCGTGCTCTTTGGTATATTGCATATCATCAAGTGAAACTTTTATATTATCAACGAAATCGGCTAAATTCATTGCATCTTTGCACTTCTCATTTAAAAAGACGTTAATCGAAATTTTATTATTATTATTATTACCTACTCTTTTACTTAATTCATTATTTTGCTCTATAAGTTTTTCTACTGTTTGTAGAAGCTTATTTTGCCGTTGCAACTTTTTGCAACTTTTGTCCACAAAAATATTTCCCTCTGGGTGGCATTTTTTCTTGTGACGTGATAAACCGCTGTTATATTTATATCCATTGCCACAATATTCACAAAAAAAATCAACAAAATTGTTACCATTTGTTACCATTTTGTTATCATTGAGGTGTTTAGCAGTCAAAACGTGTTTGTCCCAACTACTCTTTCGTGACGTTGTATAGTTGCATTTCTGGCATAAAAATTTTTTTGCAACTTTTTTGCAACTTTTTGTTATCATTGTATTATAATCAGAATAAATTACTAAATAGTTTTTTAATTATTTTAGTGCCTTTTTTTAGGCCCTTCATAAACTCTCTTCATTGTTTTTTACATATGTTTTTTTTGATTCTTACATTATGTAGTGGTTTTGAAAATTTTACGTTTTTTTAGAAACTTTTTTCAAAAACCAGGATTTGGACATTTTTAAAATGTCCAAAACACAAGATCTCAAAATACTTTTGTAAAAAACTTCAAGAATTGAGAATAGATTCCATATGCAATAATAAATACTATAAAAATCATACTTAAGAAAATTGAATAGTTTTAACAACAATTAAAGATTTGCATTAAAGTAAATTATTCATAAATGACTAATAGTTCTTATATTAGAGGAGGAAATAGCACAGCAAGGACACCATTCTTAACCGAAAATACTACAGAAATAGCATTTATTGTATGCATAGGTCTAGTTATATTATGTGGCTGTTATAATGCATTAACGTCACAGGCAAAAAAATCACGAATACAACCCAATAAGTAAATTAAGGATAATTTAGAAAATTGAAATTTAAAAATCATTTTTAATTATTAGTATAAATCAACCACTATGTCGTGTCAACATAAAAAGACTTGCTGCATTTGTTTAAACACTATACCTCATTCTTATCCTACTCTTTCCTGTGGCCATAAAATACATCCAAAATGTATGAGACAATGGAATAAATCTTGTCCTTTGTGTAGAAAGATTGTTCAAATTGTTCCATTCACAAGAAGGGAGGAAGCTTCAAAATTAATATATGGACCTCTAGACGATGTTTTAGACCCACTATGGCGTGCAACGAAAGTTTGGAGAAATAATCCTCTCACTAGAAATCAATCAAATATAGACGAAATTTGGGTGTATTTGAATACTCTCATTGACTTTATATGGGAAAATCGCAATGTTTTGCGGAGAGATTATAAGTTTATAGAAACCATGAAAAAAAGAAGTATTCTATTGATTGAAAAATGTAAATATCATTCTAATAGTCATTGGCATAATGATAAGAAAACTTTACAAACAATTAAAAAATTTAAATATATACTTACTAGAATATAAGCATACTATTTAAAACCACGATGAAGAACCAGAGTCTTTTTTTTTATCTTTTTCATCCTTTTTCTCTGGAATAGAAGTTTTAACAAAATTAACTACTTTGTCTAGAGTAGGTTTGCATTCAAAATATGTTCCTACATAAATACCTCCACAAAATCCACAAATTATCTGCCACATTTATATTATTATTTTATATTAAAAAAGTCATAAAACCGAAAAACATTCCTAACGCTGTTCCTATATGCCATACCGCGTGTCCATTAACAATATCATTAATTTTTTCACAATAAAACTGGTCAGCTAACCAAAATCCCAACGAAATTAAAAATATTATTATATAGATTCTTATTGATAATTTCTGTCTCCAATCATCAATATGTATTTTTTTATTGGCCAAATAAACTATTGCTATTTGAAATATGGCAAACAGTAGTCCAAATACCACAAATGTCTCTCTAAAATATGTGTAAAATGCTAAAATAATAGGAAAAATATATCGAGGAATAGTTTTCTTAAGTTGGACTAAGGTTTCAAAAGATAATAATAACATATTGGATTCATCTAACCACTGACCATAATATCTCAAGGTCCCGTGCATTATCATTGTTGAAAGTCCCAAAAATATAATATATAACCCAATTTTTTTAAGACGACTAAACGGAAGAAAAAGAGCACCTACAATAATATATGCAATAGCGCTCATAGTATTTTCGTATTCTGCAATCCAAACCGAATCTTGATATTTTGGTTCACAAAACTTTACACTAATATCTGGTTCTCCCCAATAATATGATTTATTCATTATATTAAATCATATTAATTACTTAAATAAGTTTTGCAAGTCTATTAGCTTTATTTCTCTTCAGTTACTGTCTCCTGAGCAGCATCATCTTGTCTGAAAAATCCACTAAATGAACCTATTGCTTTTCCAACGGTTTCCTTAATAGCCTTTCCTTCTGTAACTGGGTCAGTGGAAAATCTGTTAATCTCAATTTTTACGTTCTCTTTAACATCTGCAGTAGTGACATCTTTTATATCATTTGACGAATCTCCAAATACAAAATCAAAGAAACTACTTTTATCTACAGTATCTGATGCCTTATCCATTTCAGTTACAGGTTTGTCTTTTTTTGTAAGATAACTATGTCCAAAATACGCTAAAGCAACACTTCCAACACCAACAAATCCAGCGGTCATCAAGGTTTGTTTATTGTCCATTTATAATTATAAATATTATTATTTTTAAATTATAATAGCGCAATAATTATTAAAATAAGGTATTTCTTTTTCTAAAAAATTGAAATAAATAATTTATTAATCTATTTTTACAAAATGAGCCAAAAAATAAGTAGTAAAAAAGAACAAATAATGAGTAATGTATTAGGTGCAAATATGACCAAATGGCGAACCTGTTTTAGTAGTGTTAGTTATTATGGGTATAAATTAGATATTTTGAAAAGTGGAGTTCAAAAATATTTAAGGAGAAGGGAATTTGATAAGATGGTATGGTGTGTTGCAGAAATTTATTTGTTTCAAGTTTTGCAAAGCACAGAACAGCATAAGAAGGCCACAAAAGGTATAATTAGCAATCTGTTGAATAGATTGATAGTTATGATGGATGAAGAAATGTTGTTTGCAGAATGCGATACATATCTGATAATTAGAAGATATATGGAAATGTTTGAAAAAGGAAAAAGAGGAGATTTTAGTATATTGTATAAAATTTGTCATTTGCTGGTTTTCCAATCAAAAATGTTGAGAAGGAATAGTGATATTAGGGCATATTTCAAGCACGCAATGATGAATGAAAATAGTGGAATAGAGCCACCAGCAAGTATTATAGATGCAGAAAATGTCAAAGAGCAAGATGTAGATAAGTTTTATTTTGAAAATTTTAAAGCATATTTTAAACTTGATGATAAAAATGAAGCAGTGAAATGTTATTATTGGATGTTTAAAATATTTATGGGAAAGAGAGATGGTAATGTTAGAAGATTTCGCAGAAAAGAAAATATTTATATGATTTGGGAGTTCTTGTTTTCAAGAAAAAATATTATGTCAGATCCTCGGTTGAAAAGATGTTTGGAATATAGGTTGGGGGAATTTCATAAAAAGAAAAGAGGAGAACGATTTATATTCTTGACAGCAAGTATTGATACAGCATTATTTAAAAATGCTGAGTCAGATTTTAATATGAATTTGGAAAAATGGTTGAATGAAAAAATAGAATGTCAAGAAAAGTTGGGAGGGTCGTCCCCTGAAGAAATAATTGATACTGTATATAAAAATAGAGTTTATATGGAGATGGATGATTATGTAGTGGATATGCATTGTAGTTTGGGAAGAAAACTGGGAAAAGGTAAGAAAGATTTTGCCATTGAAGGGTCTCTAGTTGTAGATGAAGATAAAGAGTTTTATGTGCAGGAATGGCGCAAGAGGTATAATAGTGAGAAATTCAAACCAAAGGTAAAAAAGGTAAAAAAAGGTAAAAAGAAAAAGATTAAAGTATAAAATAAAATTTGAAAAGTGATTAATAAAGGAAGGAGTATAATTATCTTATAGATCTTCTACATATACCCCTTGATTATAATATGTCGGATATGGCCCCGGTTGAATAATAAACCAATCTCTTTGATCTGTTGCAGAGGCAGCACCTCTTACCCAGTGAGTAACATACCCAGTAATACTCAATCCATCTTTGCATACAACAGTAATATCTTGTTTAAAAGTTCGTCCTTTGTTACTATCATCACCACAATCTTCAAAATAATCACTATTTTCATCAAGTATTTGTTTATTTTCCTGCATCCAACAGAAACGTGCTCCGTGTGATTGCATTCGATTAATAAAATCTTGTCTAATATTTAAAGCATATACTTTGCCATTTTTAGTTGTCCACGTACCCATTTTTATTTGTTTGTGTATTATCTATCTAATTTTCAATTTTTTGTGACGGTTTTTGTTTTTCTTTTCTTTTTGCAATGGAGAGCGTGGTTTGGGAATAACCCGTCTCGAGGAGGGATGTAAATCCGAATAAGATTCGTAAAAAAGAGATAAGTATATATAACTATATATATATATGAACAATAAGTATATTAATCCAAGTTATAAATTATTAAAAGAGATGGCAAAATTATCAAAATATGAATTACGTGTATTATCAAAAAATAATAAAAAATTTATTGATAATATAAAAAATAAAGATAAAATAAAACAAGTTGAATTAGAAAAACAACGGACAATTATTTTTTATAATTAGTTCCTTCATTTTATACATTTATTATTGCCACCTAATAACTATTTTGCCACCTAAATACCTATTATTGCCACCTAATAACTATTTTGCCACCTAAATACCTATTTTTGCCAATCTTTATAAAACCCTCCCTACTGCAAGCTCTAATATGTGAGACAGGAAAGAGGTGTTTCAAATGACGAAAGGCATATAATGAAATGCCTCAATTTGCTTAATTGCGGTAAATTACTAATTTTTACATATTTTTTAATTTAAATGAGTGACTTAGATAATGAAGTGATAACTTTTTTAAATAAATGTAGTTTGCCATTCAATGACTTTCAACATTTAGAAGGAATGTTAATTTTTCGCGATAAGCTTTTAGATAAAGAAATTTATGAAAAAATCAAGCCTGAAATAAAAGAGTTAAAAAAGATTTTCTGTTCATCAAAACTAACTTGTTTGCAAGTAACTGCTGAATCGCAACAAAAATGGCCTTTGCTTAATTTGGTAAGACAAGTATTAAAGGCGTGTAGTTATAAAATGGACCCTATAAGAAAAAGCGACGGTTATACAAAAGGCGGAAAGAAAAAATATAAACGATATTTTATAATAAAAAAACTCAAGGAGATTGATGAAAAGCCAATAATTATTGAAGAATTGGATTGTTCAAAAAATACCTTAAATGTAGGCAAAAAAAATGTTGAAAATATAAGCAAATAGACTTAAACCCATTTATAAATTTTATTATAAATGGATTCCCTAGATTTTTATAGAAGTTTTCACGCAAACCCAATAAATAAAGCAATTCACGCAGTATGTATTCCGTTAATTGTATTAACAATTTTTATGTTTTCAACTTTTTCGTTTAGCAATATTGATATTAAAATAACAATGATAAAACCATTTACGCAGGAATTAAAATTTAAATTTACAGCCGAGTCAATTATGTGTCATTTAATAGCCATTTACATAGCTCTATATTGGAAGTATTTTGGTTTTAATGTAGCGTTAATAATGACAGTATATTTGATAAACATATATGCATTTGCATTTATATGGAGAGTAGTGGATAAAAATTGGTATATGAATAGTTTTTTTATATTTTTTATGGCGTGGACAATGCAATTTATAGGCCACGCTATCGAAGGAAATCGCCCTGCTCTTATGACATCTTTAACGCAAACATTATTTGAAGCTCCATTATATTCTCTTGAATATTTGCCATATCTAAATTTATTCAACTAGAATTGGTTTACATTTTAAACAATTTCTACATACAGAAATATAGTTATCGATACCGATTACTTTCTGTGTTGTTTCATTTGATAGTCTTTTTGTAAAAATTCCATAATCTTTACAATAATGACATATAGCCCTAAGTTTTTTTACTTTATCACAAATAGGAATGAGTTCAAGAATATGACCAAATTTATTTTGCCGAAAATCACCATCTAATCCAGAAACATATACTTTTTTATTTGCCGATAATAGAATTTTAACTGCATCGACAAGATCTTCAAAAAACTGACCTTCATTTATAAGAAATACATCGTATGAAGTTAAAATATCATTACGCAGAATGGGACAGATTTTTTTACATTTAAAACAAGGTATATTCTTGCCATCGTGAGTTACCATTTCTGTTTCGGAATATCTGGTATCTTCAATATAGTTTATAGGATAACATTTTTTACCCCTATTTGTATGAATATGATATTTTTCAAGTAACCACGTTGTTTTGCCGGAGAACATTGAGCCAACGGCTAAACTTAATGACCCCATTCTTAGATTACTATTAATTTCCATCTTTAGATATAATCAATTTATCTGTTTAGATAAATATATATTAAATATAAGATTATTAATACTAATATTATGGAAACTAGCCCGTGGGTTGAAAAGTATAGACCAAATAAATTCGAGGATATTGTCTTAACACCTATTAATAAAAAGATTTTAAACAATATTATAACATTTAATTACTTTCCAAATTTATTATTTTATGGTCCTCCAGGAACAGGGAAAACTACAACAATTATTAACTTAATAGACAAGTACCAGGAAACATTTAATCAAAAAAAGAAAGGATTAATCATTCATTTGAACGCATCGGATGACAGAGGTATCGATATAATAAGAAATCAAATATACCATTTTGTAAATACAAAAACACTTTTTGGAAATGGAATGAAATTTATAATATTGGATGAAGTAGATTATATGACAAAGAATGCACAACAAGCTTTACATTATCTAATACAAAAATATAATACACAAATAAGATTTTGCTTGATATGCAATTATATAAGTAGAATAGATTCGGCTTTACAAAATGAATTTATAAGATTACGCTTTTGTCAACTACCAAAAAATGATATATTTTTATTTTTAAAAAATATAACAAAAAAGGAAAATCTTTCAATAAAAGATTGTCAATTACAAAATATACGTTCAATATTTAAATCAGATATTAGAAGTATGATTAATTTTTTACAATCCAATCATACTCAAATAGATGGGGATAGTTTGAAAATAATATCATTGGATTTTTGGGAAAAATTATTAAATAAATTCAAGAATAATAATGAAGATGTTCAAATATTTATTCAAGATAGTTGTGTTTTGTTTAATATAAATATTGTGACATTTTTGAAAAAATTTTTATTATTTATAATAAGAGAAAAAACAGATAAAATAACAAAAAGTTTTTTAGCATTAACCAAAAATATTATGCATAATATTGAAACAAATGAGATATTTTTGCTCAATTATTTTGTAGTAGAATTCATTGATTTGCAAAATGAGTTATAATAAGCTTTCATTCTTAATTCTAATTTATTAATAAATAAATTAGGAGATGGCACAGCCGGGTCAAAATTATTTCTTTTAAGACAATATTCTGATTGAATATCGTCTACAACCTTGGATTTGTGTGTGTGCTTTTTGCGAACTACATTAATGGAAGGAGCTATTTGATATGAATCCATTTATTTAACAATAGAAAAGAAATTTATTAAAATTGATTTAAATATAATCTTAAAATAAATATAAAGAATGCAAACATCAGTAGATACAGAATGGGCAAAATTTTGCGAAGATGAAGAAGGATTTATACCCGAGAATAATGTAATAGTTGACAATAAAAATACAGAAATTCCTAAATGTAGTGACATATATATATCAACAAAAACGAAGATCGCGTATTTAAATAGTAAAATACCTCTTCAGGAAGTTTTCTGGCAAGTGCCAGTAATCAAATATTATATGGCAGAAGAGGGTGTTATAAAAAAACAAATAAAAATAAACTGCGACACACCTAAACAAGTAGAAGAATTAGAAGACAAATTACTAGATTTGGAAAATTGTAGTGTAGATATTATATCTCAGATAAATAATCCTAATGCCAGAAAAATTAAATACAAGGATGTTAGGAAAATCAATGTGGGTATTAGTAAAAAAGATTTAACAACATATAGAAAAAAAAAGAGAGGTGCATTTTATAATTGTTTTGTGGTTATATTAAGACTAAAATATCACGGAATTTTTAAAGAAATACACGTTAAAGTATTTAATACAGGAAAATTAGAAATTCCTGGAATACAGAAAGATGACTTATTAATATTGGTGTTAGAAAAATTAATAGAATTGTTAAATCCATATTTTTCTAAAACTATTTTATATAATAAAACAGATATACAAACAGTGTTAATTAATTCTAATTTTGATTGCGGATTTGAAATAGATAGGGATAAGTTTTACAATATATTAAAATATAAATATAATCTTAATGTGACATATGACCCTTGCTCTTATCCTGGTATTCAATGCAAATATTATTATAATGTAGAACAAAAAAATAGGGGTGTATGCCACTGTCCTATTCAATGTGGAAAAAAAAATGGTAAAGCAGAAAGCATCTGTTTAGAAATATCATTTATGGTATTTAGAACAGGAAGCGTATTAATTGTAGGACATTGCGAAGAAGACATTTTATATATAATTTATGATTTCTTAAAAGAAATGTTATCGGACGAATTTTTTGAAATACGAACCATATCAAATATGCCACGAAAAAAGAAGAAATCTAAAAAAAAGATGCACAAGAAAACTATTATATTAACTATATAACCAAAAAATACATTTATATGGTGACAAATTTTTTATAATATTATCAAAGTTATTACTGTAAATTTTTTCATCTATATGTTTTTTTGTAATCTCTTGTTTTTTTAATTTTTTAATAAAACATTCAATAATATTTCCATACTTAATGCTATTTAAACCTTTATGCTGCATTATTTTAATGAAATAAGTATAAATATCTATTTTTTCTAATAAATACTCGAGGGAAACATCATAATTTAATAATTTCTCCACAATTTTACTAGAACTTCTTGTAGCAAAAGGCACCACAGTATCTTTATTATTAATAGAGACTTTATCAGTGGATAAAATATGCAATAAAATTTGCGTATATATATTATTTAGTCGATTTGTAGTATCTAGAATAGTTTTATCATTATTATCAATAGTAAATTTCTTTCTATATTCATTATTTATTTCAAATAATGTTTTTTTATAAACAAACAAAGTTGCATCTTTAGAGTTTAATTGAAGATAAGTATTTTTGTCATCGCCTATTTGTCCAATAAATTCAACATAATAAATATAAGCTCTTTTGCAATGAAAAATAGTTAGTTCAATATTTTTAGTATACAAAAGAAGATTTCTAAATATATGAGTTATAGTTTCAATTCCTCTTTGTAAGACAAAAAAATATTTAGTTTGGTTTTGCATTAAAATTTTATCACAAATATGCATTAGAAATTCATTTATTAATTCAATAAATAATTTAGTAAAATGTTTGTATTGGACTGCACTGAAAGATTTTTTATAATTTTCAACATTATAAATATTCTGTAAATCACTATTCATTATTTAAAATAGATATATTATTTTTAAGTAAATAAGTATTTAAAGATTTAAACGCGATAATCATTATATGAGTGAACAATCAGAAACTTCTCAAAGCGAGACAAATTATAGATTACCTACAAACCTTACTCTTCAACACACAGCTAAACTATCTATTGTTGAAGATAAACCTATTATGTATGATTATTGGACATCATCGGTAGATAAAGAAGTTCTTATTGGAGTTAGAGAGAATGGAGAAAAACTTCTTGTTAAAAGTGAGGATGAATACACAAGTCCTATTAGCAAAATTTATAAGGTGGAGACAGAATATATTATCATCACCGAGAATTCCATTTATCTCGTAAGCGCTGATATTGCAACAAAGAGAATTTCATAGAATATTTATATATTTAATCTTTAGTAAATATATAATGCCGTTTATGCGATCTAACAAACGACAACGAGCAAGGGCGCGCCTTGCAACATCCAAACCTGTTAATATGATGTTTTCTAATGGTTTAGGAGTATGTAAAATTCCTAATGCTGGTTCAAGAAGCATTTGTAGAAGAAAGACTCGCGTTGCAACTGCACCTGGAGCTTTTGCAACAGGATATGTTAAGCCTTTCAACGACACAACTGACACAGATAAGAACCTGCTAAATTTCAAAACAAACATTAAAGGAGCTACAATTACGTTGGTGGGAGATATAGGAGGACTTGAAAACCAAGCACTTATAGACACCACGGGAAACATCACAGTTGATAATACTAAACAATATACTATAAGAAAATTCAAAAGCGGTATCACTAGTTTGTCAAATGGAATTACTGTAACAAATGTCAAATTAACATTAACTGGCGGAAAAATAAATCCATCTGGTGGTTGGAATATTAATAATGTATCCCATACAGTTAAAATTCCCGACTTTACAATAGATACCGACACTCCGAGTGTCAATAATATCGAAACTACATATGACGGCACAACAATTATTGTTACATTCGATGAAAGTATAACTTCCAATGGGTCACTTAATAAGGGCGATTATGCGCTCTCACGTCCTAGTTTGAGCGAGGAAATATCCTCAGTGCAAATCATTGGAGGAAAATTACACATAGTGCCCAAGATCCCGATCGTTGCGGCTGAGGCTTTGACTTGTACGTACACAGTTCCTGTTGGAAGCCCTGGGGCTCTTCAAGATGCAGCAGGGAATTTAGTTGTAAGTTTCACGCAAGTAATCACATCAACTGTAGGCGTTGTCCCAGCTGCTGTACCAGGCGCTGCTGGACCTCCTGTCACCGGATCAAGGGTTAATTATCCAAATACCAATCAAATATTGCTTGAATTTACAAAACCAATTTCGAGCTCACTCTCCGGTCCACTTGACAAGACAGATTTTGCAATCGTAGGTGTTAACTCGGGCGCCACCGTTACATCCGTTCAAATAACTTCCGGAAAAGTTTTGTTAACACTGTCTGGTGTTATTGTACAATCGGACACAGCAATAACGGTGACATATACTGGTGTAGCTAATGGAACTACTGTTCTCAAATCTACGGATAACCTTATAGCCCCAGACTTCACAAATCTGAGCGTTTACAACAATATTCCTGCGTTGGCACCTAAAAATGCAACATTTGATGACACCACCATAACTATTGAATATAATAGACCTGTTGAAGTGCCAGCGTTTTTTGCAAATTTATTAGCTAGCTTTGCATATTCAGTTCGAAAAACAGATGGCAATATTGTTTCAAATCCCACGACCCCTAGCGCTTTTGAATTTGTAAATGGTAAATTAATTTTGACTAGAAATGATAACGTTCTTCCGGCTGAAACAGCATTTATTGCATTTACTTATACCGCCCCGGGCCCCGCAAATGAGCTCATTAAAGATGATGATGGAAATGTCCTAGGGAATATTACCTTGCAAGCCGCGACAGGTCCAGTTCCTAGGTCCCTTGAGGCGGTATGTGATACAACAGCAACACCATATATGATTACACTTACATATTCAGGAATAATCGCTGAAAATACAAACCTTTTGGGTAAATTTACAAGCAGTGGAATAATAAATAATCCTACAATCACTGATGTAACTGTTACATCAGATGGTAAAGTTGAACTATCGTTTTCTGCTGTTATAGCAGGTGTGCCTGTAATCCAGTATAATGATGTCGGTAATGCGAACGAAATGAAAACTACAAGTGGTGTCCCATTTATAGACAATATTTGTGCTGGATTTGGAGCACAAACAAATGTTGACCTTGCTAATCAAGGACAACCACTCGTGACATTATTATAATTTCACTAGTATTACCTAATTAAAGAATTTCACTAAGCTGAATACGCTGATTATCCGTTAAATCCTCTGGGAATTTGATTTTAAAATTTATAATTAAATTTCCTGCTTGTTCGCCTCTT